>Ga0315312_1000026_pt1 | contig 302175 bp, 324 predicted proteins | sample TDP7_MG_FD_203629 | JGI IMG/M metagenome (GOLD analysis project Ga0315312, IMG submission 203629) | Freshwater sediment microbial communities from Lake Towuti, South Sulawesi, Indonesia - TDP7 | ecosystem: Environmental > Aquatic > Freshwater > Lake > Sediment | place: Indonesia: South... | reverse complement strand
TCATCTATTACACCGATGAAGTATAATTTTTCCCGTGGGATACCGCCGACGTAGGATGCTATCAGAGTTAAAAAGTAACCCATTGGTCCATCACCTATAACCGCGACCGAATCTGTTATTTCAACACATGATTCTTCAAACGCGGTTAACGCGATTGTGAGTGGCTCAGTTAATGCTGCAACCTCTAATTCTACACCTTCCGGAATTGGGAGTACGCGTTCTTCTGGGTATAGGAAGAATGTTCTTGCTAACCCATCGGCTGTGGCAGCCATATACCTCGAGTTTTGGCATAAATTCTCCTTGCGGCATTTGCATGCGTAGCATTCTCCGCATGGGATCATTGGGTCAACAACAACTTTAGTCCCAGCCTTTAACCTTGTTGCTTCACCGGCTTCAACTATTTCAGCAACACCTTCATGTAACAGGCACATTGGCAGCCTCTTCTCAAGTTTTTCTGGCTCTTTCTTTCCCTTAAAATATAGGATATCGCTCCCACAGATCCCCGCAACAATTGGTTTCAGCGAGAGGTAACCTTCAGGAACAAATTTAATTATTCTTTCTCTTACAACGAGCTCGAATGGTTTGATTAGGCAGAACTCTTTCGCGGTAAACTTCATTGCCTAGACCTCGAACACTCAATGAAGATAATTTCAACATATATCCACAAAAACCTTATCTTTTACGTATTGATGGAACAATTCTTCCATAAGCGAAGGCTAAAGTTTTTGTCGCGCGCGCGTTGTCTTATGGCGCTTGATTTAGGTCTTCGGTTTTCTTGGAAGCTTTTTCTTCGTGAATGCAACAGTAAGCGTTATGAGAGCCATGAGCACTAATAGAATTGTTGCTAATGGAAATTCTGGAATTACAAGCTTAATAAGCCATGCATCAGCACTTCCAGCGCCATAAGACGATGTGGAACATGCTATTGCAAAACCCCCATCAGAAGTTTTAACCAGAGCCGAAGCCCAGTCACTACTTGGTCCTCCATAGGTTTTATCCCACTCCATATTGCCGCAAGCGTCGGTCTTAACAAGCCAAACATCTAATCCAGCGCCATAAGAGCGCGTACAGCCTGCTATAGCATACCCCCCATCAGAAGTTTGAACCAGAGCCGAAGCCCAATCCCACTCTGTTCCTCCATAGGTTTTGTTCCACTCCACATTGCCGTACGCGTCAGTCTTAATGAGCCAAATATCTGCCCTTCCGGCGCCATAAGAATATGTCGAGCCTGCTATAGCATACCTTCCATCAGAAGCCTGAACCAGAGCCGAAGCACCTTCATACATTGGTCCTCCATATGTTTTGTTCCATTTCACATTGCCATAAGCATCGGTCTTGATAAGCCAAGCATCTGCACTTTCGGCCCGATAAGATGACGTAGAACCAGCTATTGCAAAACCCCCATCAGAAGTCTGAACCAAAGCCCAGGCCCAGCCCCAGTCTGTTCTTCCATATGTTTTGCCCCACTCCACATTGCCGTAAGCATCAGTCTTAACAAGCCAAACATCTGCACTTTCGCCCCAATAAAACGATGTAGAACCCGTTATTGCAAAACCTCCATCAGAAGTCTGAACCAAAGCCCAAGTCCAGTCTCGGTATATTCCCCCGTAGGTTTTGTTCCACTCTATATTGCCGTACACGTCAGTCTTAATGAGCCAAACATCGGCACTTCCAGCGTCATAAGAATATGTCGAGCCTGCTATTGCAAAACCCCCATCAGAAGTTTTAACCAGAGCCGAAGCCCAGTCACTACTTGGTCCTCCATAGGTTTTGCTCCACTCCATATTGCCGTAAGCATCGGTTTTAACAAGCCAAGCATCTGCACTTCCAGCGCCATAAGAATATGTTGAGCCTGCCATTACATATCCTCCATCAGAAGTCTGAACCAAAGCCGAGGGCCTGTCCCGGTCTGTCCCTCCATAGGTTTTGTTCCACTGTGTTGGAGGCGCTTCAGATAGTATGCTGACCTCTATAGGCGATGTTAATGAGTGAACGCTCTCGCCATGCCCAATATTAAATGCCGCTGTCAGCATAACGGTTGACAGCAGTGCAATTATGATTGCCGAAAACATTATTCTCTTAATGATAAACCTTCTTCTCATCATCATTCTTATTTTTTGCCATGCCTCGAAAGCAACTTCTCTGTGCTTTTTCCTCTCTTCAAACTTCATCATAATCGATGACGGTTCCAATATAATTGCACTACCGTACATTAATACTAATTCAAACCTGATATTATTTGCTAAAGGATAATATAGCTAAACTTATCGACGCGCGCGGTCAAAAATGTTAATAAGTTTTATTGTCTACTATTAAGCGCGCACTAGGGGATCGTACACGTCTAAACGGTTCATAATTCGAAATCCTTTTTTGCTATATAGAGAAGGCGTTCGCAGATCTCTTGGAGAAGAAGTTCGAATCAGCAACATTTTGATAGCTAAGATCCTTTCGGAGTCTTTGAAGCCTACCCTCGGGCCGAGAGGGATGAGCAAGTTACTGGTCGATAAGTTTGGAGAGATCGCGGTTACCAGTGACGGGGCCACCATACTTGACAAAATGGATGTCTATCACCCGACCGCCAAGGTCTTTAAGGAAGTCGCGAAAACGGTCGAGAAGACAGTTGGTGACGGCACGAAAACCGTGGTGATACTTGTAGGGGAGCTTTTGAAAAGAGCTGAAGACCTTATAAGACATAAACTGCACGTGAACACGATAATCCACGGCTACAGAATGGCATACGAGATAGCGCTAAGAAATTTGAGGAGAATTTCAAGGCCCGTGAAATTTGAAGATAAAGAGCTTTTGAAGAGAATAGCTGTAACTATGTTAAGCACGAGAAACCTAGGAATGGCGACGGAGCATTTAGCTAATCTTGTGGTCGAGGCCGTTCACGCCGTCGCCGAGCGCAGAAATGGTAGAGTGGTTATCGATAAAGAAAACATTCAGATAGTTAAGAAGCCGGGCAAGAGCCTCCTCGAGACCGAGCTAATTAGGGGAACAATAGTGAATAGAAAAGTAGTTCATGATGCCATGCCAAAAAATGTCAGGAACGCTCGGATAGCCGTTCTGGACATGGCGCTCAAAATCGATGAGTTCAAGCATTTGCAGCCAATTAAGCAGGAGATAGTGATTCGGGATGCCTCTATGGTTAAGCAGTTCTTGGACGAGGAAACGAGAGTGGTCAGCGACATGGTTAACAAGGTACTGTCCGTTAATGCAAATGTTGTCTTCTGTAGGAAAAGAATCGGCAAACTTGCTCAACATCTATTGGCTAAGGCGGGGATAATGGCAACTCAGCGCCTCCTTAAGCAAGAGGATATAGAAATAGTGGCAAAGGCCACCGGAGCGACAATGGTTGCTGATCTAGCTGATCTCACAGGAAAAGATCTGGGAAGGGCTGCTCTAGTAGAGGAAAGGAAGATTGGCAAAGAAAAAATGATAGTCATTGAGGCTTGTGAAAAATCGGGAGCCTCTTCCATACTGCTAAGAGCAGGGCTTGAAAGGCAGCTGGATGAAGCGGAGCGCGCACTCAACGACACGATAATAAGCTTAATCTCTCTAATCGATGACTCGAGATATGTTCCAGGTGGGGGAGCTATTGAAGAGGAACTAGCAATGGCGGTTAGAAGAGAAGCTCTAAGACATCCTGGTAAAGAGCAGCTTGCGATGCTGACCTTCGCCGACGCACTAGAAATACTTCCAAAGTCCCTCGCCGAAAACGCTGGACTCGATCCGATCGAAAAACTTACCGAACTTAGGATGCGGCACAAAGAAGGCATGACCAACTACGGGATCAACGTATTTACCGGAAGAGTTGAGGACATGACTCAACTCGGCATTATTGAGCCTATAAAAGTGAAGGAGCAAGCCCTGAAAAGCGGTTTCGAGGTAGCAGCAGCCCTACTCCGAATCGATACTATAGTTTACAAACGGTCAATACGTCGAAGTAAAGAGGAGGAGCCCCATGAGAGTCGAGGTCTAAAATAGAGAGTTTAACGCGCACTAATAGTCATAGAAAACATGCATACCCATCAAGATTTAATGAAAGCGAAAATTTTTAAAACAATATACTTAAACTAGTTATGGGATAGCCATGAAGTTAAAGGGTAAAGTTGCCATAGTTACTGGTGCTTCTAGGGGAATAGGCTTCGCAATTGCATCTCGATTTGCGGCAGAAGGCGCCAAAGTAGTCATCATAGATATTCTGGAGGAAGGTGTAAAAGAAGCCGTGAAGAAGATCAAGGATCAGGGAGGAGAAGCCTTTGGATTTCAAGGAGATGTTACGTCAAAGGAAAGAATAGAGGAAATAGTTTCTCAAGTCTTAAAGGAATTCGGAAATATAGATGTACTCGTCAATAATGCGGGGATATACGTTGGCAAGGCTTTCTGGGAGGAACCGCTGGAGTTTTACGAACGCCAATTCAAAGTAAACGTGTTAGGCACAGTCATTCCATCTCAAGCAGTAGTGCCACGTATGATAAAGAGGAGAGAAGGCAAGATTATTAACATCTCCTCGAAAGCGGCGATCTGTGGAGAACCGGGACATGCCGCATACAGCGCCTCGAAGGGTGCTGTTCTGTCCTTAACCCGAGCTATGGCAATCGAGCTAGCTCCATACCACATAAACGTGAACGCAATATGCCCGGGTCCAACGGAAACGGCGATCTTATTCGGTTCGATGACCAAGGATCAGCTTGAGGAGTTAAAGAAATACATCCCTCTTGGAAGATATGGAAAACCAGAAGACATAGCTGCAGCAGCACTCTACCTCGCCAGCGACGACTCCGATTGGTGCACAGGTCAAGCAATCAGCGTTGATGGTGGAATGTCCATTCTGAAGTAGCATAAAAACATACCTACCTAGAATAGACTTAGCCGCGGTTTAAAGAGAAAAATACATAAAAATGGATTTAAAATCTGGGATTGTCTACGACTTTAGTGACGCCGTTCTCCTCTATCACTATTTTTGCAAAACCCTTTTCCTTAACAAGCTCATAGTCATGACCTGAGCCTGAGGGATATATGAAAAAGAACACCAGCTTTTCGCTGCCTGTGTTGATTGTTCGATGCCCCCAACCGGGTGGAACATAGCCTATGCTGCCGGGCTTCAAATCGAGATACACCGCCTCGCCCTCCTTTGTTTGCATAAGCAGCAACCCCCTGCCGGAGAGGCCTAGGTAGATTTCAGCAGCGTCTTTCTTATGGTAATGTCCTCTAGTCATATAGTATTCCTTTCCCACTTTCCCCGGGTAGATTGTTGTAACTCCAAAAGTTAGGTGTCCTTCAGTTTCGGGCGTGGTGTATTCGTAGTACTCGTATATTATCGGATTTTTACCCCCTGAAAGAATCTGAGCAGTCGCCTCAGGATCCCTGAAATATTCCTTTAAGTCGCCTAACTTAACTTGTCTCCCCATTCTAAATGGCTGCATGACGTACGTTTTGAGGTCAAACGTTACTAGTTCAGGTTTAAAAGTTAAGGTCATAACCTCACTCCTTGCTGATTTGTATTGTCCATGTTTTTGGTGAGATCTCACTTAATAGTTTTATCGTTTTGCCCCAGAGAGTTCTCTGCCACTCTTAGGTTGAATCGTATTATAAAAGTTTAAGGTGATTGGTGACGGCTATAGTTGATGGGCATTACCCGAAGGGTCTTCTGTGCAGTGCCTATTTATCTGGCAGGAAGCTTGCCAAGTTCTCCATTAGATTAAAGAACTTGCTTGGAGCCCTAGCTGAGGTTTCAAAAAGCCTAACAAAGAAGGGAGTCAAAATCCTGTCCGGTTTTCACACCTTGTTTTCGATTCAGGTTGTAAGGCTTTTCAAGCAGTTTGCATAAGTGTATAGTTTAGCGGCCTGCGTGGTAGCTTCGTAAGCGTCTATTATCCTCCGCCTTTCGTTCATTTGTTACCGTTGCAAATGGTTCAAAAACATATTCTTATAGGTGGTTTAACGTCCCTTATGTCACAATCTTCTTTTACGGTGTCTATTCCAAGCATGACAGCAAATGTTGCTCTCTCTGTTATGGGAAATGGAGCCCAGTGCCATGTTCCTTTTTTCATCACTATTCCCTTACTTCCATCCAACAGAAAGGCTACCAACTCGTCTAAGGGAACCTTGGCCTTAGGATCCTCAACGTCTTTTGGGGGGGCTAGTGGAAACACGCTTGTCCCCTCCAGAGGAATGAAGAGTTCTGTTAGTTTTACATGACGCTCGATCTTGTCTAGGCTAAAATCTCTCTTTTTCACGACAAGAAAGCTTACTTGTGGTTTTTTCACATCTAGCTCGGTAAGCGCTCCCCAGTAATCCAGTGATCTGTTTGAAATCGTAGGTTTCGTGCTCGGAGGCTCAACAATGGTTCCAAAAGGTTCAAAGTCTTCTCTCGTCAGAATTCTTATCTTTATCTCTTTCATTTTACTTCACATGACAAGAGGAATACGAAAAGCTATTTTAAATTTGTGCTGTATTTATTTAGCTTTCTGACCGGGTGGGCTTGTAGCGAAAACCGAACCTTCCCTTTAGGTCTTACGCATACGGTCAATTTCCCAGCTGCGCCGGATTTTGTTAGTTAGCTTGAACCACGCTAGGAACGCTAGGGCCCCAGTTCAGCAGGAATGCGCTCAAGTGCGTGGTGGAAAAATAAAAAAAGTAGGGGGAGCACATTGCGAATTATCAACCTAGTATTTCGGGTCGATGAGGATATCCCCAGACAGGCCAGTTCCAGTAAATGAAGGGTTCCTTGTAATCCGCTTCGGTGACTACTCGGTCCGGGATAAGAATCCATGGAGTGTAAGCTCCGCCACAGGTAGAGGGTCTAATCGTATATCCAACGACGCCCCACTTTGGATCCTTATACCATTGTAGGGGCGCAAAATTCGTGCCCGGCACAACTGCGTTTATTTGTAACTCCGGAACGTGCTTTTCCACTGAGTAAATCTCTCCCAACATGGGCAGGCCCTCCGGGCCATTCTTCCAGAACTGCTTCAAAATTTCGAGTGATTCAGCTTGCATGTAGCCTGCAGTCGGCATCATACGGCAGTAGTCCTGATATCCGTTTATGTACCCGTCTAGGTTAACGGGGAAGAAATCAACGTCTACCGCTACGACATCCTTAATCTTTTCCTCAGACCATCCTAAGTCCTTCGCTGCTCTTACCCAGGCTTCGTGGTAACCTCCCATTACCTCGAAGACCGCTACGATATCCGGGTTGGCCGCCATTGCTGCTCTGACATATGGAAATTCAGCCTCCGCATCCCAAGAGTTACCGACATCTACAATAAGTATATCTACACCAATCTTAATATCTGGACCGAATTTCCCTATCAGCTTCTCGCGCACGTAACTTCCGCAGTACCATCCGGACTCGTAATCGTCACGCTGGATGAATGCTAATGGCCAGTGATGGTACATATCGATTCCGAATAGAACGAGTGGAATTTGTGCTTTCTGAGCCATCTCTCCTATTTTTGCGTTCGCCATACTATCTAGAGGGCACACAACGAGAGCGTCGACACCCTTCGCGATCAGCGCTTCGGCCATGTCATTTTGCTTCTTTACATCCGCGTCAGGCCAAGCTACCTCGTACTTCCACCCTAGGACATCTCCGGCGTACCATTTAAAGGCCGCCAGATTTAATTCGTCCCACGGATTGTATATGCCCAGTGGAACATAGCCGACATAAGGTGTCCTCCCCTCTTTAAGAGGGTTTTTCTTCTCCCACATTTCAGAATATGCCTGCACTCTCCAGTTAGACCATGTTTCCACATCCCCTGGGTCGATCGTTATAACCTTTCCCTTGGTCGGAGGAAGCGGGTTTCCCATTACCCCGTCTAGGAACCCAGAAGCCCGAAGAACCTCTGATGTGGAACCTCTATAACCGTGGCATTGGAGGATGTAACCCTTTACTTTTTTTTCAACCTCAACCGGTCGGGTGACGAAGTAAACTCCGACGACGGCGACGGCGGCGATGATTATTATCGCTACAGCAATTATTATTGTCGTTGTTCGTGCGATTCCCCTAATGTTCTCAAATGCCATTTCGATTTTTCTCCTCCTTTTTAAAATTTTTATAGCGCGTGGAATTTTTATGCTCTTCAGGATTTAAATAACTTTCGGTGTAGGTATAGTTTGTTTATATAGTAGTGAGGTGAAATTATTAAAGCTATGAAAGCTCAGTTAGTGGTAAAAGAGGGGCAGATAAAAAGGGGACAGTGAAAGCATGAACTGGAGAAAAGTTCAGCTGTTCTTGCTGGGGCGTTGGGTATGGATCATAGCGATAGTTGTGTTTATATCCTTCTTCGGCCCTTCAATAACTGACCTTATTAGAATATTTCGGATGTATGCTGCATATGGCGTCCTCGCTATCGCGGTGGGGATTAGTCTACTTTGTGGATCTACGGACGCATCCTCACCAGCAATTGGTGGGTTTGCGGGGGTTTTTGTTGTTGAGTTCGGCGAAATTTGGTTCCCCGGTGCGCCACCTATCCTTCTGCTCCTTCTGCCCTTGATTGTTGGGGCTGCGGTCGGAGCCATTAATGGTTTGATCGTTAGTAGGACAGGAGTTCACTCTTTTTTTGTCACTTTGGCAACATTTTTAATTTTTATAGGGGGGAGGAAGTTAATCCGTGAGGGAACTCTATGGGTAAGGCACAGCGACTCACTTCTTCTCCTTGGAAGAGAGATTATTGGGGGACTTGATTTTTCGGTTGCCCTCTTGCTGCTCATGATGTTTCTCGCGTGGCTGCTATTGAATTATACCAGAATCGGGGTGAGATTGTACGCGATCGGGGGGGACGCTACTTCTGCCAGATTGATGGGAATAAATGTGGAGAATATGAGACTCTTCGTCCATACACTTGTAGGGGCAATGGCAGCTCTCAGCGGCTTAATTTATGTAGGGGACGTTGGAGCAACTTCACCGGAGATGATGGATCTTTGGCTCTTCTGGATTTTCGCAATGGTCATATTTGGCGGAATAGCTCTTGGAGGTGGAAGAGGAAACATCGAGAACGTCATTGCTGGCATGTTTTTCATCAGTAGTCTGGATATCGGGGCTCGCGGGCTGGGTATACCGGTTCACTTGATACATTTTATTATAGGCGCTTTAATACTCCTAGGGATAATAGTGAACTTAATTGTAGACAAATTGAGAGACCGACTGCTAATGCCCTCCCGTTAGGATATGTTTTTCTTCGGTCTTCTCCCGAATTCATCTCTACGTTTCTTTAGATCCAGACCGTCCTACTTGGGAAACTGATCCTGCGTAAGAACGGATGTAGATTCTGGATAGTATCCTGTCTCTGAATGCATCCAGCCGATTGATTAGAATAATCACAACTAGAAATAGAGTCCCTGGTACGACGTAGTATGCGAATTCAAATCCCGCTCCCATCATGGTGGCTCCATAAGCAGTCATCTGAATTAAAGTCACTCCCCCTAGGATGCTGAGGAGATTCCCTCTACCGCCACTGATACTAATTCCAGCTATGGCTATGGCAACGAAAGCGTTAAATATATAGAAAGGGGGGACTACTATAGGTTTGATCTCTACCGCATAACCGACATAGAAGAGTCCACAGACTCCTGCGAGTAATCCGGCTACGGCGTGAACCAGCAACTTTATGTTTTTCGTGTTTATCCCAAGTCTTCTCGCCGTATCCACGGATGCCCCGACAGCGTATATCGCGTTTCCTTTCTTGGTGTATTTCATAAAAAACCAGATGAGTAAGAGCAATCCTATGAATATGACCGTAGAAACAAATGGTCCATCCATAATTCGTCCCCTTCCAAAAAAGAGGATGTGCGGGTCAAAGCGACCAGGTGGGAAGTAGTGCCCCATCATAATATAGCGCGAGAGGCTATCCCACATAAAATAGCCCGCAAGCGTAACCAAGAAGGAATTTAATCCTAATTTTCCAATAAGCACTCCATTAAAAATTCCGAGGACTAGTCCTAATACAAGTGGTACTGGAATGATCACGAACCATGGTAAATCGGTGAACTCGCAGAGCCAACCCGTTACCACTAGCGAAAGACCTGCTATTCGACATAATGAAACATCAAAACTTCCCGCGATAAGGCAAAGCCCCAATCCTAACGCCAAAGGACCTAGCATGCCAGCTTCTTGAAGAATAGAAAATATGGTGGTGGGCTCCAAAAAACGAGGATTAAGCAATGAAAACATAATGAAGGCGATCACGATTAAGATCCATATCAAGTTTTCAACACCAAGTAACTGTATTCTTTCCAATTCCAACCCTTTAATCCCTCTTTATTTATTCTATCGTATCGTAGGTTTACCTCTTAAATATTTTACAATTTTCCTCGCAAGTGTATAAATGTTTTTGCTCCCACCATTATCTCCAACCAATCCTAGAATCTTATCTCGCTCCAGATCTCCTCTTGCACAAAATCCGCCACAACCTTCATCCTATCATCCAGGCTTAATTCTAGATAGCGTCTTAAATTTCGTATCAGGTATCATTTCATCTGTGGACACGTAAAACGCTGAGGCTGTTCAGGCGATGTCTAAGGCACATTCCTGGCCTAGTAAGCCCAGCTCCCAAAATGTTTGCCACTCCGTCGCCAGCTCCCGCAACTACGGGAACACAATCATTTCCTTTCCTTTGACGCACGCCTACGAGCCCAAAAGACCAAAAGGGTTAAAAGTGCATGGAAGAAACCAAATTGTTGGTGTGGAAAATGGAAAAACAGCCCTTCCTTAGGATGGAGGGTATTCATAAGTTTTATGGTTCGGTCCACGCTCTTAAAGGAGTGGACTTTGAAGTAGGATTTAATGAAGTTGTCGGATTGGTTGGTGAGAATGGGGCTGGAAAGTCAACTCTAATAGGGATAATTTCTGGCAGCATCCCAAAAAGCAGTGGGAGAATATTTGTTAAGGGTAAGGAAGTTGAGATTCCTTCCGTAAAAGCAGCCCGAGATCTTGGAATCGAAACGGTCTACCAGGACCAAGCTGTTATAGACATCATGAGCGTAGCCAAAAACGTTTTTCTGGGCAGGGAACTCCTCAAACCCGGTTTAATCAAAATAATGGATATGGAGAGGATGAGAGGAGAGGCTGAGGGGGTTACAAGCTTATTGGGTTTGAACATATCTCCCGATCAAGAGGTGAGATTTTGCTCTGGTGGAGATAGACAGGGAGTCGCCATTGCAAGAGCCATGTATTTCAAGGCTGAACTCGTTATCTTAGATGAACCTACTGCAGCTCTATCAATCTCTGCAGCTCAAAAGGTATTGGAATTTGTACGGCAGTTGAAAGACTCAGGGGTATCTTGTATACTCATTTCTCATAATCTTTATCACGTATATCCCGTTGCAGATAGGATTGTCGTGCTCGGCAGAGGCCAAAAAGTAGCAGACATGAGAAAGGAAGAAACCTCGATAGAAGAGTTAGAGCAGATAATGACATTAGGAAAATAGGCAGAGGCTCAGTTAAGCCCCGCCGCTTCGGTGAGCGTATTGACCAAGCGCCATGTGTTGTGATCGTAACCTCGTTCTTGACATACTTTTCCGGCGGTATATGAGGAGGGATTAGGCGCTTATCGTCGAGATCGACCAACCATCGACCCTGTAATTGCGCTAACGTAGTAAGCTTTCTCTGAAGCGAGAAAACAACGTTTTGGCGCTCCTTTCAAAGAAATTCTCCAGGATTTAATCAACGAACCTGTCTTCTTTTTCGGCGCGTCTTTCAAATATTTCCTATGAAAAGAACCGAAGGCTCAGAAACCCTCATAGCGATGGAGAGACTTCAAATATAGAAGGTGCGCGCGCTCTCATCAGTCCAAAACTCATCCTAATTCCCCAGCCCAGTCAAAAATAAAGTGGAAGAGTTACCTCAAAAAACCGTCAGAATCCTATCGTTTATTGAGCAGTCGAACCACCATCAATACTCAACTACTCCGGTGGCATACCCAAGCTCGTCAGCAGCTAGGCTGAGAACAGCATAAGCAATTTCATTGGACTCAAATGACGTATTTAAAGGTCGTATGGACTCTAAGAATTTTCTCATCTCTTCAGATTTTTAGCTTTTTCTAAATTTTCCTCAAACAAAGGAGTGTACGTAGTACTTGGACAAACTGCATTTGCTCATATTCCATCTTTCGCAAAAGATTTCGCCAGATGAATTACAGCAGCTTTAGATACATCTAAATTAACGTTTAATACCCGTCGCCAGTCTTCATAAGAGGTAGTTTCTAAATTACCTTCCTTGTGAATACTGACATTATTAACCAAAATCTCAACTTTCCCTTCAATTGAGCGTAGACGAGGAGCATTAGCCAGCCGGAGGCATAACCTTTTCTGCCTCGCCCTCGTCTTTCTTGAACCACTGTTTTGTTGACTATCAGTCTCGTTAGTTCAACTACTTCCAACATCAAACGCTTTTAAGCGCTAGAAAATGAATTAATTTTACCCATCCTACAGGGGCTACAAGCTGCTCATCATTTATATTTATCTTCAGGTTAATATAAATGGTGGGAGATAACGGATAAAAGGGAAATTATAGAAAGGCTGGATAGATTTCTCACGGATATTCCTTGGAGATATAAAATCTTAGAGGAAACAAAATCTGTGGAATTTACAAATGTGGAAATAAGGTCCAACCGTGAAAGAGAGTTTCTAAAGGGATTAGAGGAGGAGGGAAGTGAAATTGTTATAAGTACGGGACAATTTTCCTACGTGATAAATAGAAAGAACGGCAAATTATTTGCAAGCCTCGCTAATGAGAACGGGAGAATAGTAGAAGAACTTGGAGAAGTCACCGAAAAAGAAGCTCTCGAAGTATGGAGGGAACAATTAAGAGAGAGAGACTCCTTAGGAGGAATACTAAATCTATTCAGAAAAGAGGAAAAGAGAGAACCTGTTTCAAATACGCTAAAAATCGAATATGAGTTAATGGAAGATATAAAACGAGAAGAGGCGGACAAATTCAAACGTAAATCCGTCGTGGTATTGGGTAAAGGGTTTCGGATAGAGCTCAGGTGGGATGGGGGTTGCAGATTATACATAGGCCTCCCCGTAGAATAATTTAGGTTATAGCTCGGTGGGATAGCCTCGAGAGCAGAAGAGTGAAAATCGAAGACATCATTGCTGGCATATTTTTCATCGGTACCGTGGTACCGTGGAGGTTGGGCTGACTTTGCTGAATGTAAATCCTCATCTGAGATAGGGGTTATTAGGCATTTTCATAATCGGGGAGTAAACTCAGTCAGATTCAAATTGAGAGACCGACGGTCCTATCCGAGGATAGATTTTCGTCAAAAATCTGAAAAACATCAAAAAGACCAAAAGAATTAAAAGCGTGCAGAAATGTCCAAATTGTTGGTGTGGGATATGGAGAAAGAGCCCTTCCTTAGGATGGAGAATATTCATAAGTTTTACGGTTCGGTCCACGCTCTTAAAGGAGTGGACTTTGAAGTAGGAACAAATGAAGTTGTCGGATTGGTTGGTGATAATGGAGCTGGAAAGTCAACCTTGGCAAAGATAATTGGAGGTGCCGTCCAAAAAAGCAGTGGGAGAATATTTGTTAAGGGTAAGGAAGTCAACATAACTTCCATAAAAGCAGCCCGGAAGCTTGGAATCGAAGTGGTTTATCAGGAAAAGGCTATTGTGGATACCCTGAGCGTAGCCAAAAACATTTTTCTGGGCAGGGAACTCCTCAAACCCGGTTTAATCAAATTAATGGATATGGGAAGGATGAGGAGGGAGGCTGAGAGGATTACAAAGTCATTGGGTTTGCACATAGCCTCTCCTGATCAAGAGGCGAGATTTTGCTCTGGTGGAGAGAGACAGGGAGTCAACATTGCAAGAGCCATGTATTTCAAGGCTGAACTCGTTACCTTGGATGAACCCACTAGTGGTCTAGCAGTTTCCGCGGTTCAAAAGGTATTGGAATTTGTACGGCAGTTGAAAGATTCAGGGGTATCTTGTATATTCATTTCTCCTAATCTTCATCATGTATATCCTGTTGCAGACAGAATTGTCGTGCTCAGCAAAGGCGAAAAAGTAGCAGACATGAGGAAAGACGAAACCTCAATAAAAGAGTTAGAGCAGATAATAATATCATCAGGAAAATAGACAAAAATGTTACCCCCTGACTAATGGGCAACTGGATCACTGGCATTTTTAGACGGCTTTCTTGCAAAACCCTGATTTTTGGTGTTCGCACACTTTTGGGACTCTGCGAACGATATTGACACGAAGTCGGCCAGCCGGAACCAAAAAGGCTGGAGCTGGATGATATTCGAATTTGGGGGCGTCCGCGCCTCTCTATTAGCGGTTTTCTCACGATTAAGCCCTCGGAGTGGGGTTTCCACAACTACTTGAGCACAGTTGCTCTGGAGTATCCCAATCTTTCCACGATCTCTGCTAAGGTTCTCTGCGTCGGCTTTCCGCCCTCACCCAATATTTCGCCAAACTTACGTTTGAAGTACTCCTGAGACAACCACGTGAAGTCATTTTCAACATTTAAATCTATTTTTGTCTAATCGAACCGCCCTTATTCGAACACCACCGATTTGGGTTTATAGAAGATATAAAACGAGAAGAGGCGGACAAATTCAAACGTAAATCCGTCGTGGTATTGGGTAAAGGGTTTCGGATAGAGCTCAGGGGGATGGTGGTTGCAGATTATCCATGGGCCTCCCTGGAGAATAATTCAGGAAAAATTTTCTAAAACCCTCCATCCAACTCCCATTTCCCGTTCACGCTCGGTATGTGCTTTCTGCTCTCCGATAGATCGGAACCGAGAACACCTCGCCGGCTTTTCCGCGCGCGCATGGTTGCTCCCATAGTAGTCATCGCAATTAACATCGCTCCCCCTAAAATGTTGAGAACCTTCCCTCTACCGCCAATGATACTGATTCCAGCTATGGCGACAAAAGCGGGAAATATTGTGAAAGGAGGAACTACTACAGGTTTAATCTCCACAGCATAGCCAACATAGCAGAGTCCACAGAGTCTAGCGAGTGTTCCAGCTATTGTGTGAACCAGCAACTTTATGTTATCCGTATTTATCCCGAGTTTTCTCGGTGTTTCCGCCGATGCCCCGACAGCGTATATTACGCTTCCTTTCTTGGTGTATTTCATAAAAAACCAGATGAGTAAGAGCAATCCTATGAATATGACCGTGGAAACAAATATTTTCCCCATGATTCGTCCCCTTCCAAAAAAGAGGATGTGCGGGTCAAAGCGACCAGGTGGGAAGTAGTGCCCCATCATTATAGCGCGAGAGGCTATCCCACATAAAATAGCCCGCAAGCGTAATTAGAAGGGGATTTTGTCCCCCCTTTCCGATAACCACTCCATTAAAAGTTCCGATAGCTAGCCCTATTGCGAGCGGTACTGGAATGATCAAGAACCAGGGCAAATCGGTGAACTCGCAGAGCCAACTAGCTACAACGCATGAAAGACTTGCTATTCGACATAATGAAACATCAAAACTCCCCGCGATAAGGCAAAGCCCCAATCCTAACGCCAAAAAACCTAGCATACCAGCTCCTTGAAGAGAAAAAAGTATGGAGCCGGGCGCAAAAAAACGAGGATTAAGCACTGAAAACATAATGAAGGCGATTATGATTAAGATCCATATCAAGTTTTCAACACAAAGCAACTGTATCCTTTCCCACCGCAACGCTTTAACCTCCTTTTTTATTTATTCTATCGCATCGTAGGTTTTTAACTCCTAAGTGCTTTACGCATTTCTCGCAAGGACATAAATATTTTGCTCTCACCATTATCTCTAACCAATCCCAGAATCTTACCTCGCTCAAGATCAAATGAGACATTACGAAGAGCCACCGCAGCGCCAAAATTCTTCGAAATATTCGTCACCTTCAAAATCGAGCCAGCCCCCATGTTCCACCTGATCTCTTTCAACCAGACCCTTTTGCCCCTCTAACTCGCTTCCTTTGTAATTTCCTTTAACTCTTCAATCAGCCTGTCAGCATCAGTCAGTCTCTCGCCGTACTTTGCCTTGAGTTCTGCGTACTACGCCGCCGATATTCTGTCATCTCTGTGTCACTTCTCCAGTGAGAGGATTATTTGCCTCAGGTCGTTTTCCTCATCCATCATCTCGCTCAGGCAAAGGCGTAAAATCTCGCTCCTCTTGCCCAAATCCGCCACAACCTTCAGCATACCATCCGGGCTTAATTCCAGATAGCTGAACGCCGGCGAGAGAGTCAAATGCTGCAAATTTATCATGGATAAAACCGATGTGCGGCATGCGCTGCTACTCAACTAATCAAGCGTTCATATTGTTCGAATATTTTGTCTAGCTCGCTAAGCAGTTGCTCATAGAACTCCGCACACTTCCTATATTTTTTACGTCTCTCTCTAGCGGGCATTACTTTCTTAACGGGTTTAACCCATTCGTCAATCGTCTTCACATAGTCTTTGAAGGTTCCGACGGCGTAACCTCCAAGAGCCGCCAACGCAAGCACCGCGCATTCTTCCCTGTTCAAAAGGACATATGGAACGTTTAGGACATCCGCCTTTATCTGAGTCCACAGACTGCTCTTGCATCCGCCTCCAATGCCCCTGATTTCCGTTAACTCCAGTTTCGTGAAGAGGTCTTTAAGTATCCTCAGGTAATGATGGTATTCGTAGCATATCGATTCTAAAATCGCTCTGAAGAGATGAGCTGAGGTATGCTTCCAAGCGAAGCCGAGCCATACGCCTCTAATCTTCGGATTATATGGATAAGCTCTGCCGCCGAGATGGGGTATGAAGAATAATCCGTTAGATCCCAATGGAACTTTTGACGCCGAATCATCTAAGAGCTTGTAGGGATCTTTCCCCATCTCTCTAGCCATCTCTTTTTCATACCTCGCGATCTCGTCTCTGAACCATCTCAAGCATAATCCGCCTCCGTTGATGTATGCTCCAACGTTCCAGAGTTCAGGAACTACAGATTTTAGGTAAAGTAACGTCTTGAATTTAGTATCGGGTACCATTTTATCTGTGGACACGTAGAATGCGGAGGCTGTTCCAGCGATATCCAGGCACAGCCCAGGTTTAGTTATTCCAGCCCCAAAAGCACTCGCCATTCCGTCGCCGGCCCCTGCGACAATAGAAACGCCCTTAACCAACCCCATCTTCTCGGCTTCATCAGCTGTGACTTCCCCTATTACGTCCCATGGCTTCACTATTCTCGGCATCTTATCGAGGGGAATTACGAAGGTCTCGCTCAGCTCTTCAGACCAACTCATTTTCCTCGCATCGAACAGTCCCGTGAACGTAACATATGTATAGTCGTAGAAAGCCTCATCTCCGCTTAACCCGGCGAGCCTTCCGGCGACGTACACCGATGGCACGGTAAATTTACATATCTTCTTGAAAATTTCCGGCTTCTCATTTTTCCACCACAGCATTTTTGGGAGGTGGTCAACGGTTGGTGGCACACCAGTAATACTGATGAGCAAATCAGCATAATTTTTGTTCACGTAATCGATGTAATCCCTGCATCGAATGTCGAGCCATGAGTCATAGGGTATAACGGGTCTCCACTTACTATCTATCGCGAGTACACCAGCCATTTGCCCGCTGAACGCTATCGAAAGCACGTCCTTCGGGTTCACGCCAGACTTATGAACCACTTCTCTAACAGTACTCAAAGTTGATGCATAGAAGTCTTCAGGCCTTTGTTCAACGCAGCCGACCTGCGGATAATATAGCTTTGACTCCTCATAAGCCATGGCGAGCTGATTTCCTTGTAAATCAAACATAGCCGCCTTCGTTCCCACAGTACCGATATCGACTCCGATGAAATACTGAGAAGCCATATAATCCCCTCTTGCCTATATTTTTACTTTGTTGCATTAATATTTTATGAGACCGTCTGTTCCGTGTCTACCTTTGCTCACTCATCCTTTTCTTAGGCTGTTTTTGTTGTTCCGGTGAGTAGGTTGTATAGGAAGACCTTATCGTTATCTCCCTGACCATGTTTTCTAGATTCTTAGCTGTGAAAAGAAAGGAATGTATATATGTACTAGCAAGAAGTGAACGATTCTGACACCTAAGAAGTTGTATCTACAGCGTCTGATTTTCTCCTAGGTTTCTCCCAATAGACATGTGGGTTGCTGAAATGTAATTTAAAGCAGTTACGTAGCTTCGTCAGGAAATTCTTTGTATTCGATAACACCTAGTTGTTTATAGAAATCTAATAGGTCATATACTGCCCAACTTTCTACAATCTTGCCATTAACTATGCGTTTGATGCTAACACCCGTGATTGTAAACTTCTTGCCAGTAGGGGCTAATGTCATCTTTTTGCCAGAAGGGTGGGGGAATCCACGAAGTTCGCCTTTGTGTGTCCCCGTAAGTTTAATACGATAACACACTTTGTCCCCTTCGGCGATGATGTCCTCATTGGTCTCATATAAGTCGGGAAAGGCTTTCCAAAGCATAGTTTCGAATTGTTTATATTCTTCCCGACCCCGCAACTGAAGTGCAGAGTGAAAGTAGTCTGGTGCCACTAACTCATCTAGTAAGGCTAGGTTTTGCTTATTACATGCTTCAGTATAACGGCGAATGATAGCCTTATTCTCTTCTAACGACATAGAACATCGTTCCTCCTTTACTATCGATTCTAATTATCTCTTTTTGGCATTTAATAGTTGTCACGAATCCGTGGCTGAGGGCGAGTTTTTAATAAAAATGGAAAACTCAATTTTTATGACTTGTGGAAGAAACTCCGCGCTTGCAACCAAGGATTTAAACGTAATTCAGAGTTTGGTGCTCCGGCCGGGATTTGAACCCGGGTCGGCGGCTTTCCCCCCAAGCGGCGAGAGGCCGTCATACATGGTTCATTTCATGTTTAACCTGACTATACTACCGGAGCAACTGAAGATTAGATTCCTCTGAGAGATAAATATCTTTTTATATGCTTTGAATTGTGAAAACCAATTTCCCTGAGATAGCGATCTACTTCTTCCTGCCTTGCCAAAATTACTTTGTTACGTGTACGATAAATACGAGGGTGGAAACCAAAAGATTCTAAAGCTCGATATACGTCCTCAAGCAACTTCAGGTTAAAAATCTTTAACTCAATTCGGATTCTTCTCTTGCCCCTTTCAACCCTATAGATAGAACCCTCAGAATCCATCATTCCGCGTAAGCACGAGATAATATATCCAGGGTTTTCCTTAATCCATTTAGGAAAACCGCTGTTCCTTTCAATGTTTCTTTCAAAGAAACGAACCAGATCAACTCGATAGATCCGTACATGGATATTATCTGTTCCTTCGATCCTCACTATACCTGCCTTTACTTTGAACAACTTTTCAATTAGTTTCTTTATGAAGAAGGCATATTCTCTTTCTTTGGAATGAGAAAGTGATATCGTAATAACAGGCGGTCTGTCACTTATGCTGCCGTCCCCAAAATAAATTCCCAAAAACTCTGCAAATTCGTTACATTGCTTTGGAAAGGCCACAGGTTTAGGATGCGAATAACTTGCATAGCATTTCTTATTCTGAGGCTCATTTGCAGGCACATATACAACTTTGTGGTTAGTTGGCAATGTGTTTTCACATTTTAAGTAAGTTTCTGTCCTTTAAAAAGACTGGCCTTCTTCAAAGTAAATAGTTGACTATACTACTGGAAATATATGATAGCTGTTTTGGTTTTTGCCAATGTTAGTTGGTTATACATGATTTCTTTCCAGCTCTCCTTATGTCCCGCATTTCATTTTTTATGTCACGAAGCTCATCTTTAATTTCTTCAACAAGTCTGGCGAGGTCCCTCTCCAGATACTGTATTTGTCTAAAAAGATTAAGGATTTTTTAAGGTTCTTTTTTAGGAATGCCTTTTGTTTGGAGTTTTGATAGGATGATATGCCAATAAATTTGTGTCTGAGGTGCGTTGGTGTATCAAATCTGTTAAGATGGATTCATGGAGCAAGTTTCAGGTGTTGTTTGAGCTGTTGGGCTACGTCCTCTAGACCAAGTCTTTTCAGTGTGGCCTCCGTGGGTATGCCTCGACGACCCCAGCCTCTACGTTGATAGTACCATTGAAGCATGACCTCGTATCTGTTTCTGTCTAGGGTGGCTCCCTTGTAAGGTCCCTTGGTGAGGGGTTCATCGAACCATCTTGCCGGCGGATAGTCTTGGGCGCTGCTCCACCCGGTCTTGTACTCCCTAACCCAGAAGGCCCTGATCAGGGTGTAGATTCTGTCGGCGATGGTGTAGAGGTCGCCAAACGTCATTTCAACACCGGTCGCCGCCTTAAGGAAGCGTGGGTACCAATCCAGCTCAAAACCCAGCTCTATCCATGGGAATCTGCAGGTCACTAAACTTTCGAACATCCCTCCCCTGATCCTCTGGAACTCTAGAACCTTGTCAACCTTGGCCTCGCTGTATGCCTCTCGTCCAACGGACACCTCCCAAGCGATAACCCAAGCGTCCTTGTGGTGGGCGCCTATAGGCGATGTTCCAAAGGATAGAGCCATACCAGGGGTGGAGTGGCAGTCATACGCCGAAATCTCAAGCCCCTTCACGTGCATGGCCCACCGTTCGGCGTCTCCGCCCAGCCTTTCAGCCGCTCTCCTCACTCCATCCGCTAAAAAGGAACCGATTCCCCGGCGGTAAACAATATCTTCAGTTAGTGTCTTAGCACCGTCGAAGTCGCCCCAGTCGAGGACATAGTTGATCAGCTTCTTTTCGGAGGCTTCCATGGCAAAGCCTATCACGTTTCCAAGCGATATGGTGTCGACTCCATAGTCGTCGGCTAGTCGGTTGAGGACCGCAACTTTTTTGAGATTTCCCAGGCCGGTGTTGGACCCAAGCATGGCTACGTTCTCGTAGTCAAGCTCCGAGGACTTCTCTTCTGTATCCTCTATAACGTTGCCGCAGATCATGTTGCACTCGGGACATCCCCTAATGGTGGTTTTCAACTTCTCCATAGCGTATCCGCCGATGTTTCCAGCTTCATCAAAGGCACCTTCTCTGAAGTTGTGGGTGGGCAGAACGCAGTTTTCCTGGCTCCACTCAATGGTAGCCATCGTCCCTTGCCTTTTCCAGAACTCGTAATTGCGCCTTCCAAGAAGCGACTTATACCCATCCTTGCCGAGGGCTTCTAAACCTTTGGCATCGGCTACTGGAATCTCTTTGGAGCCTAGGAAAACGAGGGCTTTCAAGTTCTTGGAGCCCATCACCGCGCCCATACCCGGCCTTCCACCCGATCTTCCCTTTTGGGAGACCACGGTGGCATACCTGACAAGATTCTCCCCAGCGGGTCCTATAACCAGAACACCAGCCGTTTTTCCATACTTCTTCGTCAGCCTCTCTTCCGTCTCGAAGGTCCCGAGTCCCCAAAGGTCATGAGCATCCATGATCTCCGCCTTTTCGTTTTCCACCAAGAGAAAACTTGGCCTCTGGGCTTTGCCTTCTAGCACTACAGCGTCGTATCCGGCCCTCCTCAGTTTCAGTGATGCCCAAGAGCCTAGGTTGCCGTCGCCATACCCACCAGTTAAGGGACTCTTGGAAGCGATGAGAAGCTTGCCACTGCTGGGTAATGGAAACCCGGTCAAGGGTCCGGCAGCGAATACGAGCTTGTTTTCAGGTGAGAGGGGCTCTATTCCCGGCTTTAACTCGTCCCAGAGAATCTTAATTGCAAAGCCTCTTCCACCCAAGAAACCTAAAGCGAAATCGGAACCGAACTCTTCACCCCTGATTTTCCGCTTTGATAGATCCACCCGCAAAATCCGGCCGTTCCATCCATACAACGGATACACCTCATTCAAGAAACATTAATGGATTTAAGTGGTTTCCCATATTAGTGTTTAGCCGCATTATCCGATCTGCCTACAGCAATTTTCTAACAGGCAGCTTTCTCTTCGGATTTTGAGATGAATGATGTCACGCGCAGTTACTTGCTTAGGACTTTCCTTGCGGCGATTTCGATGTCTTCTTCTTTAACGGTTTTTCTTCCCGCGTGCATGGCGTAGTCGATGGCTTCTCTAGCGATCTTGACGCCGACATCTTCGAGGACCTTTGCCAACTCCTCTGCCGCTGCTTCACTCACCCTCTCTGCGCCGGCTTTCTTGCATATTCGATGCATAGGCGCTACAGCTAACTCGGGATTTACCATTCAAACTCCCCCGTAGCCTCTTTTTTTCTTTGAGGCACTATTTAACCTTTGTGCAGCCCATTAAAGACAATATACGCGTTTTTGAGTCGAAGCCTTCAAAGAGTTTACACCTATTCTTTGCCACAACTAGACCAGCGCATGAAGTTCAAAAATCCTTTTTACAACGGTTTTATGCCCTCGGTCATCTTTCAAGAATCTGTTCCCCAAGGAGCTCGACGAGAATAATGGTGGGGTCGCGTAGATTCAAATATCGGTTTAAATTATCGGTTTCCTTGCTTATGTCTTTTTGAATCTTCCTTTTAGTTTTTGGTATATGGGCTTTCCTCCGATAAGTAAAGCGCTCAGCAGACACACAACACCTATGCTACGGTATATGATAGCGGATAGGAACGTTCCATAAACGAAGGGCATATCAAAAACTTGAGACAAAAATAACCCAAATACGGGGTGAATAAAAACTTCATCCAAGGTTGGCAATAGAATATACAAACCCACACTCAACAAAATTATCGCCAAAGAGACTCGTTTCTTAAACAGCATACGGCTCCACACTTTACTTAGGAAACATATTTTATAACGTTATTCCTCTGCCAAGGACCAGAAAGTGGTCAATCTTTGAACATGAAGTAGCCCGGGGTAGATGCCTTCTTGCGTTTAAATCTTGCAAATTCGGGCATGAACGAAGTTAGCGTCCTAAGTCCCGAAGACGCAACAGAACTAAACAAACATAAATATTAAAGGAACGCTTGTTTATTAGATAAGCGGGGAAGTATGGCTTCAGTTTTAATACCGGAAAAGCTTTATAAAAAGCTAGAAATGGACGCCCGCAAAAGAGGGATCTCGGTTGACGAACTTATAGTGGAGGCTCTCAACCCGAAGACTCTGAACTCAAACGAGAAAGCCGACTATTACCTTAAGCTCCACGAAAAATACTTGAGGGATGCAGACGAGTTCTTGGCTAAGGAAGACTACGTCCAAGCATCTGAAAAGTTATGGGGGGCATCGGCAGAGATAGTTAAGGCAGTTGCGGCATCGAGGGGCTTAGACATCAAAAGCCACGGCGAACTTCACGAATTTGTAACGAAACTCTGGGAAGAGACACGGGATCCCCAGATTCGAACCCTATGGTTAGTCGCAACAACTCTACATCAGAACTTCTATGAGGGTTGGTTACCATCAGCATTGGTTATGGAGGCTGCAGATGATGTTAAAAAGTTTTCTGAGAAAGTTAAAGGTCTCTTGCCTCAAGGTCAGTTACAGGAATAACATACACGCGCGTTAAGATCCAAACTTCTCAAGAATGATGCCTTTAACCGGATTCTTGGTCTATAGAGAAAGCGAGAACTAAACCTCGACCTATCCACGTTTTCATGGTAGCCCGGGGTAGGTTTGAACTCCCGTCTCCGTGAAAAGAAAGGGATTTGAACCAACGCTTTTTCTTCTGTCTAACCAAGTCGAGGATTTAAACCGAGTTTAAAACCTAACTCAACACCACATCTAAGGTTCAAACCCAGTCGTGAAATTGCCGAGCATCTGTTAGATGCTTGCAAAACAATCTTCGTGAATTAAGCCTAATTCTGAGAAGAAGCCTCAATAATTGCTTGTTTCTGGAAAAGAAGCTTTGGTGGGGTCGCGGGGATTTGAACCCCGGACCTCGCACGCCCCAGGCGCGAATCTTAGACCATGCTCGACCACGACCCCAACAGCATAATGAATTTTGCTGTTTTCCCTTCTAAACCTTATGGAGACCGCACACGCCCATGACTTCTTCGAGGTTTTCTCGTGTGCGTTCTTGTTTATAGTTTCTCAGCGCCTTGATCAATTCTTCTCTGCCGATTTCTCCGAGTTTCCTTTTGATTGTTTTTGCGGCTTGGCTCCCCAGGAAGAGGTACTGGCAGACGGAGGAGACGTTGGAGACTCTTCGGGTGGTGCTGGCGGTTTCAAAGTCCACTATGTAGGGGTCGTCGTTGGCGTCTATGATGAGGTGTTTTGGGGCTCTGCTCAGTTCTCCGTGATCCAAGCCAGCCTCGTCCAGCCTCCAGCACTGTTCCAAAATCCCACGCAAGACTCGGCGTATTCTAGACCTGGTTCCCTTACCCCTCAGCGCCTCAACCCATTGAGGAAGCAGCGTCCCCTCAATAAATTCCATGAGAAGGAAGTTTTCAGTGGCTCCAAGGAGGCGAGGTCCAACACCGACCGAGTTTGCCCTTTTCAGCATTTCCGCTTCACGCTGCATCCCAGCCCGATCTGCATCTAACCTTCGAATCTTCAACGCAGCCTTTCCCTCACCCACCATTTGAGCTGAGACAACGATGCCCACGCAACCCTTACCCAGAACCGGCGCTTCAAAGACCCTCTTCCCTCCAATAAATTCTATTGCTTTCACGCCGAGCCTCTTCAACTCCCTGAGGCGTCGCTTCAACTCCTTCAGGTCGTGCCTTGGGTAACACAGAACTCGACCGTACCTCTCCTCATGAAGCCTTTCTAAGGGTATTGCTTGGTTTCGCTGCAAGAAACTCCCACATTAATCATATTCAGAAAGATAAATATCATGCTTTAAGGACTATTCGCAAAAGTTCTTCACAAGCCAGCTATTTTTGAACACATAAAAACCTTTCCCCACGATTAACAACCAACTACCTTGGAAGAACATTTATGGTGAGATCTTATAAGTATAGCTGTGGGTGGGCGGCTTGGAAGACATGAGACAAGACGATATAGAGAAGTTTCTAAGGACCGCTAGGGTGGGAAGGGTCGGCACAAGCCTGAAGGATCAACCCTACGTCGTACCCGTATTCTACGTATACCATAAAGGCAGGGTCCTCATCCATACAAGTGGAAGTGGAAAAAAGATAGAGACGATTACGAAGAATCCAGCTGTGTGCTTCGAGATCGATGAATCCTCCGAGGATGAGAGAAGGCTGAAGAGCGTGATTGTCTTTGGAAAAGCGAGTATCATCCAAAATAGGGAAGAAAGGCTTGAGGCTCTAAGGGCGCTCGTCGAGAAATACCGAGAATACCACAAGAGTAGGGAAGAACTCGTGCACGTCCTCTACGATGAAGAATATTATGCAGACTGTGTAGAACGAGCTTCCATCATCGCCGTAACTCCCGCACAAATCACCGGGAGAAAACGTGAAAGATAGGTGAAGCATCTGGCGACCTCTTCGCGACCGCAGATTTCGGTTGCCTTTTCAACTCTGAGATCATAGAGTTACCCATTTAAACCGATGGTTTGTAAATTCATTAACGGAATCGATGAGTATGACGAAGAGCGCTAAGACCCTTTGGGTTAGGGTGCTAAATGAGACGCCTCTCTTCATCAGGAGACGAGCGTCCGCCTATCTCAAGAACATACGGAAAACCTCTGAAAACGAGTGGATGATTTGGAGCGATGAGGGAGCCCGCTACAGGGTTCGCTTAGAAAGGGGACAAGTTGCATGCTCTTGCCCGTACTCTCAGCAGGAGAAGGGCTACTGCAAACACATCTGCGCCATCGCAGCCTTCGAGCTAACCAAGAGTGACGTGATGCCTTGGCTTATGAAGTTGGAAGAAGAGCTGGGTGCAAGAAATGCTGAAAACCCTTAACGAAGGGATAGCAAATAACGGAAGACGTTGCAACCAGTCCCGTGATTCTCAAGGGAAAATCTTCGCCGGATTCAGGATGCGATTGGGGTCAAAGACCTCCCTTATCTTCTCCATGATTTCGATCTGAGCACGGTCCAAAGCCATAGGGAGGTACTTCCGGCGGATTGCACCGATCCCGTGCTCACCGGTGATCGTCCCGCCAAGAGACAGGGTCAGCCTGTAAATATCTTCTCTTAAGGGAGGGATGATCTCTTTCCACCTCTCATCGGTCAGGTCGTCCTTCAGCACGTTGACGTGGACGTTGCCATCGCCAGCGTGGCCGAAACTGATGATGCGCACAGTATAGCGCTCCGCTATCTCCCTGATTCCCTTTAGGAGCGCGGGGATCTCGGCTCGAGGCACCACCACGTCCTCCATGTGGTTTATGGGGCTTTCATTCTTGAGGGCGTCAATGATGGCCCGACGCGCCTCCCACAGCCGGTTCTGGTCTCGTGGGTCTAAGGCGACTAGGACATCCAGAGCGCCGTTCTCCAGGCAGATGTCACTCACCTTATCGTAGTCTGTCTCTATTGCCTCCTTATGATTGCCGTCGAGCTGGATCAAGAGGTGGGCCGCGGCATCGTGGAAGGGGAGTTCCTTCCCTAGGTACCGCTCGCAGGCTAGGACGCTGTCGCGCTCCATGAACTCGATGGTGGTGGGGATGATGCGGTGGGCTATGATGTCGGCGACCGTTTTGGCTGCTGCTTGGAAGTCGTTGAAGGGCACCAGCAGGTCAACCTTAAGCTTGGGCAAGGGCAGCAGCCGCAATATGATCTTGGTCACCACGGCTAGGGTTCCCTGCGAGCCGATCAACAGTTGGATCAGGTTGTAGCCGGTGACGTTCTTGACCAGCTTACCGCCGCAGGTGATGACCTCACCCGATGGGAGCACCGCCTCCAAGCCGCAGACGTAGTCCTTGGTCACCCCGTATTTGACCGCCCGGGGACCGCCCGCCCCCTGGGCGACGTTGCCACCGATGCTACAGGAGTCGAGGCTGGCTGGATCGGGGGGATAGAAGAGTCCCTCTGCCTCCAGCGTCCGGTGGAGATCGCCGGTGATCACGCCCGGCTCCACGGTGACCATCAGGTTCTCCTTGTCAATCTCGAGGATGCGGTTCATCCTCTCTAAGGAGAGGATTATCCCGCCGCAGACGGGCACCGCGCCGCCGCTCAGACCCATCCCCGCCCCGCGAGGGGTAACCGGAATCCTCTCCCGCTGGGCCAGCTTGAATATTTGTGAGATGTGCTTGGCTGAGGTGACCTTCACTACTGCCTCGGGGTCGGCTCTGAGCCCCACCACTTCGTCGTGGGAGTAGGGTTCCATGTCCTCGGCCTCTACTAGCACGTTATCCGCACCCACGATTTCGCGCAGCCCCTCCACAACCTCGGAGTCAACCTTCTTGTACATCCCATCCCTCCCGCTCTACAACCGCGCTTGATCTCTACTATTAACTCATCAATCTCCTCTTCCGTATTATAAACATGCGGTGAGACCTCTGCCATGATCTGCCTCCGGCTTGACTCATCTACCTCGGTAAACTCGCAACAAACAGAGAAAAGTTAACTGAATTCAGAGTTCTGGTGTTTGGGGATATCTCCACAGAGGATATAAACCCCTAATCACTAGGTTCGTTGATAACCTACCGACATAGTGATGGCCATGCCGGTTATAACCCTGCTCTCCGATTTCGGGTTAAAGGACCCCTACGTGGCGGAGATGAAAGCGGTGATCCTTTCGATCTGTTCTGAAGCGCGCGTGGTGGACATAAGCCACGAGATTGAAAAGTTTAACATACGCACAGGCGCCTTTGTGCTCGCCTCCGCGGCGCCATATTTTCCCCAAGGCACGATTCATGTGGCGGTTGTGGATCCAGGGGTCGGAACCAAGCGACGACCTCTGGTTATTGAAACTGGACATTGCTTCTACGTGGGACCCGACAACGGTCTCCTCATGTTGTCGGCCAAAAGGGAGGGGATATGTCACGTCTACACTATCAGTAACCCGCGCTACATGCTTCATCGAGTCTCCAGAACCTTCCATGGAAGAGACGTTTTCGCTCCAGCGGCTGCGCATTTGGCGAGGGGATGCTCCGCCTCGGAGTTTGGACCAGAAGTTCATGACTATGTGGTTCCAAAATTCGCGAAGCCACGGTTAAGAGGAGACGCATTGCTGGGAGAGGTTCTGCACATAGACGACTTCGGCAACGTTATCAGCAACCTTTCCGTGAAAGACCTTGAAAAGATAGGTATACGTGAAGGAAGCCTTCTTCGCGTCCAGCTTAAGGGAAAACTCTTAAGGTTGAAGCTTTGTTCGGCATACGGCGAGGTTCCAGCCAAAACGCCGTTAGCGATCATTGGCAGCACCGATTTCCTCGAGGTCTCTATAAACCAGGGAAACGCCTCTGAGGAATTTAGGGCAAAAATGGGGGACCTCATCCGCATTTCACCCCCCACTGAATGTTAGCGCTTTCTTCCAGCGACCACAAAACAAATTTGCCGCCATTAGTACATGTAGAGGCATGATACTCAATGTTTCGCTTTCTTTAACCCTTTTTCTCATCACGTTAGCAGTCTCCTTTTTCTACACCAGATATGAGAGCAAAGTTCAGTTCCTCTTTGGAGGAAGGAAGTTTCGCCTTTGGGATGCGGTTCTTTTTGTTGCGGCGATGGGGATCATGGTGACGATCCTAGCGTTTATTCCAAAGCTTGATATAATTAAGGTGTTTTTCTTGTGTGTCTACTCTCTTGTCTTGTTTATCTTTACTTATTTGGTTGTGCCAAAATGGTACTTTGCGGTTCTAAGCCCAACAGTTTTTGTTGCCTTATACCTTCTCTACTGGAACATATATTTGTTAAACCTCTTTGCCGTGATTTTCGCCATCTTCGCCTCAATTTGCCTAGGAACCATCTTTATTTGGAAAACCACCGCGGTCTTTGCCGCCCTACTGACCATCATGGATATAGTTCATGTTTTGGTCACGGGATTTATGGTGGTTTCCGGTGAAAAAATACTCGCCTTGGGGCTACCTGCAATGGTCATTATACCGACCTTCCCGTCCTGGTTTCCCAGGGGCGTGGCGTTCCTCGGATTGGGCGACATCCTCCTAGCGGGGCTTCTCGTCATTCAAACATCAAAAAGGTACGGAAGGAGATTCGGAATCATGACCGCTATTGCTATAGCCGCGGTCTTCTTACTGCTCGAAACCATTCTTCTGAACTTCTTCGCCGAATACTTCCCAGCTACTGTTATGGTTGTCTGTGGCTGGTTAACCGCGCTAGGGGCGAGACATCTATACGAATCACGCATGTTCAGGCATGCTAAAGCTGAGTGAAGAGCCTTAAAAACAATAGGGAAGTGGAGGGCGTCCGTACCAGATGATTCTATCAGTTTTGGCTAAGTCCCGCTCCTCTCTGAGCCCACGCCCTACGGAGCCTAATCAGCCTCCATGTCGTACAGGTCAACTAGGGGTGTGGAGTCAACTATCAAAGGGGCTAGTGGGTGCGATGAACCGAACAAGCTTGAAGAACCACTCAAAGCTTCTTCAAGAGACTGAGGTGGCATCTCCACTAATCTCCCGATGGTGGTCCTGTCGGGTGCACAAAGTGGTCAAAGTGCAAACCTATCTTATTTTATCCAAATTAGGCATCATCTTGCTATTTTTCTTCGCACGTATCTTAATGCTTCCTCGACGCCTTTTATGCTTTCATCCACTTTCGGGAGTATTCTCCAGTCATAGTAGGCATACTTGTGAAGATAAAGGAACGCGTTGTCTCCTGCTTCTATCAACTCCTTCTCACCGAGCTTATATAGGGTTTCCACTCTGTCTGCATGAGATTCTGGCTCTGGAAATCCCCGTTTCTGTATTAACGCGGACGAGGCCTCAACATAAGCATGAAAAACCTTTTCGCAACCCTCCCTCATCCTTAAAAGATCTCCACTTCTTTTACCTTCTTCATACTCCCCTAATCCTATCGCGTAGAATTCTTCAGCACTTCTCAAATGTTCCCCAACAGCCACCATTTTAACACCATACTTCACGATTAAATTGACTAAAACCCCTTAATATAACTTCCATGGCGTTTTGTATCATTCTTCCCAACATTGTTTAAAAGAGAGATGGTGGAGAGCCCAACCGACCCGTATCCTCCCTCCAGTTTTTACATTCGCGCTTAAGTAATTTTATCGGTCTTAGCTAAGTCTCGCAGCCTCTCCACGCCGCCGATGTCGTTGATGACCTGAGCCACGCCCTTCGGAACGAGCTCCTCCCAGTTTTCTCCATCCATCATTCTTTTTCGTATTTCCGTGGCCGAGTAGACCTCTCGCTCGTGAAAGGGCACGGGTTTCACCTTGAAGCCTCTCTCAACGAATAGTCGACGGGTGAGGGGGTCGTTTGTGTAGACCACATGGAATTTTGGGGTGTAGCCCACGACTTGAGAAACCCATATCATGTGCACGTGTGTGTCTGGCACGGGAACAATCCAGTATCGTGACGGCTGGATTCCCTCCTCCTCTAAGGCTCGTCGAATCATGGTGATGCGCTCGCCCGAGGTGAACGGGTTGCTCATCCTATGGCTGTGCTGTGAACTGCCCACCACGATCACAAGCTCGTCAACCTTCTTCAAGATGTCCTCCACAGCCTTGAGGTGGCCGTTATGAAAGGGCTGAAACCTTCCCACAAACACTCCACGCTTCACCATGGCATTTCCCACCAAAGCACTCTATTTGCATACTACGTACTTGAACTTAATTTTTGCTCAGCTCAGCCTTCCTGAAGTTTTATATTGTTTCAAAACCATTTCAGGTGATAGCGACGGCCTCCAAAAGGCGCAAGCCTCTTCCAATGGGCTGACGTTTATGTTTTCTTTACGGCAGAGTACCCTTTTGTCCCTTAAAGGGTTGGCGTATCTTCTTAGATTAGCTAGATAGTGTTGTTTGAAATAGGTCTTTCTTATCAAGAATTGAACTTCATGGGATTCGAGCCTTCGGTTGGCATGGATGCAGTTTCCGCAAATCCTAAGTACGGCTGTCTTACTTTTCAATGACATTGAACGAGCCGCCAACCCAATATACATTTGCGTATCTTAATATTTAATACACTATTTCCGATTTTGATATATTTCGGAACTGGAGTGAAACATTATATAAAGATATATTATATATTACGATTTAATAGTTGAATGGCTTGCTCAAGGCGAAACCACGTGATAAGTCCGATTAAAAAGGGAATAGCCGTTTGGATCTTCGGCTGCCTTACCTTTCTGGCAGTTTTGCACGTACTTGACGCTTTCCTCTCCATCACCCTCGGAGCAGAAATTTCACTCTTACAACTTTATCCGTTTGACACGTTGAAACACATGGATGCCGTCACGTACTTCTGGGCATCACTGTCCTCAGCATTCCTTCTTTCTGGCATCACCTGCATCATTGCATTCCAGAACGCAGTCGAAGCATTTATTAACAAATTATTTACGGAAGCCGAAGTAGAGGGGCAAGATCTGGAAAGTGCGCCAGCCAGCACCTTTGATATGATAAACGACTCGCTGACATCCACCAGGATAGACCTGCAAACGGTAAAAAATGACCTGATCAGCGTGAAAGACAGCCTAAACACCGTGAAAATAGAGATGAGGTGTTTCAGGTCGGAGCTGGAAAAGTTTAACATAAATCACATGAGAAAATGTCCTTCATGCGGAAGAGAGACTCTTCCCGACTTCAACTTATGCCCCTATTGTGGGGAAAAGTTGTCCATCCGCGCATACATCAAAAGAGAGAACCCGTTAGCGCTTAAAGAATAAACGATGTAAGTGAAATGGGATAGTACGCCTAGTGTTTTATCTCGATGCCTAGGCTTCTTGGCGTAAGGGAAAGACCGGTCACCTATAGGGAAGATAAAAACTTGTTTACTGAATCGCGTTCCATAAATAGTGCATGTTTTCCTAAAAATTACGACTCTAAAGTATAAACCTTTCATTCATCACAAATATTTTGAAGCAAGAGAAGGATAAAGAAGGTTACGCGTGACTTAAGGGAGGTGAAAGAATGACGGAGGGTAAGGATCAAGAAGTAATTAAATCCATGGAAAAAATAATGGAACTATCTTGGGCAGCCTTTATGGGGGCTGTTGCTTCAAAACTATTAGAACCTTTTTGGATCGTACCTTTTCCATTCAAAATCATGGCTGGTGTTTTAGTAACTCTCGTTGTTCTTCTATACGCAATAGTATTTGTTCTCCTTAAAGTAATGGTGTCCGAACTAGGAGAAAAATTGATAAGAAAATCAAAGAAAGGCAGTTAGGTTTATAATGTTAATCTTGCTCAACAGCAAGGAAATCGGCAACAACATAAACATCTTCATCGTCCAAAGAAACCCCTATAGCCATTTCTCCCCCATAAGGTTGAAGAATAATATCGCTACATCTTTCTGAATTTAACCATTCATTTACAAAGAATCCCGCTAAAAAGGTTTCAGATTTTAAGTCATACTCCTTTAAGGGTATATCATTTAAGTTGTGAAAATCTATTATTTCACTTGAAATTCTAACCCAATCAGGAACTATCGCAGCCTTTTTCCTTTCTTCTATATCACCAAACCCGATGTTTTCTTTACTCTTATTTTTAGCTAGATATTCACTCCAAGACTTAGCTAAACGATAGAGCCAATCTGAATGTTTCAATATAGGAAGATCATGTTTTTCTCTCTCTTCATTAATTAGCCTAAAAATTTCAGTTTCAATTAAAGATGTCCTTAATAACAGACCCGGACCAATTTTAAAAATGTATATAGCGTCTTTTTCGAGTACTTTTAACGTAAGCGGATATTCGTCTTCCCTCGTATTAAACTCAATATGACCATCCCCCTCTTCTTCTGGACTGCATGTCCGCACTTCGTATGAAATCCACCAACCCCAACGAGTAAGGTAGGATTCGTAATAATTCCCTCTACTTGTATAAAGTTCAAAATGGACAGATAAAGTGTCTTGTAACGTGATTGCTCTATGTCCTAGATGCTTAAAAGTTGCTAAAACTTGATAATCCCCACTCCAGACAAGAGGCTCAATTCTTTTGAAAGTTAGAATAGTTACCTCGAATTTGTTTCCTTCAACATCTTTTACATACGTGAAAGGAAATTCCACATATTCTTCTTTAGGTCCAGAAATAGGTATTTTTGACAAAAGATTCCTAGATAGTCCAATTAATTGGGGCATAAAGTAATAAATGATTGACACCGTGCAAAGCATGATTGCGACGCCTATAATTATCCAGTTTCTTTTCCTCAATTCACTTTCACCTATCACTCCGCCTTTCTGATTTTCTCCAAATACTTAAAATACATTCGTTGTATAAAATTTTCGTTACGGGGTGAGTCATTTCTATTTCTATGTCTTATGAAGAAGGATTTGATCAAATGGATAGAAACATGATAGAAAAGAAGGAATTTGCTAGTCTCTCACACGCATTAGAAAAAGCCTTATTTCGACTTAAACAAGAATATGAGAAACCTTAAAAAAATCACACACAAGCCTTTTAGGTCTGTGGTCTATGTTAATTAACTAACCTAATAGAATGTAACTAACCCAATTGAATAGAATGTCTTCTAACCTAATTTTAACCTTTAATGTGGGTTTTACTGTGAGTTTGTCGGTGTAGTGACCCTTTTTGGGACACTTTCCGAGAGTAGTTCTAATTACTCGTATGTTTGCTTGTAGCCACATACAAACTAGACTTTTCACTCACTTGCCAATTGAAGGGTTGAAGCGTGAATTTTGTAAACTGTTTCGTTATGAGGTTTGATAATGAATTTGGAGATGAGGGATAAAGACTAGTTGAATATTCTATGATTCCCTTTCTTAATTTGTGTGGGTTTGGTGAAATAATGCCTTTCGCAATTAATAGATAGACGAGACCGCCTCCATCGAGCTTTTGTAACAAAGAGCTCGTCACAAGAGCTCCTTTAGGAATCCAACCGGATACAACAACAAGGCTCTACCACCCACCCCAACCTCTATAGGCTCCGTGTAACCCCTGTTCTCACGCCGAAGAATCCCCAACTTAACATCGGTGCCCAACCCGTAACCCCCAACGGTACAAATTCGGTTTCGCAACACCTTTACCACTCGATGACACGGGACTAACAGAGGAAACGGATTTGACGCCACAGCGCGCCCTACAGACCTCGGACTTCCACCCACGGTTTTGGCTATGGCACCGTACGTGGTTAGGTATCCAACCGGAATCAGAGATATGCATTGAAGCACTCCTCGACTGTAGCTTGTCAGATGATTCATGGCTATTTTAAAGCTGGGTGATACGTCTTTCCCATCAAAAATTAGCTTCAAGGTCCTCAGCAGGTCCGCTGAAAGTCGACTCGTTTTCTCCGCCATCTGAAAGGGTACGTTATATGGCAGGCTTTGCAGCAAACTCCGTAGAACTTCTTCCTCACTGGGGGAGAAGGCGGTGGCGAAGACCTCTCCGTTCCCCACAGCGGCGGCATACCACACTCCGTCGATTTCTCGATGATGGATGTGAATCACAACAATCCCTCAAGTCCATGTAATAGGTTTCTCAAAAGGTATTTAAATCTGACAACCGATTCTATGATTAAACTTAATAGGCTCCCAGTATATAGTGCATCGAACAGGAGGAGTCGGATTTGGCTGAGCAACAACCCCCCTATCTCTTCGTTCCAGGAGCCACCACACTGGGTGTGGTCTGCTCTGACGGCGTGATTCTCGCCTCCGAGAAAAGGGTTTCCTACGGCTACTTGGTGGTTAGTAGGGTTGGCAAGAAGGTTTTCAAGATAACTGATAGAGTCGGCGCAGCGTGCGCTGGACTGGTTTCTGACATGCAGATTTTGGTGCGGGAGGTGGAGGCTTACGCAAACCTCTTCAAACTCGACGCCAAAAGACGCATCCCCGTGAAATCCGCCGCCAAGCTCATGTCCAACCTGCTTTTCAGCCGGCGGCTCTTTCCCCTCATCACCCAAACACTCGTGGGTGGAATTGACGAGGAGGGGGCGTCATTGTACGTTTTAGACATACTGGGATCGGTGATACCCGACAAATACGCGGCGGTAGGGTCAGGGGCTCAGATAGCCGTAGGAGTCTTGGAAGAAGGATACAAGGAGAACATGACCGTCAAGGAGGCAAAGGAACTCGTGACTAGAGCCGTAAAATCCGCGGTGAGCCGAGACATCATGAGCGGTGACGGCGTGGATTTCCTTGTAATCACCAACGAGGGAATCCTAGAGGATTCCATAAAATTTTGACACCCCATTGAAAAGACGCTGATTTCATCATCTCATCCGGAAGTTGGAGGGAAATCAATTTGTCGTTTGAGTTAACCTTGGAAGAGGGGGTTTTCCTCGTAAAGCTCGCTCGAAAAGCTGTGGAGGAACACCTCAAAAACGGAAGCATCATGAAGGCGCCTAAGGATACTCCGCCAAAGCTTATGGAGCGCTGCGGAGTTTTCGTCACCCTATACAGCCTTAAACGTGGAGGGAAGGAATTGAGGGGCTGCATTGGTTTCCCGTACCCGATCAGTCCCTTGACTCAAGCCGTGATCGAGTCCGCCATCAACTCCGCGACGCAGGACCCTCGCTTCCACCCGATCTCTCTCGGCGAACTTGACCACATCGTGTTTGAGGTGAGCGTGCTCACCCCTCCCCAGCCTATCGAAGCGGACAAGCCCACGGACTACCCCTCAAAAGTTAAGGTGGGGCAAGACGGACTGATCGTGGAAAAGGGCTACTATAAGGGTCTTCTTCTTCCTCAAGTGCCCATCGAGTGGAAGTGGAACGAGGAAGAGTTTCTTTGCCAATGCTGCATAAAAGCCGGCTTGCCACCGGACTGCTGGCTGCTCAAAGGAACCAAAATTTATAGGTTTCAAGCCATCATCTTCGACGAAAAATCTCCAAAGGGAGAAATAGAGCAAAAAGAGCTATACGGGAAATAGTTCTATGAAGGTTCAATTCTCCCCATGCGGATTGGGCCTAGGCCATGTGGGGCGCTGCGTTCCCATAGCCAGGAAACTGAAGGAAAGGGGAGCCCAGGTTTTATTCTCCACCTATAGGGACGGGGTGAGGTATGCTCGGCAGGAGGGGTTTCCAGTGATGGAGGTCCCGCCGATTGGTTTCATGGTTAAACCCGACGGAACCGTGGACTTCAAGCAAACAGCGGTCAACCCAGGCCCCTTCTTCGCGTCCTTCACCCTCCTAAAACAGGTGGATGCCGAAATCGAGATTATGCAAGCCTTTGAGCCTGACGTAGTCGTCTCAGACTCAAGAATTTCACCCTTGATAGCCGCAAAACTGTTAAGAATACCCGAGGTTTGCATTCTCAATCAATTCCAAATCATTGTCCCCAGGCGCACACGATTCTTGAGACTCGGAAAACTAGTGGATGCGGGTGCCCTCGCCCTCATCGGAAAAATCTGGACCACCGGCATACACGTTTTGATTCCCGATTTCCCACCACCCTACACTCTTTCCATAGGAAATCTGCGGATTCCAACCTCATACAAAAAACGGGTAAAGCTCATAGGTCCCCTGTTACTCACACATCCCAACGAGCTGCCAAACCAAAAAGAGCTAAGAAAAAAACTTGGTTTGAGCGGGGACAAGCCAGTCATTTTCGCGCCTATCAGTGGACCCGTGAGGGAGCGCGCCTATTTTACAGGCATTCTCCGACAAGTCTTTCAGGAGTTTCCGGACGATTATCAGATTGTTATGTCGCTTGGCTACCCGAACACCTCAACTGAACCGCTGCAAAACGGAAACTTAACCGTTTATAACTGGATTCCCAATCGCTTTGAATACTTGAAGGCTTGCGATGTGGTGGTCTCTAGAGCGGGTCACGGAACCTTGACGCAGTCCATATCCTATGGCAAGCCCCTTATCCTCGTGCCCACCCCCAACCACACCGAACAACTCAACAACGCCAGAGGCGCGGCTGGACTGGGCGTCGCCGAAGTCATCGAACAGCAGAACCTCACTAAACAGACCCTTCTGGAGGCTGTTCGAAAAATGGTAGAGCATGATCGATTTCGGGAGAGAGCCGAACAAATTCAGAGGGACGTTCTAAAGCTCAATGGCATGGAAACCGCGGTTCAAACGATAACAGAAGTGGCGGAAGGAGTTAGCAACATTTCTTCCTGAGGGGTTTCAGATAAACAGCTCTAAACTTCTTAAGCTCCAATAATTTTAATGCAATCTCGACAATTACTAAAGGCGTGGGCATCAGATAAGATAGCGTTTATCCCAACAATTGAATCGTTGTCATCTCAACAACTGCCCCAAGTAAAAGAAGGACAGCGCATGCAGCAATAGACACGCAGGTGTTCTTGGCCTCGGCCCTTAAAGATCGGCGTTGAGCTATCCTCAGGGTTAGCCAAAGACTTTGAGATATAGCGAGAGCATACGCCGTGTACTCAATCCACGCGTGCGGAAGAAAAAACGTGAGCATAAATAAGAATACTGGGTTCTTCTCGCTAACCATGGCAAATGCGGCAATAAATCTTCCCGTGGAGTATAAGACATAGAAGCCTGATAGAGGGCCAAGAACTGGTATGAACATTATTAGAGTGTACATGAGGTTGTTTTGGAAGATGGCTTGTATGCTCATTAAGTGTGGAAGCGCCTCTTGAAATCCCTCATAAATCCGTTGAGCCTCTGAGGGGCTCATCGATGAGGAGGTTCCCGCGAGAGTTATAGCAAGAGAACTGAGGAAAGCGAGTATTAGAACTAAAACCCTCGCCCTATTGCTGGGGTCAAACTTCATGATGCTCACGATTACTAACCTCTTGTGCAATCACATCTCTGCTAAACCGGTTGAGTTTTGTCTTCAATAACTTGCTTTGGTATGATCTCCAAGGCTCTGAAGCCTCGAGCGCACGGATTGAGCACCTCCGAGATTTGAACCCTTTCCAGAACCCCCTTTTCGTCCTTAGCGTGGCCTTTGAGGTCGTGTTCCGCTGGAGCTAGAGATTGCAGTTCGATGCTGTCCTCAAAAAACCTTGCGGTGCAGGCTGCTGGCAAGCCTAGTCTCAGTCCTCTTCCTTCTTCAACCACTTTTTCCGCGGAATATAAAACGGCGTGAGCCCCGGACGCTAATTCAGCCATTCTCACCGGGACGCTTTCCTTCCCTATGGCCAAAACCTCGATGCTGTAAACACGCTTGATGGTTGAAGCGATTTTTCTTATGCTCGGCAGAATCTTTAAGATTTGTTGCCTTGCCCTGCCTGAAAGCCTCATCTTGGAGAGCCGAACCGGGGAAAGCTCCCCCAAGCTTAAACCTCCTAGGGACATATCCAAATGAACCACGTCTGCCTTCGCCTCTTTCAGAAGGTTCTGGCAAAGCTCCAGCTCGTGGATGATCAAGAGGTGCCCATTCTCCACCCTAGCGAAGATGGGCTCAGCTAGGCATAGGCTAACCTCTCTGTAGGGGGGCTCCACCAACACGGCGGCCACGGCAACTACCAACAAGGGATCGAAGCGGTCATTCAAAACAGCGGCGCTCGAATCCGCTGCCACCACCCTCAAGACGCTCACCAATCCTAGATTGCTTTGAAAACATTTATCTTTCGTAGCTTTTAAGTGTGAGCGTGAGGCCATGCTGTCCTTTGCCCTATCTATGACACGCGCACGCACACGCGCTAGATCCCATTCCCCGCACTGAAAAATCAGTTTTCGGGTTTCTACGCGAAACAAGATGATGTCTCATTTAATAAATGAAAGGAATGATCTTTTTGGTTTTTTTCATGTATTCTCGGTATTCGTCTCCGAATTTTTGGATAAGCATGCGTTCCTCGATTCTTATTCTGTATAGAATGAGAGGGATGAGTCCAAGCATCAAAAAAAATCCATAAAGGCTAGAAAAAATCAAGGGGACGCCTACGCTGTATAGGATAGCAGCCAGAGAAATCGGGTGTCGGATATGCCTGTAAATGCCATGCTTGATGAGCTTGTGATCTGGCAAAATTTGCAGACCATATGAATAGTATTTCCCCAGAGTTATCCTTCCAATTGCTCGTATCACGATTCCAATTAAGAAAAGAATCAAGCCAAAGGCGTTTATTATGCCAAAACGGTAGATCATTCCTTGAACACGCACAAAATCCCATAGCGAAACAAACAACGAAGAAAAGAATACTAACGAGGCCAGAATGACGAAAGGCCGATCCTCCCTTTTAGTCTGAAACAATGATGTTTTCACCAATACGACTCTTTGCTCCATGTATATAAAGCAAGAAGATAAAAAATGTAGGTGCAATGGCGATCGAGCGCACGCAAAATTCCGAGAATTTAAACCGAAGTTTAAACCTACCCCCGCACCAAACTCCTTTCGCAAAATAAGCTATCTTTTGCGGTTTGTTTTAGAAAACAGCTGAAACTTGAAGATTTAGTCGTCGCTTTTTGCTGGTTTTTCGGCTAAGAAGATTCCCAACCCGTTTTCATAGGCGTATTTTGTGTTCATGAATCCAGCTTCTTTGAGAAGTTCCATCCACTTGTCCCTGGTTAGAAGTGTCCAGAAGGCGAAGGGAGTGAATGCGAAAAAACCTCGCAGGTTTCGCAGAGGTTCCAGCATGAGAAATTTGCCTCTTGGCCGTAATACTCTACGGATTTCCGTAAGTGCTCTTGATTTATTCATTTTGTTATGTAGATTGTTTAACACGCTTTGCGCTGTTACAACGTCAAAAGAATTGTCAGCGAAGGGGACGCTCAAGACATCTCCATACTTGAAATCCACTTTATCTCTTACTCCCTCAATTCTTGCATTTTCGTAGGCGCGTTCTGGCGAATTCCCCAAGATTTCCATTTTGTCCCAAATGTCAATGCCAATTACTTTTCCTTCTTTCAAAACCTTCGCAATGCCAACAGTCATTTTCCCCAGTCCACAGCCAACATCTAACACTTTTTCATCTCCTCTAACCTCTAATATTTTTGGCAGTTCTGAGACCTTAGTTTGATCCATTAAGAATATCGAAACTCCGTAGCTTAAAATCATATAAATTCCAAATCCCATTATAATTGCACCAACAACCCACCATACGAGGATAGCGACTAAGATGCCAACGGCAACAATGATTGCAGAAAGAATAGCGACAATGGGCAGGGCATAATACCCGTAGTGTGGCTTTGCAGATTCTTTATTCCTCATTTTCGCGGCTTTCCTCTCTTTTCTCAACCTCGCCGATGATCCCCATAATTTTTAAAGCAAATTCTTTCATGGCATTAGCCTTAACAACACCTAAGCCCTTTTTAATATCGCCTACGACTACCAGCTTATCTCCAGGTTTAATGTCAAATTGATCCCTTGCTTCCTTAGGTATCACTATTTGCCCTCTTTCTCCAACCGTAACAACCCCGTACAAAAACTTTCCCTTGGCTACTTCTGTCATTTCGGGCGCTCCCCAATCATACTATTCATGTAAATCATGTTTTTCATATATTTAAGAATTTCTTAGTGCGGTTAGATTCATTGAGCAGTAAATAGATCCCTGTAGGTTTTTCAGTTTCCTTTAAAAACCGAGAATTTAAACCGAGTTCTAAACCTAACCCTACGCACCACGGGATTTTTTCTGTAGAAAAAAGGTTCCGAATCCCACACCATATGGATGATGTTTAAACGATGCTCGCCCTACTTGCACTTCATATGCATGGTTTGGAACTCGGTGGTAAGTTAAGGAAAGACTTAAGTCTACATACGTCATTCTTCTGCTGAAAGGATGTATATATGGAATTAACTAAACAACTCATCAATGAAGCTGAAGAAATATTCAGTAAGGCGATGGAGGAGTATGAGGAAGCTGTAAAGAAGAGGGACTGGATCAAGCTTAGGGATGCGTGCGAAAAGGGTTGGCTTACCATTGTTAAGGTTGTTGACGCTCTCCTTGTGAACGAGGGATACAAACCTGCAGAGTCGCACGCAGATAGACGTAAAAAGCTGTGGGAGATTCAGGAAAAAGATGAAAAAGTCAGGAAACTGGGGCTCTATGACAGACTTGGCGCTAGAAGCTACTGGCTTCATGTACATGGTTTCTATGAGGGATCATTAGATGAAAAAGCAGTAGCCGTGGAGCTTATGAAAGTTAAGGAGTTTATCGAGGACGTGAAGCTAACCGCGATTTAGCCTCCCTCAGGAGCCTGTTGCGTAAGAATTTCGTGGTTCAAGTCCTCCCCGCGCTAAATTACTAGTAACTTTCAAATAACCCTAGGGCGCTTTTGGGAGTCAAGGGTCGAGTTTAGTGGTCAAATACGAGTCTCCGAGTCATTGGACTCGCCTATCTAACAATGGGATTACTCATAGTCTACTAGGCAATAGCTCTCTCCAGGCAAACGGCCTACCTTCTTTAGGATACCCAGAACAACTTCACGAAGTTTACGTTCGATACATTTTGCTCTCTTAGCTTATATTTAGCTCTCATACATATTTTGTATTCATAATTCTTAACATCGAAAATCGTCTATCGCTTTAATGTTCGTTAGGGAAGAATAGGAAAGAGCAGTCATCTTGACAAGTAGAAGGCTTCATGAAGCAATTTCTGTGGCTCTTTTATTAGGGATTGCTCTGCATATGGTTCTGCCTTCTATAATCTCTGCTGCTCAAGCCTCTCCATCCGCTGACAGGTCAAAACCACTTCACTTTTACTTCCACTACCTTGAAACACCTGTTTCTGTCGCAGGCATGCAAACACATTATGTTATGAACACCACACAATGGTTCAACTTCCCTACTCAAAGGGAAGCATATTATCACTCTTTACATAAACCAATTGGGCTGCCCAAAATCGTAGTTGACTACTACCTATACCCTAACCTTGCGGGTCCAGTTACGATCGATGGAATATGGCAAGTTTTTATCTGGATTAACGGTTCAGCGTACAAGCCCTGCGGCTTTAGCGTGCAGTTTAAGGAAATCTCTGTTGGAGGACAAACGCTCTGGGATTCAGGAGTGCTTTCCCCAACCGTTACCAGCGATATTGGTTCCCATATAGATGTACCGATCTATAATTACAACCTGTCCTCTACATCTCTTGCTCACACTTTCAGCGCTGGCACAACTATCCAGGTTGAAGTGACGATAAACCCTGGAGCATCTGCTGAATGCAGGGTTTGGTACGATTCGCCCTTATATCCAAGCAAGGTGATCCTTCCATGCAAAGACTATGCACGACCCTCTTCTGTCAAAACTTTTGATGTTAACCATGCAGAAACAAACATATTTTCAGTGGAGTGGGGTAGAGACCAACGGAAGGTCATTGTCAATGCTAACGTCACTGATCCCTTTGGTGGATATGACATCTACATGGTTGAGGCCACAATCCTTGATCCATCTAACCACACCGTTCTTGATCATGCAAACATGACCAGAATCTCTAACGGCATGTGGGCTCTTCACCACACGCACACCTACGAAGTAACATGGTCTTACCCTGAAACAGCCATGTTAGGCAATTACACAGCAAAAATTTCAGTCATTGACAACAATGGGTATTACCACTATTTAGACTACGGTCTCTTTGACCCCTACATTGAACATGTCTATCACATCTTTAACATTGGAATAGTCGTTCTGCACAATCCAGCTTTTAGAATTGTTGATGATGCAGAGTCCCCTTTGCCCAAGGCTCAGGTCTATATAAGGTTACCAAATGGCACAACCAATACTCTGCCTTTATACACATCCAACAATGGCTTCATCAATTTAACACAAGTTCCGACAGGGAATTATGGTTTCACGATCATGTGGAAGGGCGTGATAGTTCAACAAATGACCGCATACGTGGATTCTGATGGACCCTACATTATGAAATGCCAAGTTTATAAGGTAACTGTACAGGTCTTAGGAAACGATGGAGCCCCAATTCACGGGGCATATGTGGTGATTTACACTCAAGCGGGAATAGTATTTGATTTCAAAATGACTGATGCGTCAGGTGAGGCAGTATTCCAATTACCCCCAAGCGACAATCAAGCGGTTGGAATGTATAAAGTAGACGTATATTATAGCACAGCGTATTGGCTCACCCATGTAACCGCAAACACAACCGAGCCATCAATCTCCATCAACTTATCCAAGCCATTAAAGATCACACTGACAGACTTCCCACCACCCATATGGACAACCATCGGCTTTTGGCTAGTCATTGCCCCAATCGCCACAATCTGCTTGGGACTAGTCTTCTTAATCAAGAGAAAAACACGAACTAAATAAAACTAAATAAACTCGTGTTGAAGGCGGTCATCCTTTCCTGATGGACTTCAGCAGCAGTTCCCTCTTCTCTTCACCCGCGAACACGCCGTTTACGTAGTATTGACAGGTGCTCTCTTCCTTGACCAGCCCTGCTTCGGTGGAGATCCAAGAGTGCCCCGTGGTGACAATGGTTATGTTCGTTTCGTCCTTCATGAGCTGGTCCACAAGCCTGTACCTCACCTTGGCGCAGGGGTAGCTCTCACCGTTCTCCGCCGTCACATCCTCGAAGCCTACAACCTCTTCCTCCCCTACAAGCCTTCCCGGGTGCTCCTCCCCCTCCATGGTCAGCGTGTAGCTGCTCTCATACTCCCAGCTCTCCCCCTTGGTTAGCGGGTAGGGCTCCTCCGGTATAGGGGGCTCATAGACGGCCTCCATGCCGTTTGAAACCCACCTCAGGAGAGATCCCCCCTCATCATAGTAGTAGTGGGTGGTCTGATCCGGGCGTTCAACCCTGACCTCCAGCTCGCTCACCTTAAACCACTTGAGCAGGTGCTCCTCTCCGTCCACCCGCTCCGTGTAGTTCTCCTCGGTTCCCACGGGGAGGTCAGGCCTCGTTATCTCCTCCTCCGGAGTTGGCGGGGCTGGCAGGACCTCCACCCCGGCTATGGCCGAAGCCAGGTTAAGTATCAGCTTATAGTTGTCCTCCAGGTAGCAGTAGGGCTCCCTGAGGAAGGTTAGGTCCCCGAAGGCCGCCACCGTCCCGTTGTCCTCCACTAGAGCTATGACCGGGTATTTGTCAGTTCTCTCGGCTTCCGATGAGTATGTGCCCTCGGATGCCCACGCCACTCCCTTGTCCAAGGAGTATATGTAGGTGGCTGTGAAGAGGACGAGTGAGGCCAGGTTTTGGGTCAGGGGGCTGTTTGCGAACCTCCTCACGTATATGTTCCTGTATATCCCGTAGTGCTCCTTCTCGTTGTACAGGTATCCCTTGGCGAAGGACAGCCCGAACCTAGTGGAGAGGGAGTTTATGGGTCCGAACAATGCCGGTATCTCCACGTACTCCGCTGTGGGGTCGAAGAACAGCAGGAGCATCCTCCCATCGTCCACAAACTCCTCGATCCTTTCGCACTCCTCTAGGGAGTAGGGCTCTGTGGGCGAGGCCACTATGAGAGCAGAGGCGTTACCCAACGCGGATTCCAGCTCATCCCACTGAGTGACAAACCTCACGGTCATGTTTCTCTTCACCAGCTCCCACATGAGGATGTCCAGCTCCCACCACGAAACCTTGTTTCCATGGGAACTGTCTACAAGAACTACACCTCTCTCCCCTTTCCGCACAGACATGCCGGCGGTCAGATTTCCCGCCTGGAGTTCAGTTGAGGATAAGCCTTGGGTGAAGGCCCCAGGGGGGAGGTAAAGGTAGTATATGGCCGGCGGTGGGTGAAGCCTGTTCAAGGCTTCCATGGTCAGGTTCCCCCACCCCAAGGACGTGTGATTGTATGAGCTCATGGGCCCAATACGCGTTTCGTTTACCTGGGTTAGATCCACTACCTCGTACTCCACCAAGCCCGCCTCCTGGACGACCCTTCCTATCGCCTTCTGTAGTGAACCGACCTCGTCAGCCAACCCCACCGTGACAGCCTCACTCCCCATGTACACCATTCCCCTCCTGAGCTGTGTTGGAGACAGCTCCAGGCGGTCTCCCCTCCCGCTCTCTACCGCTGAGACGAAGCTGTCCAAGGCGCGGCTCAGGTTGTATGGGAAGAGAAGCTTTGAAAAGCCGGTGACCTTGTAGGCTCCGGTCTCTAGGACCCACTCAGACGGGATGAGTGTGGGCGGCGCCACCCCTATCAAACCTATGTTCCCCACCATGGATGTGGGGCAGACGTAGATGTAGTCCGATGCCACCGATATGTAGTACCCGCCGGAGAGAGCGGAGACAACGGAGGCTACCAGCGGCTTCTTCTCCTTCAGCTCTAGGAGGTCCAGGTATATCTGCTCGATCAGGTCGGCGTATCCCCCTGGGGAGTCCACACTTAGCACCACAGCCTTTATGGTTTCGTTGATCATTGCGTGGTTTATGACGTCAGCGTATCGGCTGGCGGTCTGGGAGGATAAGATTGGACCTTCCACCCTTATGACTCCAACTATGTCCTTCTTCACCTTCGGGAGCTCTACCCTCAGGATCCCAGCGTAGTAGAGGTATCCCAACCCTGAGGCGAGCAGGATGACGCACGCTAGGGCTATGACAACGGTTCTCCTCTTAAGGTTGAGGCTTGTATTTTTCATCCCTGAAAACCCTCTATGAAGCATAATATTCTCCACAGTATTTTAGATTTTGCATAGTCACAGGCTGATAGAAACCGTCTTAGCGTTAATAACTAAGAAACACATTTTTCTCAAAATTATTTCGCGAAGGCACAGCCATCGGAAAAGGTACCGGTAATAGTGGGGTTTAAGGACAAACCTGACGAAGATCTGATACGAGCGCATGGTGGGGAAAAAGAAGAAGAAAGTAGCAGTTAATCAAGAGAAAACACGAACTAAATCATAAGTGATGAATCTTTTTGATATTTATTGACCAAAAGATCTTAGGGGTCATGCCAAGTTAAAAAGGGGAAATTAGATCCAGCTTACTTTCCTCTCAACTTCTGCCTTAACTCCTTGACGGTTACAGGACCGATCATCCAGTTCTCAGCGGAAACCTCGTGGAATATCACCCAGATGAACTCCTCGTGTTCCTTCTCTTAACTGGTTTTCTCTTCCGCTTGCCTAGATCATCAAGCTTTTTCATCCACGTGCCTCTTGTGTAAATTGCTCCAACGCCCGGCTCAACGATTGCTTCTATGCCAATGGCTTTGCGTCTCTCTTTCTTCTGTGGTCTTCTACGAGGCATACGGTCTCACTGTGTTGTATTTAGCTTCTGACATAAAAAGGGTAACTTCGATGGTCCCTTACTCTTTTCTTTCATCAAGCTTGCACTCAACACATTTTATGAGATTATTTCGCTGTTGTAAAGGTTGCGAAATAAGCGTTCCGTTCAATCGAACGAACCGAGCTTTCAGGGGTCGCAGTTTTGTATGTGAACCGAATTGAGCACTATTGTAGGGGGTCTATGAGTTCCAATAATCATATGGTTTCCAAGGTCTTGGGAGAATACTTTATCTTACTGTGGCATTTGGGGCATTCAACGGCGTAAATCATCTTTTTTTCTATCGTGCTTAGAATGTTTTCACAGGATGGCAGGTCAACCTCAAGTTCATTCCCACAACTGCACGCCAACGTTAACCCTTTCGTTTGCTTGTGGTCTCTCGACAATAATACTCTTAGCCTGGTTATCAAGTTGTGGATCATGTCCTCGGGATTGGATGGGTTATATTTGACAGGCTTTCTCAACTCAATGGCTCCCTTAGTTCTCCACCTTTTCTCTTGAACCGGAACCATTAGCCTATCAAATGCGTAAGCGATGCCAATTTCCTGGTTAACCCTTGGAGAGCGTATCCCCTCTTGCGTTAGAAACACGACAAAGCATTTGCATTCTCTTATTCTCTTTTTGAGGGTCTCTGGGGTATATTCGTGCTCACTGAACCTCTCAGCCATGTAAGTGCTTATTTTCAATCTACGAAGTATCCCCCACACTCTTTCTACCACACTCGTATCCTTGGCGTCGTGACTAAGAAAGACATCAAACGCCATGGTTTTCACCTCAAATCACCAGTTATTTATCATTCATCATATTTTATTTTTTGTGTCGTATAGGCTACAATAAACCTCATTTTTACCCAAAATGCATGCGGGTGGATTCAAGCCCTTTCGGAGACCAAGGTATATCCCCTCCAAGTTTATGCGTGCCGTCGTCCGAAATAGTGCTTCTATCCGTTTAGGTGTGATAAAGTTTATATTGTGGAGGAAAATTGCTGTAGGTAGGTTAAGATTTACCTTTGGAGGGATAATGTGGCCTATTTGACGACGCAAGCGGGGCAACCAGTCCTCATTCTCAAGGAGGGAACCGGCCGTAGGCGGGGAAGAGACGCGCAAAGAAATAACATCATGGCCGCCCGGATCATCGCTGAGGTGTTGAGGACAACCCTGGGCCCTCGGGGCATGGACAAAATGTTGATCGATAGCCTTGGAGACATTACCATCACCAACGACGGGGCAGCCATCCTCGGCGAGATCGACGTGGAACACCCCGCCGCTAAGATGATGGTGGAGGTGGCCAAAACACAAGACGACATGGTTGGTGACGGAACCACCACCGCCGTGATACTGGCTGGAGAACTGCTGCGTAGGGCCGAGGAACTGCTGGATCAAAACATCCATCCAACAGTTATCGTGAGCGGATACAGGAAGGCTGCTCAAAAGTCCATGGAGATCCTCGACAAGATCGGAACCCTCGTCGATCTAGAAGACCGTGAAACCCTGAAAAGGGTTGCCATGACTTCCATGGCTAGCAAGGCGGTGGGGGTTGCGCGAGAACATTTAGCGGAGATCGCCATCGACGCCGTGAAACAGATCATGGAGCAAAGGGGCGAGAGAAGACTCGCGGACATCGACAACGTTCAAATCGTTAAGAAGGAAGGAAAGAGCCTCTATGACACCCAGCTTGTCAGGGGCATAATTGTCGACAAAGAAGTTGTGCACGCGGGGATGCCAAAGCGAATCGAGAATGCGAAGGTAGCCCTCCTGGACTGCGCGTTAGAGGTGGAGAAGACTGAGTTTAGCGCCGAAATTAGGATTAGGGAACCCACGCAAATGAAGGCGTTTTTAGACCAGGAAACTCGCATGCTGAGGGACATGGTGGAAAAGATCAAGGCTTCGGGAGCCCAGGTCCTGTTTTGCCAAAAGGGTATCGACGACTTAGCTCAGCATTTCCTAGCGAAGGAGGGAATCTTGGCTGCTCGAAGAGTGAAGCAGTCCGACATGGAGAAGCTCGCCAGAGCCACCGGCGGAAGGGTGACCACAAATCTTGACGACCTAAAGAGCGAGGACCTTGGAAACGCAGGGCTGGTGGAGGAGCGCAAGGTTGGCGAGGACAAGATGATTTTCGTAGAAAGGTGCAAGGACCCACGCTCCGTCGCCGTCCTAATTCGCGCTGGTCTTGAAAGAATGGTGGATGAGGCAGAGAGGGCCATGAACGACGCGCTATCGGTCGTCTCCGACGTGGTTGAATACAACAAGATCGTGGCTGGCGGGGGAGCCATCGAATCCGAGATCGCCAAGGAGCTTCGCGACTACGCAACAAAGGTTGGAGGAAGGGAGCAACTCGCTATAGAGGCCTTCGCCGACTCCATCGAAATCGTGCCGAAAACCCTTGCCGAAAACGCAGGCCTGGAACCCATTGACATACTTGTGGCGTTGAGGTCAGCTCACGAGGAACCACGAGGACACCTAAAGGGCGTGAACGTTTTCACGGGAAAAATCATTGACATGCACGAAAACGGTGTGATCGAACCCTTGCGCGTGAAGGAGCAAGCGGTAAAGTCAGCGACTGAAGCTGCCTCCATGATTCTAAGGATCGACGACGTGATCGCGGCAACAAAGCCCAAGGAAGAAAAGCCCCCAGGAGAAATGCCGGAAGGCGAAGAATACGGAGAATAACAACAACCAAACTTCTCCCCTTTTATTCAAACAGCCTGCTCATTTAACGCCAAAATTAAGGACGGAACACGCTTCTCGTTACGACGCTCCAGTAGTGTTAGACACGCCAATTTGGATATAGATAAGGGGAATCTAATAGACTGGCGTGGAAGGCGTTAATTTTGTCTTTCTTTTAAAGAGGATTTTGAAGAATAACAAAAAGGGAGAAAATGTTGGATTTAACATTCATAGGAGTTATGGTGATTGGACTCTTACATGGGTTAGAGCCAGGACATGGTTGGCCAGTTGCCTTTCTCTACTCCGTGAGGAAAAGCAGACCTATGTTGTACGGATTTGTAAGTTCTGGTATAATTTCATTTTTCCATTTTATATCGTCTATTGCCGTGGTTATTGCATACGTTCTCGTCAGCTCCTTTCTTGTCATTTCAATTCCTCTTTTGAAGTATGTGGCCGCAACCATGCTCATCATGCTTGCCTACATATTTTTCACGGAGGACATTAAGGATGAAATTGAGGCTCAGCATGGACATATTCACGAAGATTTGGGGGATATTGAGCACGAGCATGAACATGAACATCCTGGTCAGGGCCGGCACGTTCATTGGCACAAGCATGTAAAGAGGATAGCGTTAAGCCTTTGGGGTATTGCCACCTTTGCCTTTGTTCTCGGCTTCGCTCACGAAGAAGAATTTGCACTCCTAGCTTTAGCTGTTGGAGGCATGAGTCCTTTGATGTTGATGATAACCTATGGTGCATCAGTTACTCTGGCTTTGATGGGGATAACGCTTGTGAGCATTAAGGCGTATGAAAGTGTACATCTCAAAATCAGGCGTTACGAAAAGTACATTCCAAAAGTGAGCGCTTTGATCCTTCTATTGATGGCTGTTGCCTTAATTCTTGGCCTGGCTTAACATACAAAGTGAAATATCTGAAAAGTCTCGACCAGATTTGAACCTCAAAAATGGTACTTCGGCTGGTATCTGAACTCGGGATTACAGGCTTAGAAGGCTTCCACCCAGACTTTGTCTATCAGATGCGGTGAAACTTTGAAGGGATCCGTTGTTAACTAAAAAACTGTTACTAATTTTTATATACTGGTTATTAACAGATAAATAACAAGTTGTGGCGCTGTTGAACAAAGACACAGCGGAGTTAAACCGCACCCGCAACACCGCGAAGCCTAACCTAACCTGTCGACGGAACAGCACTCGATATGGAGGTTTAACAATTGCCTGAAGAAGCAATCATTAAAAAACATGTCAAGACCTTTCTCGACATTTTGGTTTTGTCGATGCTGAACGATGAACCCATGTACGGTTACAAGATTATGGCGGGTATTCACAAAGAATTCGGGGTCTTGCTCAGCCCCGGCTCCCTCTATCCTCTTCTCCACTCGTTAGAAGACAAGGGGTTAATAGAATCAAGTTCTCACAAAGGCAAAATAGTTTACCAAGTAAGCTCAAAGGGGAAACAAAAATTCAAAAATATATTTAACGCCTACAGTTTGGCAATCCAAAAAATGTGGAACTTTGTAAAATCTCGTGGAAAAGTTTCTTCCTAGCTTGTTATGCGCATCTCAAATAGGTGTATAGTTAAGTTATAGGAGAGTTGGAAGCGAGTTTCAGACCATAAAAGTGTAGCGCGCGCTCACGATCCTTGGAGAGTTTCAACAATACGTTTCGACAAACACCTTAAAAGCAAACATACACTTTTCATCTTCTTGATATCTCTAAAAGACCAAGGAAATAAAAACTTGGGTATTCTATGGGGTCAGTCAGGCTTTTAAGGTAAAGAGGCCGAAACTTTTTGTTAAAATTATCAACACCAGCTGACCAATCATTTGTACCAGGATTTGCCGTAGTTAGAATTAAGAGAAACTTAGTGCTGTTTGAGATATCGTTTAATTTCTCCACGTCTGGTTTAATCCCTGCCGCTGAACTTGGGTCTCCAAAATAGAATTGTGCATTATACTTGGTTCCTCTCTGATATCCAATTAACCAGTGTTTCAATTCAATCCATGCTTCCAACAAGCTGGAATTGGTTAATATTTCAACCTTAAAATCTACCTTCTTTCGTCCAATTCCCAGCGAGACTTCTCGGTCAAAATCGGCTAATCTTCCCATCTCTTTTTCTCTATCTAAAAAACACAACAGCTCTCCTTTCAACCAGCCTTCCAGTTGCACCCCATATCTGCAAAAACATTTTAGGAGTTCTTCTTTAGAATCCATACCTTCTCTAAATCGAGCAACTAAACCCTTGACGTAATCTTCAGTTGTCATTTGTCTCACTTCTCAATTTATAAAGTGCAATTTCATATAACTGTTCTGGCGCGCGCGATGCTGTGTTTTTAGCGCTTTATCCTCTGGATACTATGATGATTTTTCCTTTGCTTCTAACACTCAGTTCAAGTTGCCTCTTGAAAGACGATGAGAAGTATAAATAGAAGAACTTATCAATTATTGAATCATGATGAATTTAGTACAGATGTGTTTTCAAATACTTGGTATTATCTTTTCTTTTTTGGGGGGAGTTTTTATGATTTACATACAATGGATACCCGAAAGCGTAAGAAGTGGACGTGAAGTTAGACCGGGTAGCAATATTCAAGAAGCCATAAACAAGGTTGCGGGGCTAAAATCGTTCAGATCAGATCGATGGTATATAAAATGGGGTTTAACTTTGTTAGCCATTGGTATTATATTCCAAATGTTAGGACTATTCGCCTTCACCTGGACAGTTTAACTTTCAAGCCATTGGCATCAGCGCGCGCTAACGAAAAGAGGTGGAAGAGGTAAAGAAAATGCGGGTTTCTTATACAATTTCAACATTCAAACCTAACTTACAACTTAACTATAGGTGTTTAATGGGTAGAAGGTAGGACCTTCAGGGTTTTTCGGATTTTTTCTATTCTCTTTTCGATCTCTCTTTTCAGCTCTCTTATTTTTCCGGCGCGAAGCACCTCTACTTTCCTGTCTAATCCGTCATTTTCAAGTAAAAGAAGAAGAGTTTCTTCTTCCTGCTTCACATACTCCTTCCTCTCGATGGTTAGGCCTTTAATGTTGTTCAGGGGTGCCTGAAACATGATCTTGGCTGGTTTTTTCCGGAACAAGAAGAGTCTTTTGTTTGTGAGGTAAAGGTATCCCGGTCTCCAAACGCCAGAAAGAGACGTTTTGCGACAATAGTGCGAAGCAAATGTCTTCAGCACGATTTCTTCGTTCTCACTCAATGGCACCTCTTCTTCGCTGTTTTCCAGGGCGTATCTTCTGATTTTCTCATCCCATGCTTCCATCATCCCGTAATCTAGCATGGTTTTTATGCCGGCGATGGCAGCCTTCAGGTTGACGCCTATCAGGGGCACTCCGGAAACCGAGATGATGAGGTCTGCGTGAAGGATGACCCCCTTGACCAGCATTCTATCCAAAAGGTCTACGAGTGCGCTGTTCCTTGTGGGCTCCAACCTATCTCTCCTCATAGTCCGCCTCTAGCAGGGTGATCATTTCCTTGAGTTTAGTCGTCTCCTTTTCTACGTCTTTGTGGGGCGTCTCCTCGAGTCTCTTAACCGCTTTCTTGATCTTCCTTCTCTCTTCGGTACACAACTTATCCCTCAGCCTGTGCTCCACTGAGGATACTAACGCCTTCGCTTGACTCACCTTTCTCACCTTCGCGGTCAGTCCTTTTTCCAGCTTCACAAGCTCGTCTGTGTATGCCTCGATTTTCTCGGTGTTGCTACTGTTTAACACAGCCCTCAGTTTTTCCAAGCCTTTTTCAAGCTCTTTTTTCTCCCTTCCAGAGATTTCACTGTTTGTTTGCTTTATTGCCTTCTCCGTTCCATAGATAACAGCCTTCGCTCGGTTACAAACTTCGATGATCTCCCTCTTACTCTCATCTGTCTCTTGAAACCTCGTTGCCTCGATGATCATCCTTGTGATCTCCTCCTTCGACAGCACTGTTGGTTTTGTCACTGTAATCACTTCCTTTTCCCCCGTTTCCAGAATCTCGGCGGAGACGTTTAATATCCCATCGGCATCGATCCGGAAGGTAACCTCGACCTCTTGCTCATATCTGGGCGCAGGAGGAATGCCGTCCAGTTTGAACAAACCTAGGGATATGTTGTCCTTCGCCATCTCCCTCTCTCCCTGGAGAACATGGATCATTATGGATGTTTGGTTGTCCTCTTCGGTTGCAAACACCATGCTTTCCTCCGTGGGGATGGTGGTGTTTCTCTTAATCAGTCTGGTAAACACCCCACCTGAGGTCTCGACACCTAAAGAAAGGGGTGTGACATCCAGCAACAGCATATCACTTATTTCGCCTTTCAGAACACTGGCCTGAATTGAGGCACCGGTAGCGACGATCCCCATAGGATCTATGCCCTCCTCGGGTTTCACCCCGAAGAAATCACTGAAATATTTTCTAATAATCGGCATCCGAGTGGGACCGCCCACCAAAACAAGTCTGTCTATGTCTTGAGGGTCTAGCCCTGAGTCTGCTAGGGCTTGTTCTAAGGGGTGCCGCAGCCTGTTAAGCTCTGGTTTTATGAGCTCCTCCAATTTTTGTCGAGTCAGAACAAGGTGTGGGTTAAGCTCAGACCTGTCTATGTTGATCCGAGTCTTTATGGTTGTTGAACGCTTACTGGAGAGACGAATCTTTGCCATTTCCCCGGCGTCCCTGAGCCTGTTCAGGTTTTTTCTGTCATCTCTTAAGTCGACGCCGTGTTCCGCCTCGATCTTACCGACAAGATAATCCAAAATTAGGTCGTCCATGTCTTTGCCGCCCAGATGGGTGTCCCCACTGGTGGATACGACCTTGAAGATGCCGTTGCTCATCTGCAGGATGGTTACGTCGAAGGTTCCAGCGCCCAAGTCTAGCACGGTTATCTTCAGGTTTTTCCTAGTTTTGTCTAAACCGTAGGCTAGCGAAGCGGCTGTCGGCTCGCTGACGATCCTCAAAACTTCAAACCCAGCTAATTCCCCAGCCTCTTTTGTGGCGTTCCTCTGGTTGTTGTTGAAGTACGCCGGCGCCGAGATCACCGCTTTGTCTATCTTCTCTCCTAGGTGGGTTTCCGCGTCCCTTTTAATCTTCTTTAGTATCAGAGAAGAAATCTCTTGAGTGTACTTGAAACCGTCTATGCCTACAGTGTAATCTGTGCCCATTCTTCTCTTAATCCACCGCACCGTCCTCTCCGGATGAACGTAAGCGTAGGCCTTCGCATTCTTCCCCACAACTATTTCGCCGTCTTCCCTAAACGCCACAATGGAGGGAAACATCTTTCCGTAGGGGTTGGCCCTTCAGACGCTGGAACAAGCCTTATTTTTCCATCTTTCATCACAGCTCCGGCGGAGTTGGTGGTTCCGAGATCTATTCCTATTGTTCGACCCATGGAGATCTCCTTTTGGAGACGGCTTCAGTCACCCTTTTCCTGTATTAGAAGGGTTTCCTCGACTTTTGACTTCTGGAGGGAGCAGAGCGCGCGCTCACACATCAATCGACAGAGCAATATCCTGCTTGGGAAAGCTTATATTCCCACTCTTTTTATGGGTAATTATAGGTGGGACTATGACTGAGGTAAGGGTAGACGAGAAGCATAGGATAACGCTGCCTAAGGAGTTGAGGGAACCACTTGGAATAGTATCAGGTTCTGTACTTGACGCTGAACATAAAGGAGGGGCGATAATACTCGTCCCGAAAGTCCCAGTTAAAGGACCAACACAAACTCTATGGGGCATGGCCACAGGTATAATAGAAGAAACTCCTAAAAAAATTGCACGAGAAGCTATTGCGAAGCGATCCAAATTAGGAAGATGAAACTTGAGATTCGTAGAGACGAACATTTTCCTTTACGTGATAACGGCGCATCCCGATTTTGGACCCAAAGCGAAGGAAATCCTCGAAAGGATCGAATCAGGTGAGCAAGCAATGACCTCAAGCCTTGTGGTGGCGGAGGTTTGCGCATGGCTTGAGTATCATGGGATGAGGGACAAGATAGATGCCTTTTTTAAAGCTTTAGAATCGTATCCCACCTTAAAGAAGTGCGAAACCACGTATGAAGATGAGCTCAAGGCTGAAGACCTTAAATCGCGATATTCACACCTCGAATTCTTTGATAGGGTGTACCTAGCTCAGATGCTGAGGCTGAAGTTAACCGAGATATACTCCAATGACAGAGGCTTTGACAAGGTTAGCGAAATCAAGAGAATCTTTACATGATTTTAAAGGCAGAATATAAACCTGAAAACGTACGCTGGTTCTAACAAGCGCCAGAAGCGCGCACACAAAGTAGCTTTTTTACGGTAGTTTCGAAACAAATAACGTTTCAAAACCTGTTTCAAAAACTACCAGAAAGCACGGTAACATGGTTTAATACATATCATTTCATGTTACGATGTGATATTATTGAAACGTAAATGGAAATGTGCTCACCCTTTTTCCATAAACGACATTTGCCACCACTGGCCAATAGGCCGGGATGAAGAGGAAAATTTTACACAGTTGAAAATCAAGAACCCTTAGCAAAGTGTGTAAAATAATGTTTCCTGGAAAAATGGGTGTTAAAGGGAGATGATGAACAGAAGGCGCTCAATGAGCTCCTTGTAGCGGTTTCGAATAGTGACTTCAGTTACTTGGGCGATTTCAGCGATCTCCCTCTGGGTTTTTCTTTCGCCAGTGAGCACGGAGGCAATGTAGCTGGCCGCTGCAGCTATGCCGGTTGGCCCTCTGCCGGAGGTGAGTTTAAGATCTCGGGCGGTGGTGAGGATCTTGTGGGCGATTTCCTCCACCTTCCCCTGCATGGTGAGCTGGCTAGAGAACTTAGCGACGTATTGGCTGGGTTTTAGGGGTGGGATGAAATAGTCAAGCTCCTTGATGAGGAACCGGTAGCTACGCCCCACCTCCTTCTTGTTGATGCTGGAGGCTTGGGCAATTTCTTCGAGGGTCCGGGCGAGCCCACACTGTCGGCAAGCCACGTATATGGCGGCGGAAGTCACCCCTTGGATAGACCTTCCTCGAATGAGGTGCTCCTTAACGGCCTTTCGATAAATAACGGAGGCGGTTTCCAGAATGTTCTTGGGCAGGTTGAGGTTGTTGGCTATCTTAGAGATCTCGGATAGAGCAAAGGCAAGGTTTCTCTCGGTGGCGTCCGAAACTCGAATGCGACGCTGCCACTTACGAAGCCGATAAATCTGGGCCCTCTGCCCGGGAGTTAGCCTCTTACCGTAAATGTCGCGATCATGCCAATCAATCATGGTGGAGAGCCCTTTATCATGAATGCTGTAGGTAAGGGGAGCGCCGACACGGGCTCGCTTAGCCCGCTGTTCATCGTCAAACGCCCGCCATTCCGGCCCTCGATCCGCGAGTTTGGCGGCAATGACAAACCCGCAATTCATGCACACGATTTCGGCGCATTCATAATCTCGCATGAGTCGAGAGCTCCCGCATTCTGGGCACTGCTGAACCTTTAAGGGTGATATGGGAGCTTTCTCACTCATCTTCTTCTCTTCCCCGCTTTAGACGAGGGGATGGCGTAAAGAACACGGTTAACAAGACGATACGCATCTTCTGCGTCAGGTTTCACGGTCACGTAGGGGGCGGAGGTGGGTCCAAATACGTCAAAAACGGTTCCCACAGGCTTAAGCCGTTCGTCCACAACCTTATCGCCGATACGCGGAAGATTTTCCGCTTTAAGAATGATATTTTTGTTAGAGCTTACGTGAAGGACACAACCAATTCTATGCAAACGTTCCCCTCACAAAAGTTAAGGTTTCAAAAACGAACCGCGTTATTTAAACCTTTCTGAATACATGGTTTCCTTAGAGATTTAACTTAAAACAGGGTTTATCGACGGATACTTAAGAGTTCTTTAGCGACCCTTTGGATGGTCTTGGTCTTGGAGCCCCTTTTTGGGACGGCGATCAAACCGTCCTTTTTCCATGGAGCACCGGGGTGCCCAGCGTCAGAAACAACTTCAGGTCGGAGACCCGTTTTCTCAACGGCTTTTCGAACTTCCTCCAGTTTGGGCGAGGGTGTAGAGAGGCTTTTGGGGACCCTTCGCCCCTCCGCTCTGGTTTTGGTTAAATCAAAGTAAACGGGCCATAGAATAACCTTATCTTGCTCCCGCATATCGACACCCTTGTCAGGTTAAGTGTTTTGATCGTCTGGTGAAGAGTGTGATGCGTCGTCAAGCTTCTTTGGGGATAAGGATGGCATTGACGAGTCCGCTTTGTCCTGGGCGGGATGTGACGCGTGCCCTTCCCAAGGGCGTCTCAAGGATGGTTCCTTTTGTGATCACGCCTCGGCGGTCATAATCCACGTTGGCTGGGTTTTTCACCACGCGGAGAACCTCCACCTTTTCGGTTTTTCCAGTGGATGGGTCGGATACGTTTGCGTGCGTTACGCTTAACAACCGAACCTTGACGCTGCTCCCGCGCCTGCGACTCGGCTTCCTTTTAGGCTCACCCAACATGGTTTCCGTGGGGAAGGAGCCTCTTTCGAACCCTCTTTTCGCTCGATGTGCACGCTTTCTACCACCCGAAGGCTTCCTCTTCTTTAGATCCCCATGCCACATGGACAAGTTTTATTGTCTCCTACGCGAATCTGATGAGACTACAAAGGTTCAAGATATAAGGTTATCTATGAAGAAAATTGGAGTTGAAAAACCTTGTTCTTACCCTTCCGTGTATCTTTCTTTGCTTGGCTGGCGAGAATCCTGAGCTCCTTCTCGTTGCAGAGTTCATCGGCTGTGAATTCTGCGTCTTCGATGATGAACTTTGGCTGGAAGATGGTGGAGGGGCTGTACCAGTAGTTGACGGTGGCTCCGTGTTTTTTGCAGAGGGCCTCTATGTCGACTTTAAGGTTCTGGTATAGCTGAACGAGTTCTTCTCTGAAGGAGTACACCTTGCCGGGGTTCTTGACCCTCTTTCTGCTTGCTCGAGCCATTTCCGCAAAAATCCCTTTTTGATAACTCTCATCTTCTCATAAAAACCTTGTTAAGTACCGGAAATATCTCGGCATGACATAGATCAAACATGATGCACTATACCGACTGCTCACATAGTATATTTTCTTGGATACCTTGCAGACAATTAACACCGATTTTAGTAAAATACCACAATCATATCCCAACTTTATTGTCTATAAACCTAGAATTCGTCTCTGTTGGTAAGAACGTGTTTTTAAGCGGACGTCTCTTTCTAGGTTTGCTTCTCTTCTGTTCGCGGTTCAAGCTTGGTGAGACCCTCGAAGATGCTTTTAAGCTGTTGCTTCATGGTTCTCAGATCGCGGCTCAAGCCGAAATAGTCAGCGAAAAACTCGGTGGTTCGTATCACCTTTGTTCTTCCCGCTCTCTCACGTTGGATCAACCCTTGCTCCTCCAGTTGTTCAAGATGATCATAAGCGTGATGCCCTCGCACGTCAATAACCCGGGCTTGGGGCACGGGTTGTCGATAGGCGATGTAGGACAATGTTTTTAGCGGACCCGAAGAAAGGAGAGGTTTTATCGCTAACCTCCGAACCCTGGGCGAATATTTAGCCTTCAATTGCAAAACAAACCGTTCATCCTCCAGCTCTAAGACTTCAAGGGCGGTTTCACGGTTCTCATACTCCTTCATGAGGGCTCTCGCGAGGTTCTGGACCCGATTTTTCGAGCGAGTTCGAAGGATAGATCCTAACGTTTTTAAATCTAGAGGGCGGCCAGCCACGTATAATGCGGCCTCTAGCAGAGCCAAGTCGCGTTTCAGTTTTCCCTGCTTGAGGAGTTCAGACGGTTGCTCCTTCTCCTCCAAGGGCTGGGACCTCTGTAAGGGTTATGTATATCTCACCGAAGTCTTCCTCTTGCCATAAGCTGACCTCACCCTTCTGTGCGAGAAAGAGGAGGGTGATGAAGGTTTTTATCGCTTCCAGTTTTTCTAGTCCAGCTGTGACCCTAGAGAACACGACCAGCTTTCCCTCGCCAGCAAGCTGGAGGATAAAGCGATACAACTTCTTCATCTGCTTCTCGACTTCCATAAGGTATAGGTCGATGGGAGGAAGAACCTCTGGTGGAGGCGGCAGAACAGGTTCTAAACGGGGCTTTAAGGCAAAGAGGTGTTCGCTCTTCAGCGCCTCATCCAGCGCTCCCAATAAATGCTGGATGGTGGTGGAGGTCAGCTCGTAGCGAAGGGGCAGAAAGAGAGGTGGAGGCAGAAAATCTGAGGGGGGTTTGGGCGGGGGCGGCGGCTCCTCTAATTTTAGTAGAAGCCTAGACTTCATGAGGTATATGGTGGCGGAGGAATCGAGGGCCACGCCTGAGGCTCTAAAGTCGATTTCTCCCCTTTTCTCCATCTCGTCTAAAAAGGACATTAACAGAAAGGAGATGTTGACATCCCAGGGACGTATCCTTCCCAGCCTGTGGAGTTCAAAGAATATGTTCCACGGCGGTTGAAAGTAAAAGGGTTTTTCAATGGACGAAGAAGCCACTAAACAGCCTCCTTGAACACGGTGGAAACCACGTGGGAGACCCCGTTGCGCTCGTAAACGCCGTAAATCCTCTCGGCCTTGCTAACCATTTCAGGCTTCAGCGTGATAACCAGAAACTGGGACTTCTCCGACTCCTCAGCCAACAGCTCTCCCAGTTTTGCCACATGAAAAGCGTCTAGGTGCGCGTCGATTTCGTCAAATAGGTAGAAGGCTGCGGGCATGAAATCTTGTATAGCGAAGATGAAGGCAACGGCGGCCACGGATCTCTCCCCGCTACTGGCTCCGCTCACAAGGATTGGAGGTTTACCTGGAAATTGAACCACCATGTCCATTCCGCCGGCAAAAAGTTCTTCGAGTTTCTCTAGCTTGAGAGCGGCTTCTCCACCACCGGTGAGTTTCGAGAAATACTTGCTAAAATTGTCGTTTACTTGATTAAAGGCACTCATGAAAACCTCGCGCTTTTTCCGTTCAATTTCATCCATGAAGGAGAGGATGGCTTGCTTTTCCCGCTCGAGTTCGTTCATGCGTACGGATAACTCTTTGTATCGTGAAACTTGCTCGGCGTAATGGGTTAGGGCCAGCTGGTTAACGGCTCCCAGCCGATCTAGCTCAAACCGCATCAGCTTAAGCGAAGATTCCGCCACCTCAAGTTGTTCCGGAAAAACCTCTAAGGGCTCTTCGTAGCCGACCTCCCTTAATCGATAACGAAGTTGATCCAGCTGCAACTGGGTTGTTTGAAGGCTGAGCTGGAGTTGGTTAAATAATCGATCAGCCCGCTCGTACTCGGTATCTAACCGATGCAACTGTTTGTCGATGTCATCGATCTGGGATGTGAACCTCTTCGCCTCTTCCCTAGCGGTTAGAACAGAGCGAGACAGTTCCTCCTTAGATTTTTCAAGCTCCAGAAGTTCTTGTTCAAGTTTCTCCTTTTGATGAAGAGCCTCCTCAACGTCCTTCTCTACCGTTGAAAGCTGTTGCTCCACTTTACTAAGTTGAATCTTAACGTTATTGTAACCCGTCCTGAGAACATTTTCCAATTCGGATTCAAGGGTTGAAAGCTCGATCTCTGAGCTACCGCGCCTCTGCCGCAGCTCTACGATATCGTCTCCCAGCCTTTCTCGTTGAACTTCCATTTCATGGATGTGGGAAAGATCCGTTTTTCGGCGTAAAACGGCTAACTCGTTTCGTAGTTTTTGCATTTCTTTTCGGAGGGCGTCGCGTTGCCCACTTTGAAGCCCTATCTGCACCTTTTCTTTTTCCAAGCGCTCCTGAAGGCCTTGAATGTTTTTGTTGACGCGCAGGATGTTTTGGTTGGTGCGCTTGATGTTTCTTTGCACTCGGCCAATCTCGCTCTCAAGGGTGGTGATGGCCTCAGCTAGCCGAGCGATCTCCACTCGAGTTTTGTCGATTTCCTCCTCTAGAGTGGTTATGTCCGTTTCCCTTCTCGCTAAATGCTCTCGGAGCGTCTTTACCGCTTCATCTAAGCTCTTAACGGCAGTCTCGCTCGGGATGATGGAGGAAAACTCGATGGGAGCTCGATAGTAGCCGCTCTCTATCCCTCCACCAGCTTCATAAAGGTCTCCGTTAACCGTAACCGTTCGATAACCGCTACTAGAAGCCTTGAGAGCCGCCTTATCGTCCTTCGCTACGAGGGTATCACCCAGAATGAAGATCACAGCGGGTTCATACTGCTTGGCGGATTCAACAAAGGTGGAGGCGGCTCCACTAACTCCACTGATTTTTGGGTGGCTAACGGACTTGATGGTTGACAACCCCTGGAGAGGAATGATCTTGATTCTACCAAGTTTGAGGCGTTTCAACGTTTCAGCGCATGTGAAGGCTGAGTCAACGTCTCGAACAACAACAGAGTCGAGCCAACCAGCTGCCGCCGCCTCTATCACCTGCTCATAACCCTTCTTCACCTTGATTACCTTTCTGAATCGACCGTATACGCCGGGGATTACACCGAGCTCTCCGAGCTCCTCAATGCTTTTTAGAGCTCTTTCTTCCCTCGTGATGGCTTCAGCTAGTTCCCGTTGGGTGGCAAACTCCACCACCGCCTCTCGAGCGGACTCAGCGATCTTGCCCGCATCCGCGATCTCTTTCCCTATTGACTCCTTCTGGGCGATTCTGCGGTCCAGAGTTTTTTGAAGGCTCTCGAAGCGGGTCTTCTGCTCTTCCTGCACTCCCTTAAGGTCTTGAAGGGACTTCTTCAGCTCGTCGAGGGTGGATACGAGTCTATCCCTGCGAACGTTAAGATCTTCTAGTCTACGAGAGAGGATGTTGACTGTTGTTTTGCTTCGAGCATGCTGACCTCGAAGATTGACGTAGTTGTCGTAAAGCTTGTCTAATCGCTGCTCAACCCCCTGAATTTTCTTGCTGTTTTCATCTAAGCTCGTCCATAGCTGCGCAATCTCGCTTGAGGTAGTGTCGTATTGAGTTTGTTTAATCGTGATATCCTTGGATAGGCGCTTGTGCCAGCGTCTTAGTTTTCGAGCCCTCTTACGATTTTCAACGATTTTCTCTCTGATGACATCACGCTGTTGAAGATTGTTGTCTCTCACCTTCTTGAGGCCCTCAAGGCTCGTCTTTCCCGCTCCCATCATGGTGGCTAGCTCGGTGAGTTTCGATTTGATGTCACCTATCTTGATCTGAACCTCGAGAATCCGCGTTCCGCCCTCCTCAACCATCTCCGAGCCGAGCTTTCTCCATTCCCTTTCAATCTCATGACGTTGAGATCTGAGTCCTTCCCTTAATCTCCTTAGGTTTTCAACCCTTCCTTGGATTCTTTGCATCTCTGATGAAAGATTCTCAATTTTCTTCTCGATTTCACGAATTTCGTGGGAGGTTTTCATGGCTTCAAATCGCTGGATCTCCTTTTGAATGAAGGTGTAGCGAAGTAGCTCGTTGCGCTCTCTTTCTAGGTCGTCAATCCTTTTCTGCACCTCATCGATTCGACCCATGGCGGTTCGGATAGAGATTTCGGCTACTCGAAGCTTTTCTTCAGCCTCAGCCTTTTCAGCATCGTACTGGGCTATGCCCACTAGGTCGTCAATGATTTTTCTACGTTCGTTAGAGGAGATTTCAGCCATGCGTGTAACTGTTCCTTGCACAACCACATTGTGGCCGGTAGGGCTGATTCCAGCCATGGCTAGCATATCCACGATGCGGGATCTTGAAATCCTTCTTCCGTTAAGTCGGTAAACACTTTGACCGTCTTTCTGAACCTCACGGGAAACGGTCACGGTGCTCGTGTCAACAGGTATGCGACCGTCAGAGTTGTCGAATTGAATAACAACCTTGGCGGCCCTCGCTTTTTCGACTCCCGAGTCTGGGCTCCCATAAAATATGAGTTTCGCAAAGTTTTCAGCTCGAAGCCTTCTGGCGCTTAACTCGCCCAGCCCAAATAAAACAGCGTCTACGATGTTGGTTTTTCCGCTTCCATTGGGTCCGGTGAGCACCGTGAAACCCTTGTCTAGCACAACGCTGGAGGTTTTTGGGCCAAAGGATTTGAAACCCCCCACATCGATTTTCTTTATGTACGGCATTTTCTTGAGCCCACCTTCACCATTTCTTCGGTAGAGCCGAATCGCGCCCAACCGCTTTTTCTAACCGTTCTACACAAATATGCATAGAGAACATGTTTTAACTGTTGCGCCGTGAAAGCCTCTAGAGGTTTTCATTGTCTTCTCACACCGCGAAGCTTTCCCAGCATCCCTTTAACAAAATGGTATTATTTTCTGAACGTATATATTACCTTTTATTACTTGTTTTTGTTTATTGAAATCTTTAGAGTTCTACTCTCTAGCTTGCAATCAGATGAGGCAAAGAGCTGTGTCTACAGCTTCAGTCTTTTCGCTCTGGTTTCTATCCATTGTGTAACCGCTTGTTGGGTCATTTTCTCAGCTATTTCTTGGGCTTTCAGCTTTTCCTCGATAGTTTTTAGCAGTTCTTCGGGTTTCACTGGCTTCATGAGGTAGGCGTCGGCGCCGAGGTTCAGGGATTCCACAGCGTTTTCCAGTGATGCGTGGCCGGTGATCATGATCTTCACCATCGTTGGATGGGTGTCCTTCATCTCCGTCAGCAGCTTTGTTCCTTCCATGTCGGGCAGTCTGACGTCTAGCAGTGCTAGGTTAAAGAACTTTGATTCTGACTTTTCAATGGCTTCCCGCCCGGTTTCGGCTGTGTCAGTGATATAGCCCTTGGATTCTAATATCGCCTTCAAGGTTTGGAGAATGGTTCTGTCGTCATCCACGATAAGGATGCTTGCCTTCTTCACCACTTGCTTCACCTCCTTTATTGACTGGCAATTTGACCGTGAAGGTTGATCCCTTTCCTTCTTGGCTCTCGACTTCTATGCTGCCGCCGTGGGCTTCCATAACGTTTTTGCAGATGGCTAGGCCTAGCCCCACTCCCTTAGACTTCGTGGTAAACAAGGGGGTGAAAAGTTTCTTTATATCCTCTTTGGGAATGCCGACACCCGTGTCCTGAAACGCAATTAACGCAAAACCATCCTTCAGCGAAGTTGAGATGGTGAGTTCTCCACCCTTGGGCATGGCTTGAATCGCGTTTGTTGTCAGATTCGTAAAGACCCTTCTCATCTGGGTTGGATCAACGCATACTTTGGATAGGACTTGGTCGTGTCTGATTGAAACCCTCACGTTTTCGGGTATTGAGATGTCTGAAAGAGTTTCTTGAATAAGAGATTCTAGGTCAACTTCGGTAAGTTCAGGTTCTTTGGTTCTCGCGAAGTCCCGAAGGTCGGAAACGATCTTGTTAGCGTAGTTGGTTGACTCGTCAATGATGCCCATCATTTTTGTTAGTTGCGCATATTCCTCGAACATTTCCTTTCGAAGGGGTGGTGGGACAAAAGAAAAGTTCTTTCCTAACAAATGCATTTTCTTAACTATTTCATTGATGACATAGCTAGCGTTGGTGATGGCTTGCAGTGGGTTTCTTAGGTCGTGTCCCACCATTGCTGCTAGTTCGCCTATGGTTGCTAGTTTTCCTAACTTTAGACGCTGGTCTTCCATTCGTTTTCTCTCACTTATATCTCGCACAATGATGAGGTCTGCGGGGCGACCCTGATAATGTATAAGCGTGCCCCCAATTTCAACTGGAACCCGTTCGCCGGTTTTGGCTATCACTTCGATTTCAATTGTTGCTGGAACCGTTTCTCCTCGCAGTCTCCGCATGTATCGTTCCTTCGCAGGTTGGCGATATTTTTCGTCCACTAGGTTCTCAAAAGGAAACTCGATGATTTCGTCTCCTGAATAGCCGACCATTTCTGGGCCCTTCTTGTTTGAGAAGACTATTTTTTCATCTTGAAGTATTAGAACTCCATCGCTTGCTTCCTCCACCAAAACAGAGTACCTTTTCTCTGATTCTAGCAATTCTTCAGTTCTTTTTTGAACAAGCTCTTCTAAATGTTCTGAATATTGCCTTAGCTTTTCCTCCATTTCTTTTCTTTCGGTTATGTCTCTAGTCACTCCGAGAAAAGCTTTCGGTTCAAGAGGCTGGAGCGATCTATTTTGGCGAGGCAAACTTCGGAGAAATCGGGAGTTTCGCCTATCTCCACAGATTATCTGACGCGACACATCATTGCCACAAACCACATTGTTGCTTCTCCGGGAGGGATGATCGTTCCCTATGAAGGTGGATATGGGCTCCTAGCCTTGAAAAATTAGCTAAGATGTTGCGCACTCTCGGATTCCTAACACAAACAAAGGTTTACCTGTTTTGGAAGAAACCGACAGCCTAAAGCACTCACTTGAACGCGCCATTTAATTAAAGCTAAATAACCCTCTTAATCATTTGAATTTGATGTGACCAGTGAGAGGCATCCCCATACTTGGAAGTCAGAAGTTGAATTTCTAGAGGAGGCTAGGAAATTCTTGGATGCAGCCTTCAGGGAGTTTGAAAAAGGGGTTAAGGAAGAAAAGGACGAGGTAATCAGGGATGCCGCGGAAAAGGCTTGGAACGCCACTATCCAAGCGACAACCGCCCTCTTGTTAGCCAAAGGGTTCAGTGAAGAAGAGATTAAAACATACAGACAGAAGAGGCTAACGCTTGAAGAGCTCAGCATCAAAGACGAGGAGATCAGACGGCTTGGGCTTGGGGATAGATTCATGGCTAGGGAGTATAGTCTTCACATTAGATGCTTCTACGACGGCGAATACACCGTTGACGCCATCCGTGAAGAACTCGAAAAATCCAAGCAATACATAAACGACATAGCGAAGCTACCATGAAAATATTACGAAAAAGGTGGAACTGGCTAAAAATATAGAAGCAACCTTATGGTTAGGAGAGTTTTATCGCTAGCAGCTCAAAGCTTCCCCATTCACCATTCTTAAGTGTGTATTTAAAGTAGGTCATAAGCACGTAGGCGTCGACGCTTGCAAGGGAATAGTCCAGCTGATCGAGGTCTGTTTCATACCAAGCCGTTCCTGGCACGAACCTATATTTGTTAACTGTAAGTGATGTTTCTCCGTATGTACGTGGTTCGCTACCAAGGTACTGTACTGTCCCGTAGGCAGGGTCCACTATGTAGGGTATCTCCCATAAGTGCCAACCGCTTCCGAGCACGAAGGGTGACATCATCGCCGCCCCAATCGCTTGCCAAAACTGCTTGGCCATGTCTCCGGTGAGTTCCATTTCTTCAATCTTAACCTTCTTAGCGACGCCGTCCTCCTTAGAAACCCAAACAGTGAAGGTGTTCTCTTCCTCATTCTTAACCGAGCCTTCCACAACCCAACACACGGCACCTTCCACAGCCTCCTCTCCAACTACCCTGTAGGTTATGATTGTTTGCTTGCCATCAGTGCCCGTCCATCTATAACTCATCTCCGACGCCAAGTCAAGGAGGTCCTTGAGGCTCTCTACCTCATATACTTCGCCAATCGGTGTAGGCGAAGGTGTCGGTGTGGGCGTAGGCGTAGGCGTTGGAGTTGGTGTGGGCGTGGGCGTGGGCGTAGGTGTCGGTGTTACGGTTGGCGTAGGAGTCGGTGTCGGGCTGGGTGTAGGTGTTGGAGTCGGAGCAGGTGGACGGGGCAAGGTCAAGTAGTAGGCAGCACCACCTATAACCGCGACAACTATAACAATAATGGCTATGACTAGCACCTTCGTTATAGCCTCTCTACAAAGAAGTAAACCCTTATTTCTTTTAGACATATATTTCCTCCAACACAAATTCACGGCGATCGATAGTTAATTTATTAAACTTTATAAGCTTTATGCCGGGGCAAATTGAACACTTCGATGAGTCAATGACATGACTAAAGAAAAGGGGCTAGGCGTTTTAGGGCGAGCTCGGTGAGATGCCTTCAAGTTTTTACAATTTGTTGGGGTTCGAGTCTTGGTATTCTTAGTCCGTCGAAGTGTCTGTCAAAGGAGACGATTGCCTCGGCATTTAGAGTAGAGGCTACGTGATATTGGATGGCGTCGTCGAGGTCAAGGTTGGTTTCGTAGCTCATGTCTATGGCGTCTACCTCGTCCACCAGGGTCGTTGCGTAGACGTTTAGGCCCTCGTAGGCGAGCAGACTCTGCAAGAAGATCTTCAGCTCCCCTCTTTTCCCGAACCCTTCCATAATCACAAGGATGGAATGAACAGAGAAATCCGTGATCACCCCGGTTTCTCTGCCCTTCCTCAGGTAGCCCAGAAACTGTTCACACTCGTTTTTTCTGGGTCCCGAGAGCAAGACCTCTAGGAAGATGTTGGTGTCAACCAGATACATTTCCCAAAACCTTTCTCACCCAGATTTTTCCAGCGAGATGCTGAAGTTCTACGGAGTCTATTTTGACGTCAGCAAGCAACCCTTCAATCGCCTTAACTGGGTCTCCCTCAAACTCCCTCTTTTCCAGCTGCAATTGAGATGCCAGCCATTTCCGTATGGCCTCCTCAGCCGCTCTACTTAAAGAGCCCTTCCCGTATCCGAAACGTTTCATGGCCATCTCCCTAAATAGCCTCTCAAGCTCATCGGGCAGTTGGATCCTTATGCCAGCCACTCCAGACACCATATAACCATAACGCCAAAAGTCCTTATATAAATATTCTCAAATGTACTTCAACAAGATAAGAGTTAGGATCAGTAACACAATTTTTACTAGTCGGTTTTAACTAAATTAAAGTGTGGGTTCATGATATGCCGGCATTACAGCTTGTTCATGTGGTATTGCAGATTGTTGGGTTGTGAGGATCCTTGTCTCTTGACAAAATGATTGAGAAGGCTAGAAGGCTCCTGGAAAGCGGAAGGGTGGAACGTCTCAACCATGAGCGGTTTAATGTGGTTGGAGACCATGGAACCTACACCGTTGTCCAGGCCTACGACGGCAAAATAACCTGCAGCTGCCCAGGATTCGCCAATAAGGGAAGATGTTCCCACTCAGCTGCGGTGATAATTCTAACCCAACTCTCGAAGCGGCCAAGGGCTTGAAAGCGCAGTATGGTGTGACTATACGTTTCCAGATCTTTTCTTTAGCCATTCTGCGATCTGTCTCATACTAGGGGAGCGACTCTGATTAATTATCGGAATCTCTACGCCGCCAATTTTTGCGACGGGCTGATAACTGGGCATTTTGGCGTAGGAAACACTTGCCCAGTAGGCGGTGCCCTTCAGCATTTCATCGAGTATGAGGTCACTTTGGGTATCCAGAGGAACGGCGTAAAAAACAATCCCTTCTGCCCAATGCAAGGCAACGGGTTGACCGGATAACTTTATCTGCGCAACAAGGCTTTCAAGCAATTCTTTCTGAGGCATCTCCACACTCTCCAAGATTACCAGTTTCTTCAGAGGTCGATATTCAACCTCAAGCTTCTCCTCCTCTGGGTGCAATTCAAACCACCCCCTAATCTACTTCCCATTTTTCATATTCCCAAGATTGAAACTTTAATAGCGTTATTCCTTATTAAATACACCTTCAAGGCAGTAGACTGTTAGTTTTTCCCTCTCTTTTATATATTCCCAAATTGAAGCAGCCCAACAGATTTCCCCTGATCATAGTTTCTCTTGTAGTTTTGGCCTCTAGGAAGCTTAACTCGAAGGGATTTAGTAAGGGAGCGTTAATTGTATACGTTTATATGCATGATTAGTATACTGTTTGTTGGTGCCTTTATGAAGACCGTTGCCTTGCCCCTGCGTCTGCCGAAAAAACTCCTCGAGGAAATCGATAGCCTAGTGAAGGCTGGGCTTTATGAAAGCAGAAGCGAGGCCATTAGGGATGCTGTTAGGCGGTTAATCGAGTCGAAGAGGCTTTTGCTTGAGCCTTATCGCTATTATAGGCTTCGCGTGGAAGAGGCCATAAAGTCTTCAGCGACTCCACCACCCGATCCTGACAAAGTGGTTGAGGAGTTAAGAGAGATCAGAGAGGAGCTCTGGCGTAGGGGAAAAGCGTATTTTGAGTCTTAAAAGAATTCGAGCTTACCTAGATTCAAACGTTTTCATTTTCGGCAAAGAGAGACAAGAATCGAATTCACGAATAATCCTAGACTTGGCGGAGGAAGGCAAGATTGTCCCCATTATCTCGTATTTGACTCTGGAAGAGCTGAGGGAATACTTCTCACGAAGATACGACAGGGAAACCGCCATAAACGAAATCTACTACTTAATAACCTTGCCGAACCTTGAGATTGTCCCGAGGGACAAAGTGAAACAGGAAATAGGTGGGTATAAAGGGGTTGTTGTCGAAAAGGATTTACCGCATCTGATATCTGCCATACTTTCAAACGCCGACTATTTCGTGACCTACAACAGGCACCTCATCAACTCAAGAGCAAAGGAACACGTCAAAATCGTTACACAAGCCGGCTTCGTAAAACTCCTTGGCATAAAACCAAAACAAACCAGCTACTAAAACACCCATACAATAGGCTTTAAGGTCAAAGAAAGCTAAAAACAACAAAGCCCGTACGCTTTCAATGTCAACCTCTCTTGAAAAAGATTTTCTTCATCTGGGCGACAAAAGCCTTTATCCTTTCAATGTCGCCATGGACGAGCATATACCCGTCCTCTTGCGCCTTGTATGAAAGTTCATTTTCCTCGGCCAACCTTTCTATATCTTTTTGAGGTGCATCCTTCGAAATCTGAATTCTCACCCAGCGTTCACCTCGAGGGAGTCCTGGAACAAATCTTGCGACCTTCTCCTCTTCGTGGATTTCCCTCCTAGCCCTCTCGAGCTTCTCCATCCACTGCTCAACATAGTCTAATCCGAATTTGTTTTGGGCTAAAAAAATGAGATATGATTCCACGTCTCCTAGATAGGTCTCGATTCTCGGAAGGTTTTCGATGTGGGTGGGGTCGGCCTTTAGAATTTGTATCATGGTCTTGGCGGAGCGGAGATCGTTCATCACATTGGCTGGTATTCTTTCACCCCTCTTTCGGAGATCGGTGATTAAGTCGGCTAACACCTTCCAAACTTCTTCATAGCCCATTTTCACGCTTTCCCCAATGTTTCAACACGCTACGAATTTATAAGACTATACATTGGACGACCTTTCCCCTTAAATTTCCGCGGCTTCTTAAGGGTTTAATTCAATCATGGGTTCTGAGGAGTTAGATTCCTATTCGTTTAAAAGGGAGAAGTCGGTTAGTATGTGAAAACTGTTGGAGAGCAGAAGTTTGGAGTTAAGTCGTGAAAAGATGCGGGAGCGTGCCATCAACCAGTTCAAACACATTAGAACTTGCGTATTAGCTAGAGAGCTCTGTCTACTGGTACGGACCCACCGGGTGGCCTTTAACGTGGAGGATGCCCACGATTGTTGTGGGTTTATTGCTGAATTGTGCAAAGAGGCAGGTTGCATAGAGCCAAGTGATCTATGTGGCAAAGCCGCTGAAGCGGTTCTAGCAAGTGAGGAAAGATACCTTGAGCTTTGTTCCCAAAGCTGTAGGAAATGCGGGGAATCTAAGCGGCCTCCACCAAGAAGAACCATGTACGTTGCTTGACACCGTCCCCTCAGATCAGTGTTTCTCTCAGATCTGAAAAATTCGAAAAGGAAATAAGCACGCTCGCCTAAAACAAAAGGTTCAAGGAGAGGTTGGGTTTGTTCATCGCGCCGTACGTTGGTACTCCTCTTCCAGTGGTTCGTCAAATGCTTACTCTCGCTGAAATAAAGCCCGGCGAGGTGGTCTACGACCTGGGCTCCGGGGATGGTCGGGTGGTTATCATGGCTGCTCAGGAGTTTGGCGCCAGGGCGGTGGGGGTAGAGTTGAGGGGAGACCTGGTGAAGCAAGCCCAGAATAGGGTTTTTGAGCTCAGCCTCCAAGGGAAGGTGAAGATTCTCCAGAGCGACTTGTTTGATGTGAATGTGAGCCCAGCTGACGTGGTCTTTCTCTATCTCACAACCAGTGCGAACGAGAAGGTGAAACCAAAACTAGAGTCAGAGCTTAAACGAGGGACTCGGGTGGTGTCCCACGACTACGAAGTTCTCGGATGGAGGCCCTTTAAAGTTAACAATTTTTGCGAAAACCCGAAGCTAGGGTACCCATCCCACACGATATACGTTTATCGTAGGTGATTTTGAGCTTATTGTGGGGTTATTTTACTTCCGCTTCCTAAAGATCTTCCCGCCGCCGTCGTAGTTCCCGGTTACGTACTCGAAGCCAAACTTCCACGAGTGCGCATGCGTCCTCCACGTTTTTGGCGACTTTGACGTGGAATTGGTCGTTTCCCGCGTTGAAGAGAGCCTTTTCCAGCTGGATGTATCTCATCGTGTTTCTTATGTCGCGGTGGCCCGGGAAATCCATAACGTAAAAGATGTCTTTGGTTTCATGGTTGAGCATCGTAGCTTTTCAGTGACGAAACGTGTGGAACGTTATTTTTAGAAATCTCGGGTTTTGGAGACGCTAGGCAAGTCTTTTTCTGAATCTGATGAATTAGGCAAAATAAATTATTTGGTTCCAGCACAAGTATATTTTAGAGACATGAAGAGTGTCTAGTATGTTACGCGACAATACATTATCTGAATATATGCGAGAACTTATTAAAATAGAAGTTCCTCAATTTCAGCTGTTAGATAGCCGAAGATTCGTGCGTTTTCTTGAAGCTCGCAATATACAAATGCATGAAGAGGAATTAGAACATTTTGAGAAGATAGGCTTTCTTTATCCGGTTCTCCGGTTGAAAAGGCCTAAAGTGAAAGAGAATGATAAGATTCGGTATGCCGCAATTAGCGGAAGCGCATGGATGTTGAAGAGATACTTAGAAGCTGATCTGCTGGAATTTCCTAATTCAACGAATTTCCGACCTTGGGACGAATATAAAGACGAATACGTAGAGAACACAGTAATTTACTACCATCCGTACCAAGTTTTCCTTATCGATCGATTTCTAAACATTACACGAGTTACGCTAACGAGCCTCTTCTTAGAGACGGCAACCGAGTTCCAAAAAACATTCAAGCAGGCAAAGAAGATGCATCAAGAAATTAAAAAATCCTTTCTAGAAGTAAGACCTCGGCTGATAAGACAGATCGGTCTTTTTCTTCGACTTCAGAACGCATATCAGCCAGATTATCGAGGAAGAGTAGAGTTGACTTTTGATGTGGAAAAGAGTTTTGCCCGGTGGGTTGATTGGAGAAATAATGAGTTCTCGCCTTCAGATGTTTTGAAAGATAGCGGAATGTCATTGGAAGCAGTGAAAAATTTGAGGGACTATTTTGCATTGCTCGCCAGCTGGCGCGATCCTATGTTTAGATGGTACCCTCTTATTCGGTTAATTCCGTTCAGAAGGAAGGAGAAATTGGAGGGGAAAGCTCTATTGGCACAGGATTACTACGAGATTGTTGGCATACTCAACTTGTTCCTCAGAGATCTAACAGACGAAGAGCAACCTGATCCCGATGACATTGTTGACGGGCGAGGGGGAAAGTGGAAAGATAGTTATTATGGCAAGAAATTTGATTACAGAGATCCAGATATTCAGAAAAAAATTATTTCAGATTATTTGGCAGTTCCAACTCCTAAGGTGGTACTGCTAGTTGAAGGCGATACGGAGCAAACGACAATTGGCATTCTGATGGACGCTTTTGGAATAGTGCCCGAGAACGATGGAATCGCAGTCCATAACTTCAAGGGTACAGGGGGCATTACTCTTTCGAACGCGGGTGCAGCCTTACAAATTGCTAAATCGCAGAATATAGCGAGATACCTTATAGTTGACAATGACAAAGATGCAGGAGAGTTGGTGAAGGAACTATCAGAAAGATTGAAGCTGCTGGATGCCGACTGTTATAAGATCTGGGAGAAGGACTTCGAACAGGACAATTTCGGACTGAATGCTGTAGTTGAAACTGTGAATGAAACACTCATGGCGAACGGCTTAGCTCCAATAAAAACGAACGAGGTGGACGATAGAATGGCAAATCACCCAGAAGAAAAACTTTGGAAGGCTATTTCCAAGGTATGTTGGATGAAGAATAAAGTAGAGCTAGATTATGTCATTTCTAAAACGAGCTTGGCAAGAGCATTAAGCCTGAAGAGAGCTGAAGAAATTCGACAGGAAATAAAAGATGATAGATACAAGCCAAAATGGAAAATAGAAGAAGAAATAATTAAAATCCACGAAAAATTCTGTCAATGAATGATCACTTTGAGGTTCAAATGTGGGTTCTTAAGCCTAATGTAGACAATGCGCATCAAAATAGCAATTGATAAGGGATACTTTCTTTTTTAAAGGCATTAGCAAGTTCTATTTTCTTCTGGGTAAAGAAGTTGTTGGTCATTGCATATTCCAACTCATATCTCCTGTACACCCGATCTGCGTAATGGTAGTTCATTTTGTCGATCAGCACATAATCCACTTTTCCGCTTAGTTGCGCCACTAGGCCCTCAACTTTTGGCAGCATAGGCGCTATCATCGCGAAGGTTCTAATACCTGCAGAATGCAGTTTCTCTAACGCTTCAATCCTCTCTTTAATCGGTGGTGAATTGGGTTCAAAAATTTTCCTAATATCCTCGTCAATTGTGGTGATCGTAAGCCCGACTTCAATCTGGTTAAATTTTCTCAGCGATTCCATATCTCGCAGTACAAGAGGAGATTTCGTCTGGACTGTAACGGGCCAACCACGCTTTAATAAGATTTCAAGACACCTTTTCGTCAGTTCATATTTCTTCTCAAGGGGCTGATAGGGATCACATACTCCACTCATCCAAACTCTACCAATTCGTTTCTTTTTTATCTCGCGTTGCAGTAAGCTCGCTGCGTTTATTTTCACATCCCCAAATTCACCCCAAGGTTCTTTATGGCCGGTAAACCTTTTCATGAATCGTGCATAACAATACGTGCATCCATGCTCACATCCAACATAAGGATTGACAGTGTAATCAAAAACTCTTGATTTGGACAGGATACTTTTGGCACAAATTTCTTTAACGATCATAACAACCACTTAAAGTATATTTCAAAATATTTTATTAGATAGTACTTATCAACCCCTCTGTCCAAAAACTACTTAAATACTGTTTTCGTTTTGTTTCAATCTTCTAATCTTAAGTTCGCATGGTTCCCCCCAAAGTTCAATTAAATAAGAAGGCGCGCGGCTAGAAAGGTATTTATTTATTGACCTATATTGTTTTATTAGAAATACTATGAAAAAGGGAAAATCGATAAAAAAATATAGAGAAAGCCTTTCTAAGAAAGAGGCGAGAATCCTGTCAGGCCTCAGCTACAGGGGTAAAGGAATCTTTAGTCTTGAAGATATCAAAGAATACGATAAAAACCCTAAAAGACTTCTGTACAACCTTTCCAGAAAGAACTGGATTCTAAAGATAAAGAAAGGGTTATACATGATAGCTCCCTTGGAGGCTGGTGAGCTTGGAGCGAGAAGTTATACTGTCCACAGCTTCGTGATAGCATCGCATCTTGTCGATCCTTACTACATAAGCCATTGGAGCGCCTTGAACTATCACGGGCTCACTGAACAAACTCCTCCTGCAGTCTATATAACGACAACAAAACCAAGGAACAGAAAAAAGATTCTCGATATAGAATTCGTTTTTGTAACAGCTCATGAGAGGAAGATGTTCGGCACGACCGAGGTCAAGGTCGAGAACAGACCTGTCAAGATATCAACTCCAGAAAAGACAATAGTTGACTGCTTAGACCACCCCGAACACTGTGGAGGAATAGAGGAAATTGCAAAGGCCATCTACATTGAACATAAGAGCCTTGACCTCAAGAAGATCGTGAATATGGCGAATAAAATGGGGAACAGAACGATAATAAAGAGACTTGGCTATCTATTAGAGAGGCTAGGACTCTATGAATACGATAATCTTTTGACTGGACTTGAAGTTTCAAAGGGATACTCGTGCTTGGACCCTAAACTTCCTAAAAGAGGAAAAATCAACGAGAGATGGAAGTTACGTGTTAACATAAAAATAGATCCTGAACAGTGGGCAAGATGATTTCGCTACCTGAACTGAGAAGAATATCTAGGGAGAGAAAATTAGCACTTGACCTAGTGGAAAAAGATTATGCCATTGGGTGGGTTCTCTTTGGAATCTCTTCGAGTTCACTTTCCGATGAACTCGTCTTTAAGGGTGGGACTGCTCTGTCAAAGGTTTACTTTCCTTTAGGCTGGAGACTTTCGGAAGACTTGGATTTCACGATCCCCGAGCATTCTGACTTAGAAAATGTGTCCATTAAATTGATAGAGGAATTACCTAGTATCGTCGAGAAAGCAAGTGGCGGGTTGCTTTTGAACTTCAAAGACAAACCCTTCATAAATCCAAGTTACTTGCAGGTCAGGGTACAATACACTGGCCTGCTCGGCAAGAACACGATCAAAATAGAGGTTTCGAAAGAGGGCTTCATCGGTGATGTTAGAAAAGTTAAAGTTCCAAAAGCATATGATTATCCAGAATTTAGCGTCCTCACGTACACCCTTGAGAACATCTTGGCGGAGAAGATGAGGTCGATTCTTGAGAGGGAAAGAATAAGAGATTACTACGATGTGTGGAAGCTTTTGAAGGTCGGTGCTATTGATGTTAAAAGAACCAAAGAACTCTTCATTAAAAAATGTGAGACCAAAGGAATAACATTTCATGACGTAGAACAATTTTTTCCCGAAGGTATCCTCAAGACTCTGGAAACATTCCTGCGAATAGGACTCACAAGGCTAAGTTCAGAACCAAAACCATCTTTAAAACAAATGATCGATGAAATGAAAATTAATCTTACGGCAATGTTTGCTTGAAAGGACTTCGAATCCCCGTTTTCCAGTAATTTCCCGGTGAAAAATAAGCAAATAAAAAAAGGGGGATTTGCGGGGGTATCTCCACGATGCTGACGATATACGTTTATAAAAGGTAGCTTAATACGATGTGAGCGCCTGAAAATAACATATCGCTATAGGGGAAAGCCCAATACCGTCAGATCTGGAAGATTCATTATGCGCGCGTTTAAGCCAATATTCAGGTTTATAACGCTCCCTCTAGTACGCCAATAGATAGAAGATAGGTTGTTAAGGCTAGAATATAAAGCAAGGCTTGTCGTGGGAGGCTATAGAGGAACCTTGAATCCTTATACAGCTCTCTGAACCTAGGCCGAATAACAAAGAGGCAAAAAATAATGGAGATAATGAGTGGCCATGAAGTCACGAACAACAAATTAAATATCGTAAGCAAGGGACCGGGTGTCAGGAATGGTTGCGCACCCGCGCGTCGCAGAGGCATAATTGTGCCTAAGAGCAGCAGCTCAATGTCTGCGGTAAGAATGAACGATGCATAGATCCAGGCGAAGGACTTTAGAACGATCTTAGATTCTTTTTTCTCGCTAAATGGCTCCAGAGCCAAACAGTGGCCAGCACCACCACCGGAAAAACCAGAACTCTCACCAAGGTTAAACCCACTATCTCATACGGCTTGAGTGGATAAAGCTCAGGAAACTGGCACATGGCTGCAGCGATCACAGCCAAGATTAAGACAAGCCAGTCGAAGGCCTTGTCTATCTCGGGCTCCATCCACATCACCTCATCTTATTCAAGTTTTCAAACTCAAAAACTTTCTTCTTATCAACGGGGTAAAACTTCTGAGGAATGTTTCTTAGATTCAAAGAACATAATTTATAAACGGTACCTCATCTAGATTTTTACAGAGGTGGATGCCCAGTTTTAGCGAGAGCAAGCCTGTTTCATAGGTGGATGATGGCGTGATCCCCCTTCCATGGAGCTGCGTGGAGTCTTGGAGCTGTGCTGCTTGCGGTCTTTGCTGTAAAGGGTTTAACGTAGTCCTCGGGTTTAACGAGTGGGTTAACGTCGTTCGAAACTATGGGGTGGGGGTCACCGAGCCTGGCATAAGCAATTTCTACTTAAAGAAAAAGGGCGATGACACCTGCGTCTTCTTGTACCAGCTTTTAGACGCGTGGCTCTGCGGACTGCAACACATGAAGCCCAAGGCGTGCAAGCTCTGGCCCTTCAAGATTCAGGACAAGCCCAAGTTTGGTAGACCCAACGAAGCCTCCTACACGTATGGGGAAAAGAAACTCTTCATTTACGTGGATCCGACATGCGTAGGAATAAGGTGGGGAACCCCAACCCAAGAGTTCGCGCATAAAACGATACCCGAACTCATTGAAATCGCCTTAGGGCTGCGGGTAAAACAGTATTATTCCACGTCAAGAATACCTTATCATCCGGTGTACTTGAAAGCTAGGGGAAGAAAGGTCATTTAACCAGTTAGACTTTTGGGATTACGGTTTCAAAAGCATTAGTAGCATCAACAATAACGGGGATGTGAAACTTGCCTCAAACCACAAGATTGGCGAAGACTAAGGTGAGGATGGCTCTAGACCCGTTTAAGGTAGTTGAGGAAGCCCTAACACGTATCAAAAAGCCGTTACCTACGAAGAAGATAACATCAATAAGCTATGACGAGGAGGCTGATGTGCTCTACGTTAAGTTTAAACAGTCGAGAATAGTCGACAATAAGCCACTCGACGAGGAAGGTCTAACACTGGCATCACTGGACGAAAAAGGTGATGTCGTCGGGCTAATAATAATGGAAACCTCAAAGCTAGCGCGAGACGTGGCCAAGACCCGTTGAAAGAGCAGTAATGACAATTTCCGATTGATTTATGAAAAAGGATATTATAAGCTTTGAAACGGATGCCGCTCATACTGCATCTCATGTAGTTTGTGCAACTTCTCCAGATCGTCGATTTCTTCCACCTTCTTGTCTGGTCGAAATCGAACAATCTTCGGAACCCTCAGGGCATAGCCGCTCGTATACTCGTCGGTTTCCTGGATTTCTTGATAGGTGGCCTCAACCACCACCGATGGCTTCACAAAGACTCCCTCTTCGTCTTGGCTGATCCTTGTTTTCTCCACCACGCCTCGAAGGGCGTCCATGGCGTCCTCCGGCAGGTTGGAGACCCTCCCGATGGTGTAGAGCCTTCTCTCTTTGGGGTCTCGAACCGCCAGCAAGAAGGAGGAGTAGAATCCGGCTCTCTTCCCCTTTCCGTACAAGGCCTTTACGATGGTGCAGTCGAGGGTGTCGCGCTCCGGCTTCAGCTTCAGCCAGGTGTATGTTCGTTGCCCTGCCTCATAGGTTGAGTTAAGGTTCTTGACGAGGACGCCCTCCCAACCATTGCATAGGGCTTCCTCATAAAACCTCATCAATTCTGCATCGTTTTCGCAGTCTCTTCCCTCAGCGAGGTACTCAGTTGGAACCACCTCCAGCAGGTGTTTTCTCCTTTCTGAAAACGGTAGATCCGTGAGCCTTGTGCCGTTCAAGAACAGAATGTCGAAGGCTCGGATGGTCAATCCGATTTTTCCCTTTCTTTGCTCCAGCTCCTCTCTGGAAAGCTTTCTGGGAACCGTTCTTTCCAGCAGGGATTGAAACGGTAGGAATCCTCCTTTTTCATCGATGGCGACAACCTCGCTGTCGACGATGCAACTGTGGGCGTTAAACCCTCCAGCAATATCCACGATCTCGGGTAGTGTCTCCGATTTTTCAAGGGCCCTTCTCGAGTAAAGCCATACCTGGGTTCCCCACTTGTGAATCTGGAGTCGGCTCCCATCAATCTTGTACTCAGCCCGGACCGGATACTCCACCTTGTCGGGCTCGTAGAGGTGGGCGAGTTGGGGCTTCAGGAATTGCCCTGGTCGCAGTTTTATGGTGGAGAGGACGATTTCACCCCCGGATGCGAGCATCACGCCTTCGGTTACGCCAAGTATGGAGCAGGCGCTTTCAATGAGCTCTGGCGAAACCTTGTACGCCTTTGCCGCGGCATGAATTACGGATCGCTGATGGTAGCCGAGTTTTAAATCGCCTAGCAGAAGCCGAGCGACATACTTTGCCTCTTCTGGTGTGCTGACCTTTAGCAGGCTGGAGATGTGGAGGTTTCGCTCCGTGACTTTCGTGATCTTTGGCAGAAGCCTGATCGCCTCATAGACCTCTTCTACTCTCAGCTTCGCTTCCTTAGGCTTGGTTAGAAGGTAGGCTACCTCGCCGTGTTCCCCATAGTCTATGAGGAGTTTTCTCACTTCTCGTACGGGGGTCCCTGTGGCGAGGGAGATGGCTCTCTCGATGATGCCTGGACCAACCTTCAGGCTTTCCTCTGTGAGGATTCCAAGGGCAAGCCGCACCTTCGTCTCGAGAGTTAAATGTTCTCGTTGAAAAAACCTAGAGAGTTCGGTTTCCTTTCCCTTCTTGCTTCGCAAAACGGCTAGGCGTTCATAAACTTTCACCACGCTTAAAAAGGTGGTTGGTTTTGTTGGCTCTATCCCTTCCATGAACAACCGTATCAAATAGTAGGGGATGCCCAGTTTCCATTCGATTTCTTCAGGGGTGAAACCCGATTCGATGAGGTGCTGCACGGCGGCTTTTGGACTGCCGTAGGTTTCAACGAGTTTCTCAAAGGTGGGTGGCTTCACCAGCGTCATGTTGTTTCCCTAGGGTCAATTCGGAGGTTTCGGGATGGTTTCAAGGGCTCTGATGAAGCCTTCTGGCGTGATGTCAATCCGGATTCTTCTTCGCTCAAAGTTGCACATTCTGCAGTCTAGAACCCTGGCGATTCTCACGAATTCTCCCCTGTTGGCTTCGAGGTCAACCTTCTGATCTTCCCAGTAGATGCGGCCATAGTCCACTATGAGGGTTCCGTCGAGGTTGTGGGCGAGCCCGATGCCTCCAGCCATGTCATAGCTGTCCCACCTCTCCGCGCTCCTTTGGTTCACGTAGAGTCCGGTGACCCCTTGCAGCTGGTTGTATCTCGCTAGCTCCATGACCCTATATTTTAGGGCGCCACGGTAGGCTTCGAGAACCGTCACTGAATCTATGACGGCGAGCTCTATTTTCTCCCTCTCAACAACGTAGCGATACGTTTCGGCGAAGGTGCTCCAATCTCTCAAGTCGGGGTACAAAACCGTGTCGAGCACGTATAGGTTTTTCATGATTTTGCCCCAGTCCAGCCCTAGGATGTCTGCCTTCTGTTTCAGACGAGATTGCAGGTCAAACCGTGGGGTTGCGCTCTTCCAGGTGTCCTCGGCGGTGGCGTAGAGAACCTTCCTTCCATTAGCTGCCACCCTGACAGCGACTTCCTCCACCAAAATGGACTTCCCTGCTCCGGGGAGCCCGGTGATCGCGAATTGCCCACATATCGGCACCCCGTTTAAGGTTTGGCCCTCCGGCGTTAAAAACAATTGATCTATGAAGGTGCCTGTTGACAACCCTATCAGCGGCTTCTTCGCTTCAGGAGCCGCGTCTGGGCGAAGAACGAGGGCGCTCAGTTTATCCTCCTTCCGCTCGATCTCGGTTTTCATGGGCCTCGTGGCCAGCTCCCACTCGTCGGAGGGCGCTCTAGCTCCCTTCATGGCCTCGGCCAAGGTCTTTGCCATGGCCTTCATGACGCTCTCAACCTCAGGAGCTACTTCTAGCGGCCTTTCCTCTGCCGGAGTTGGCGGTGGCGCAGCTGCTCTAGAGATGACTGGTTCGGGGGCAAGGAGCACCCACATCTCCCCTCTTCGATCCACAACACCTTTAGACCTTAAGGATTGAAGCAGCGCGTAAGCTGAGTTGGGGCCATACTTGGGAACTCCTAAACCCTTAGAAATGTCATTCAAGGAGGCCTGTCCTTGATGATCCCTTAAAAATCCTACGACATCGCTTTCCTCCACATCATTTCCCCAATTTTTAAGTGTTCCAGTTCACTATAAACCTTCCCACGTTAGGTGAACGTTCCCACCTCTACTTTACTGGTTATTTCCGTTTCCTAAGAACATTAACCCTTCTTTCTGTATAATCTTTTTACATGACGATTTTGTGATTTCAAGGGTTCGAGAATGAAAATTATATAAAGTTTCGTCCAGTATTTTACAACATAGAGTTATCGGATGTTACGGTTAGGGGGTTAGAAAATGCCAATTGTTCATGTAAACGTCTGGGAAGGTTTCGGAAAGGAAAAAGCCAAAACCGTGATCCAAAGAATAACTAAGGTTTTCGTAGATTTGGGCATCCCTGAGGAGGCCATGGAAGTAATCGTGCATGAGATCCCAAAATCGCACTGGGGAATAGGCGGAGCACCTGCCTCAGAAAAATTCAAAGACATCCCTTCCAAATAAACTAATGAGTATCGCTCGCTCGGACATTCCATAACATATTTAATCTGGCTTCTACAAGGCCAGCATGGATCCTGTGAACTCTGACAGATCCAACCTTCTTCTAGCTAGGTCTAGCTTTATCATGTACGCTTCCATGTCCAATGCCCCGAATACGAGGGGAACCGGCAAGTTGTCGACTATAAATGCTTCTATTCCTATTCCCCTACCCCCGACTTCAACCACCAAATCGCAAATATGTTTGCAAGCCACCTCATGACCGTCAGCGACCATGAACTTCCTTTCAATCAGTAACTCCTTCGGCGTGGAGATCCTCTTTGCAGAATCACCTCTGATGAGAGATCTGGAAGCACCGCTATCGAATAGTACGCTTAGCTCCTCTTCTCCCCTATCCCCCTTGATATGTGACATCTGCCTGATTGCGCCCATCCACCAAATCCCTTCAATAATTCAGTTTTGCGGGTATTTATTTTGTGTGGATTTCCACGGTGTCGCCGTCTTCGAGGGTGAAGGTTCCCCCGACTTTTTGTGGACTGAAGCGCAGACGTTTTGACCACACCTTTGCGTAGGAAAACTGCTTGTAGAAGTCGCTGTGAATCCTTTTCGCCAAATCCAAAATAGTGGAGCCTTTTCTGATGGTGAAGGGTTTCTTGGATGGAAATCTCTCATTGGGTTCTTTGGTGTAGACACGAATTATATCCAGCATCTCAAAAATTTCAGAACCAAGCTTCTCAAGCCCGGACTTGGCTACGCAAGATACTGAAAGAATTTTCACTTCTTCTCCAACAAAGCCTTTTAGCTGTTCAATTCTTTTCGCAGCGTCGGGAATCTCTGCTTTGTTGGCTATGATGATGGCAGGCCTATACACTGTGCCCTCGAAGATGGCGTCTTCAACATCGTCGATGGTGGCTTCGCCTTGAACCTTAACCGTGGCATCGTGTATCCCATAGCCTTTGAGAAGCTGCTCTAGGTCTTTCAAAGTGGAGTCGAGTAGGCGTCCTAACACGATGATTTTTAAACCCGCGCCCATGTACTTCCTTTCGATCTCAACTCTGGCCTTAGGTTTTCGTGTGAGAATTCTTGCTTTGTCTAATTCCCGCGAGATCAGAGAGAATTGTTCAACCGGGTCTCGGGATAAATCGATCATGAGAAGGAGACCGTCTGCGTTTCTTGCCGCCGTTAGGGTTAGGAGCCCCCGAGCCCCTCCATCCGCAGAGCCTTCCATCAAAGCCGGCGCCTCCACCACCTGAAACTGCAGGTCCTGATATTGAAACATGCCAGGCGTTGGCTCCTTAGTGGTATAGGGATAGTTGGAAACCTCCACTTTGGCGTTGGTTAAAAGAGAGAGAAGGCTGCTTCTTCCAACGTTGGTGGGTCCCAAAATCACGATTTGGGCGTCCCCTTCCTTTTCGACAAAGAACCTCGGCCCGCCCACTCCAGCTCTCTTACGCTTCTTGTCCGCAATCTCCCTCCGAAGTACGGCAATTTTCCTCCTAACCTGGGCTCGCAGGTTTTCTGTGCCCTTGTGCTTAGGAACAAGGCTTAGGAACTCTTGCAGCTTCTCGATTTTCTCTTCAGGCCTCCTTGCCTGAGAGGCTTCTCTCCATTTGTACTTAGCCTCTGCTGGAAGATTAGCGGGCATAAGGCAACCTTCCAACAATAGGTCAACGCAACGGCTGTATTATTTTTTTCGAAAAAAGAACACGCGCGCACATAACAAAAAGGAAGGGTTATTCGCCAGCTTTACGCGTAAAGTTGTCCACGTTGGTGTTAGCAACTGGGTTTTCCTTTGACTGCTTACCCTTAAGCACCGCGAATAAATCCTAGGATAAGTGGTGCCTAACAACGCACGTCTATATCATTAATAGTTCTACGGGCTTTAGCTTTCTTGTTATTGGGTCGACTTGATAACCCAATGATCCTAAGCTTGTTGCTCCAAGCACCGATGTATCTTCTGGTTCACCGAAAATCACTGGAACCACTCTACGCTTTCCACCATATTCAATCATGGCCCATCCAAGGTCGCGTTCTACGATGGCTCCTCCATAAACCCTCAATTTTTCACGATCAATAGGTTTCAATTCAAGCTTCTCGAGCGTGCCGCGAGGTATAGAAGTGAATACGGCTCCACTACCCACTAATAGGTTAACTTCATCCGATCTTGTAGGGGTTAATGGATTAGCCACCTGTACCTTTACGTAAGTGAAGCCCATCTCTTGCACCAATTACAATTTATCCATCTCATCTTAAATACCTTGACTCTCAGCAGAAACCCGCTTGGCTATATTCGCTAAAATAAAAAGAGGGAAGTTTGCGGGGGCACTCGGTACTATCCCGATGAATAACGAAGTTTCTTCTCCTTTCTAAACTGAACAGAGAAACAAGAAGGTACAGGGCTTTCCTGAGAGAATAAAACCTAGAACGGTAATAATCCAACCATTCCATAAGCCTGACTTAAATTCTGGTACAAGTGACACAATCTAACCTGCCTAGTTACTTTCGCTCCAATTTATTCGCTTTCTTACATACAAAAAAGGGGGAAGAGAAAGATTTACTTTGACTAACCTTGCTGTTTCAATTCTTTGAACTTTGCCGCTTTGGTTTTTTCTTTATTCAAGAGGACTTTTCCTTTCTTTGTTTCAAGGTAGCCGCTGATTATACCGATTGTTGCCATCCCAGGAATTACTTTTGCTGATTCTGGCAGCGCAGTTCTTATGCCTTCATATCCACTGGTGCAGCACAGAGTGACGACTGCGTTTGTATTTTGGCAGGCTTCAGCCACTATTCTGCGTTCTTTTTCCGTCATCTGGCAAAGAGGCAAGTTTAATCTCCCAGGAATTTTTATCTGCGCAGATACTCCCTTTGTTGCTAAGAGACTTTTTATGCGGTTGGCTTCCTGAGTTAGTGCGTAAGCATCGTAAGCGAACCCGCCCATCTTGACTTTTCCTATGATAGCCATGTTTTTAGCATAGGCGATGCTTATGTTGGCACAATATGGGCAGCCTATTACACAAACGGACTTCGCATCTCCAATCTCTCTCAGAAAATATGAATCATCAAAAATCTGCGAGAAATTTCCCATATTTGACCCTCAGACATTATTTGCGGTTGCTTGCACAAATAATTGCTGCGCACCTTAGGAGGATTTCTGTTGTAAACTTCTTTTATAAGTTTTGTTGGTGAACGATTTTGGACGAAGTTGATCAGGAAATAATCTCTAGAACTATTTTGCATACGGTCTTATAAGCTGCGAAGTACATAGCCGAATATCTTAGGACAATTAAAAGCTTAAAAAAGGAAGTTCAAAACCTGATAAAGAAGTTTATTTGGCACAACTTTGAAGAATAGACTCAGTATAGGGTTCTTGTTGTGTTAAACTGTAACGCTTTCCTAAAATCTGAGGATTTTTTCAAAGGCTTTGCTTAGGCTTCTTTTTATTTCCTCAACGCAGGCCTTGTAGGCTTGTATTCCCCTGCCGTAGGGGTCGGCAATGTCCGGTTTTTCGGTTTCTCCGGAAAATTCCTTCAAGGTGAAAGTCTTATTTCTAGCTTTTGGATCGAGGGCAAAAACGTGAAGTTTATGGCTTCTCTGCATGGTTAAGATGAGGTCTGCCTTCTCCACCATCTCCAAAGTTAGCTGCCTCGACCTGAAGTTTGATAGATCCACTTCCTCGTCTCTCATCAGCTGGAAGGCTTCTTCTGTAGCGTAGCCCTCAAAAACGTTTAAGCCCGCGGAAAGAACCTGAATCTCTTTGGAGGCTTCTCCTAACCTATCCCTCAACATTTTCTTCAGGAAGCCCTCGGCTATGGGACTCCTGCAAATGTTCCCTGAACACACAAACAATATGGTTTTTGGTTTCAACCCTTCCCTTCTCGATTTGAAGCTATAAAGAAGTGACGAGCATCCGTTAATAACAATGGTGGTGAACCATGTCTTTTCAAAACCTAGCGTCTTGGTTACGGAATCCGAACAGGCATGTCAATTTAACACGTTTTCCAGAGGGCACACGCTTGTTCTAGGTTGCTCACTTCGACGTTTTCTTTCTTACAGAGCACCTTCTTTTCTTTTACACGACTATTGGCACGTCGTTTGGCTAAAAAACCGCCTTGCTGAAAATTTACCCTGACTAAGAATCGAACCTCGGCATGCTCTAATTGCTCGCTGGCGTAGGTACAATTTCCGCAAATTCTAAGCATACCGATCATGCCCACACAAGATCGAAAGTATATAGTATGTCTTACTATTTAATATATTATTCAATTCTGGTAATATATCGAATTCCGTAACATCTTCAAAACCAAATCTCTCTTCACCTATTTTCAACCAGGAGTTCTATCATGGATGCTTCTTTCACCCAAGAACACCTCTTTGGATAAACTCGAAAACCTTCGCGCCAGAATTATACTTCATCTTAAACTTCAGTGTGGGCGGTTTTACTATAACACCTAAATCTTATCTTCCACTGTGTCATAATGGTTTGGAAAGGGTGGTTCAAATGGAGGTTTTAGAAGCGATCAAGAAGAGAAGAAGCATACGCAGGTTTCGCTTAGAAACCATTCCCGACGAAACGCTGCGGTTGATCTTGGAGGCTGGGCGTCTAGCGCCCTCCGCGGGGAATCGTCAGCCTTGGCGATTTATCCTAGTTAAAAACGCTGAAAGAAAGAGAGCCCTCGCCGAGGCGACCGACAACTACCTGTTTGTCGCAGACGCCTCCGTAGTTGTTGTCGCTCTTGGGGACCCCACCGCTTCTCCGAGATGGTTTAGACAGGACCCAATGATCGCCATGGAGCACATGGTTTTAGCAGCAACATCCCTGGGTTATGGAACCTGCTGGATTGGAGGGTTTGATGAGGAGGAGGTTAAACGCGTTTTGAGGGTTTCGGAGAGGCTGGCCGTGATAGCCATGTTGCCGATAGGCGTTCCAGACGAGTCTCCCCCTCCCAGACCGAGGAAACCGCTGGGGGAGATCGTTTACCTAGAAGAGCATGGTAAACCATTAGCCTAAGGGTGAACTTGATTTCGAAAATTGTTTAAGTCATGTGCATCATCTACCTGTTGGTATCGCCCATGTCGTTGAAAGCCTCCGTAACCACGAAGGGCGCGGTTCTGTTGGGATCGTACGCGGCTTGTGACGCGTTTGATGAAGCTAGGCCCTTGAGGGTGGTCACTCACGCCCATTATGACCATACAATCGGCCTGAAGCAAAGCTTGAAAAAATGTGAGGCGGTCGTGATGACCCCAGCCACAAAGGACCTGATCGAAGTCTTGAAGGGCTCAGCATTTTTGACCGCCGGGAAAGTGAAAACCCTTGAATATAAAGAGACACTGGCGTACGAGGATGAGCGGTTGACCCTGCATTACGCGGATCACATCCTTGGAGCGGCTCAGGTTCTCTTAGAAGACGCCGATGGAACAAGGATCTTGTACACCAGCGACTTTCGGCTACCCAAGACTCCGGTAATCGAAGCCGATGTCCTCGTCATGGAAGCTACCTATGGAAACCCTTCTCACGTTAGGCCCTTCAATAACATGGTGGAGGGCGTGCTTGTTTCTTTGGTGGAAGAAGGCTTGAGGCAGGGGCCCGTATACGTGTTTGGTTATCACGGAAAGCTTCAGGAAGTTATGCAAATCTTGAACGACGCAAAGGTGGAGGTGCCGTTTATCGTTCCGGAAAGGGTCTTTCACGTTTCAAAGGTCTGTGAAAAGCACGGGATGAGGCTTGGAGGGTGCCTCTTATCAAGCGACGAAGACGCCCAAGTGATGCTGCGGAAAAGCGTTCCCTGCGTTGCCCTTTATCACATGGGTTCCCGCCAATACGTGGGGAAGGATGCCTTCCGCATTCGTGTGAGTGGCTGGGAGTTTCGTAAGCCCTACCGAAAAACAGCCGATAACGAGTATGTAATTGCCTTAAGTGACCACTCAGACTTTAACGGACTGCTTCAGTACGTGAGGGAAAGCAAGCCGAAACTAGTCATAACCGACAATTATCGAATCGGAGACGCGGTAGTGTTGGCAAAAGAGATCCAAAAGCGATTAAGTATTCCAGCAAAACCCCTTCCGCCTTGAGGACAATTCTTAAAACATCTTTTCTACCTGATGAATGAAAACGGAGACAAAGCATGGGAATGTCGGGTAAACTTTTCAAGAACCAGCCGTTAAAAAGTCCGAAAGAGATTCACGGTTCTTTGTGGCTTCTCGTAGGTGCGACCTCATTCATGATCTTCGCTGTTTTCTGGTCTTGGTTTTCCTATCCGATGCTGATCCCAACGCTCATGTCTGACATGGGCCTAACGTACGTCGAGGCATCGCTTCCCATGAGTGTTCTCGCGTTTTCTTACATGATACTACAGATTCCATCTGGCGTTATCTCCGACAGATATAAGGCGAGACTGCCCATCATATGCGGAACTCTGACATGCTCAGCCTCCAGCATACTATGTGGGCTCTCCGCCTCCCTCGACTTCCTACTCATAGGTAGGCTTCTGTTTGGTGTGGGATCGGGGCTGTGCTTCATACCAGCGGCGTCCTTCGTCAGCGTAAACTCGCCACCGGAGCTTAGAGGGAAAATGGTTGGGTTGTATGGAGCCTCCACATCCGTTGGAGGTGTCGCAGCCTTCCTCTTAACACCGGTAATCAAATCCGCATACACGTGGCGCTGGTCCTTTATCATCCCAGGAGTAATCGAGTTCATCGCTGCCTTCATATTCTGGATGTTTGCTAAGCCATTGAATGCCGCCGCCACAGAGAGGAAGAAGCCCGAGGAGGGTATGCAGTTGAGAGTGGCTCTCATGAGCAGGGAGATCTGGGTCCTAAACTACATCGCCTTCCTCATGCTCGGTGTATTAACAGCGGTCTCCACTTGGGCTCCTGCATATCTCATGGAGTTTCGTGGGTTCACACAGATGTTCGCCGGAATCCTCGTATGCCTCTTGCAGATTGCAACGGTTGTGGGTATGCCGGTGGGAGGTATGGTGAGTGACAGGGTTGGGAGGAAGGCACCGTTCCTCATGGGGTTCCCGCCGTCTGCCATCGCCATAGCCTTGATCAGCCTCCTCAGCGGCCCCACAGGAATAGCGTTTTGCCTAATCCTGATCGGTTTCTTCCTCCAATTCGCATTCTCATCCTCTTTCGCTGTGGTGCTGGAAATCTATGGACTAGGCCTAGTCGGAAAATTGAACGGCATTCTGAACACCTTTGGCGCTTTGGGAGCGAGCCTTCTTCCTCTAACCTTCGCCTACCTCCTCACCATTACCGGAGGCTACACGTGGCCGTTTCTAGCCATGGCGACGGTTACAATAGTTGGGACACCCCTATCTTTTCTAATCAGGTTTCGAAGGCCTTAACGAGCATGATCGCTTGTAACGTCGATGGAAAGCCGCACTATTTCATGTCTCAATGGTTGCGTCAAGGTCTTCTAGAATTCCTCCCATGACACCGCATCCAGGTTGCTCGGTTACCATATCTTGTAGTCTTTCACTGCATATTTTAAAGGAGTTATGCAAAGAAGATAAAAAGCAGTTCCGGCATGATAACATTTGCGTTGGAGGTTTGGGTATGGAGGGCGTGGTTATTCGTTACGAGCCGTTTAAGGAAGTGGTGATCATGGAGTGCACTCGATTTTCAACGCCTGACGACCTGGCTCGCTTTGCCAACGTGGCCGCTGGAGGAAAGCCAACGGGCATTTACTGGGCTGAGGGAGTGGCCTTTATCTACTATCCTCTGCCAACCTCAACCGAGGTGGCGGCGAGGGCGGTTGTGGAGGACAAAAGAGTTTACTGGGCGTTTGCGAGTTATGCATTGATGCCTAAGTACCGCTCCATGATCGAGACCAAGGAAAGGATCATGGTTCCCGTTGTAGACATGTCCCCAAGTCCCTTGTTTCAAAGGGTTGCTCAGTGGCTGAAAGAGCAGCATTGAAAGACGGCATAGGCTATGCACGTCTCCTCGTTTCAGTTAGAGGCTCTTCCCCCCTACAGTTTTGAGCTAACGGTGCACAATCCCGCTGGCTGGTACTGGTACAACCCCCTAGAGGTTTTTTCGAATGGAAGAATCTGGGCCGCGCTACGACTTTCATCAAAGGCTGTTGTGGGGTTGAGGCTCGAGTCATTGGGGAGGCTGGATCAACCGAGGGTCTTGGCCACGGTTTTCTCCCGTCAAAAACTGAAGGACAGCGAGATGGCGGAAGCCTCAGACATGGTTGCAGAGTGTGCCGGCTTGGATGAAGACTTGACAGAGTTCTATGACGAGGCTAGAGAAGACCCTGTTTTAAGGTACGCCATAGAGGACTTGTACGGCATGAAGAGGGGCGCCCTACTGCGCTCTGACATCTTTCCCTCTGCTGTACTGGCCATAACCCTACAGAACGCCCCCATCAAACGAACCGATCAGATGCTTAAGCTCATCATCACCAATTACGGACAAAAACTGTTCTTCGACGGGAGGTTAACCTATACGTGGCCTATCCCCCAATCTATCATGGAGACCACAACAAAAGAGCTGGCTGAAAAATGCAAGGTGGGATACCGGGCAGAACACCTCAAGTCGATCGCTCAGGCGGTTTACGACGGAAAATGTCCTGATCTAAGGGAACTGGCTCAAATGCCGTTTGAAGAGGCTAGGACGAAGTTAATGAAGCTGAAGGGGATAGGCGAATACTCAGCAGAGGTTATACTTCCCCATCCCGAAGCCTTCCCCATCGACATCTGGAGCGCCCAAATCTTCTGGAGGCTCTTCTTTCTCGAGGAGCCTATGCCACCAAAACTTGAGGCCATTCAGCTTGTCAGGAAACACGCTGAAAAAAGATGGGGCAAGTGGCGAAGATTAGCCTTTGTGTACGTTTTAAACGATCTAGGGAATCTATCTAAAAGGCTGGGGGTTAATTTGTAATGTGTGTGCGTTAAATTATTAATGCAACTTGAAATACGTAATGAATCAAAATAAGGAAAGGAGGTGAGAAAATGCTAATGATTATGTGCTTCAACCTGAAGAACGGTGTGAGCGAGGAGGAGTTTGCTAATAAGGTAAAAGAGCTTTTGGATTATCTTGAAGGCAAGGTAGAAGGACTTGGACCTATGAGATTATATCGGCATCACTTCTTCGGTGCGAATCTGAGGACATATCAAATGCATATGGAGGTTAAAGACTTCGGCACATGGGATAGGTTCTTAGCCTTCATTGAGAAGGACGCTAAGGGAGCAAGACTCATGCAGGAAAATTGGTGGAAACTCATAGACATGAATACACACTTTGACGAATTCGTTAGGGAAATACCCTTGTAGACATCAACTTCCCCCCCCAAAAAAAATGAAGTTGGAGAGGCAAGATAACGCTAGGCTACGTCTTATCAGACACATTCCTAGGCACACATGGTACTGGTGATTTCGAAGGCGTAAAGAAAATGGGTTCAATTTATGGAGTCATGCCAGACTCAACACATGTGGTAGCGAATGTAACGGGCATAGTGGTATATCCTTAAAATGAATGCGGTATTAACGGTTGAGACCACATGCCGGGTTTTGAAGAAGCTAGAGGCATCCAAGCACGATTAATCCTTCACAGAAGGAACATTGCGATCGCAACACGAATGAAAAGACTGAACATAACGGAAACATATTAAACGATAACGACTTCGATAAATTCCATGGGGTTAAAACCTTCTGAAATCACATCCAAATTTATATCAGACTAGGCACCATTTTTGCCAAATTTTCGGCAAAGAAAAGAGAGGGAAGCAAGGCCTATTTATTTAGATGCATACGCTTGAGCCTCTTCCATGACGCCTAAAACTCAGCGAGGTTGTTCGGAATTTCACGATAAACTTTATAAGAAGATTATCGTAAAACATAAGACACAAGAGGATTCCAATGAAGTTGGACAAAAGACTGATCGCCCTATTGGGCGTCTACTTAGTGCTTATTTTCGTTACTGGATTCTTTGGAGTCTCCCCAGCGCTTTCTGGCTTGTCCACGATCCTAGGGACCGTCATACTAGGCACCACCGTGCTGGGCACCACGGTCCTCTCCTCGGTGCTAGGCTCCTCCTTGCTAGGCACCACCACCATGACCGCCATATACGGCGAGGCCCTAGCCACGGCCCAGCTCTACGTTAGTCTCATCTGCATCGGCCTACTGGTTTACTTGGAGCTCACCGACCCCACCTATGGAGGAGTAAAGAAATTCCTCCTAGAAGTCAGAGAAAGCTGGACAAGCATCGCCGCCCTCTTGGTACTATTGTTCCTAATTTTTGTGGCGTTCAAGGTCTGGTTGATCATCACCGCATAGTTTTCCCGCTCATCTCATATCGCAAATACCTCGAAGGATAACCATTGTAAAGCAAACTTATGCCAATCTCCCTTTTTAACTCATGAGCTAATAACCCTTCTGAGAAAAGGATAATATACCGCCACTCGCTTACATCCATCAAGGTTAAATGCTATGGTTAGGCCTGAGGTAGTAGATTGGCTTAGAGAAGCTAGGGCGGACTTAAAGCACGCAAAAGACTGCCTCAAGCTTGAGAGCTACAATTGGGCGTGCTTCGCAGCCCAACGAGTAGCGAGAAAGCGCTGAAAGCCTTCCTCATGGGCTTCGCCAGAAAAAGACCATCCCACATCCACGACCTAACCAAACTCTACGCTGAAGTTAAAAAGGATCTAACCCTATCTGAAAGCGTCGTAGAACACCTCGGCGAACTCTCCTCCTACTACACGTTGGCGAGATATCCCAATGCCGGGTTCATGAGACCCTCACTCGGCATAAGCAAGCTCCAGGCTGAAAGGGCTGTAACCATAGCGGAAAAGCTACTGGAGGATGTTGAGGATGCCTTCAAACGTCTTGAGAACAGTTGAAGAAGCCCTAAGTCAACTGGCCGAGGAGCTCAAGAAAAACCTCGGTCCTGTAAAGATTTTCCTTTTTGGAAGCTTCGCTAAAGGCGACTGGTTGGAAGATAGTGACATCGACATCATAGTTGTCTCAGAAGCTTTTAAGGGTAAAACTATGGCTGAAAGAGTTAATATGGTGCGAAGGTTAGCACCTGAAAACCTCGCCTTCGAAATCCTAACCTACACACCCCAAGAATTAAAGGAAGCCCTAGTAAAGAGTATAGCCATCCAAGATGCATCAACCTACTGGAAGAAGATCGCTTAAATAAGCTTCAGTCCTAACCGCTTCTTCCCGAGAGGCTCAACTTGTTGTCGACGGTGAAAACCGCAAGGTTTATCTTTACTAAATAAAGTAAGCTTTACTAAGTGTTGTTATGATGCGTTTACCAAAACTGGTAGAAGCCACACCTGAGGAAAAAATTGCGATGGCGTTGATTGAGAGCCCCAAAACTTACAGTGAACTAAAATTTGCCACGGCGTTAAGTGACCGCTGGCTTTCTAAGAAGCTGAAAGAACTGTCTTCGGCTGGGTTAATCGAGCATTATGAAAATCGCTATCGATTAAAGAACCCTATGGAGATTATTAGTGCTGACCCTATTTTTGCACAATTCCTGCAGAGAAGAGTATCGCTAATGACAAAGGCAAAATTGATAGCGGAGGAAATGAGTCGTAACGAGCCGGTTGTTGCGGTGATATTGTTCGGCAGCGTAGCCAGAGGAGAAGACACGGCGGAAAGTGACATTGATATACTGGTGGTAACAGAGGTGGAGGTGGAGGAACCATTAAACAACACGATCTACGACCTTATGTTTAAGTATGACGTGCCCGTGGAAGCGATTTTCTTAACCTATGATGATCTAATAATAAATCTCCATGCCAAGACCACATTTTCCTTCGGGCTGCTAGAAGGCTACCAAGTATTGTATGACCGTGGTGGGGTGGAAAACCTACTGTCCATGAAGAAAAAGGAGATTCAACGGCATTGGATTTACGATGAGGAGGCGGGGGCATGGATTCAAAGGAATCTAATACCTACCTTGAAACCGCTGAAGACCATCTAAAGGACGCTGAACTTGCCTTTAGAGAAGGCAGATATGCTCTATGCGCCCTCCTCAGCGCTTTATCTGCCGAGAACGCCACCTCAGCTCTAATCACAACCTTGGGCGCCAAACCCAGCAAGAAACACAGAAACTCACTCGTCTTGAATAGGCTGGCCCCAAGAGTTACCCCTAAGTTGCAAACAATTTTAAGAAAAACGATTGAATCTATGAAAATTCTTGAACCTCACATCACGAAGGCTCGATACCCTATTCGCAGAGGTTTAGAGCTTCTTCCACCAAGCAAATTTTACACAATAGAAATCGCTGAAAAGGCTCTAGTTGAAGCAAAGAAAGTAGCAGGGAAGGTCAAGCCACTTGTTAGGTAGGCTCTTCTACACCAAGAAAACCGCTATGGGCGGAACGAAACTGTTATAATCTATGCGTGCATTTGGTTTAGAAACGCTTGAACTAGCACTAACTAGGGTACATTGAGATGAACTCATCTGGATATGACGAATTTGCCTATTTCAACATTATTTTAGGCAAAAATCTGCTTAAAACGTGCCTAAAATGTAAAAACCTCAAAATAATGTATAACTAGGTAATCAAATAATGTATGATACATTAAAATTTAAAACTAACGTTCTAAGCTCAAAAAGGTTCTTTAATTAAAAAACTACGAATATTGAACAAAAACGGTTACTACAACGTTGGATCCCTGATCTCATACAAATTCCGTCATCCAAGTAAGAAGACATATGATGCTAGTGACGATCTCAAGAGACTCCTGATAATGCCCGCTCTTAGATACCTGTTCAACAAGCTAGCAAGCAAGGTTGGATTTCTTTAACAAAGTAAAGTAAAAGTACTGGGATTGTTGAATGTTGATCGCATGGGTTCGTGAATTCTGATGACGATTTGGCAAAGACTTAAATTCAAACTTACTCAACACTTAGCGACAAGAGAAGTTGAAGTGTGCTGAGTTCATATGGTTAAGACTCGGATATTCTTTACAACGGATCTCCACGGATCAGAAGTGTGCTTTCGGAAATTCGTTAGTGCCGGGAAATTCTACGGCGCCAATGTCGTTATAGTCGGCGGGGATATAACTGGGAAGATGATCATTCCAATTGTGAAACAAATGGACGGCTCATTCACTGCAGAACTCTTCGGCGTCAAACGCATGGCAAAGCAGGAGAAAGAGTTGCTGGCGCTAGAGGACGACATCCGAAATTCTGGCTTCTATCCGTATCGTACTGATCCGGAGGAGATGAAACTGCTTGTCGATGAAACGAAAATTGATGAGCTCTTCACTCGTCTAATGGTTGAAACCGTAAGAGGTTGGATCCAACTCGCCGAGAAACATCTGAAGAACACAGGGATAAAGTGTTTCATTATGCCTGGCAATGACGATCGCCTTGCCATCGACTCTGTAATAGAAGAGTCTGACTTTGTGGTCAACCCGGAGGGAAAGATTGTTCAGGTTGACGATTACCACGAGATGATCAGCACAGGATATGCGAATATCACACCCTTTGATTGCCCACGAGACATTCCAGAAGATGAATTGGCCAAGAAGATTGAGGCGATGGCGTCTCGAGTCAAAGACGTGAAGAATTGCATTTTCAATTTTCACTGTCCCCCATATGGCACAACATTGGACTCAGCGCCGAAGCTTGACGAGAATCTTAAGCCCGTGACGAGTGGCGGCCAAGTGGTAATGTGTCCAGCGGGTAGCACTTCTGTTCGCAGCTCCATCGAGAAGTACCAACCGCTGCTTGGATTGCATGGACATATCCACGAGTCTAGGGGAATATTCAGGATTGGCCGAACAATCTGTTTCAACCCTGGTAGTGAGTACACTGAGGGTTACTTACGGGGCGCCATAATCAACTTAGATAGGGATAAGGTTGAAAGCTACACATTGACCTCTGGCTAAGATGTTTTGAGATTCTCGTTAGGTAGCATCGTCTGGTTCACATATCACAACTGTGAGAAGGCTTTTTCCCTCTGCCAATCTCTCCGTGCTTTTGTATTTCAGTATCGAGCGGCCACCCCACTGACTGGTCTTTGATACAGAAGACCCTTTGTCTGCGTTGCATAAGCCGGGTCGGTTATCTCTCCTTTCGCAAGAGATCGGGTAAGAAAATTGAAACGAAAGTCTTTTAAATAAAGTATACCTTCCTCTCGTAACAAGGAGAACTCGCTCTTGACAGAGAAAACAGTCTTTGTAAGAAAAGCATCAGGCCTAGTCAGACATCTTGGATTGATGGACCAATTCTTCTACTTGTTATCCGCCATACCCTTCGGCATAGGAGTAACAACAATGGTATCTTGGGGACTCTTGGTAGCACCGGGCGTTGACATGATAGCCGTGGGCATAATGGTCCTTGTGCTAATAACGATCCCGTGCGGTATCATATTCAGCTTCTACGCCAACATAATGCCTCGTTCTGGCGGAGAGTACGTAGCCCTGAGCCGAGTATACCACCCCTTCCTAGGATTCCTGCAGAGCTGGAATCTGATGTTTACTCAGCTGATCTGGGCCGGCTGGGGCGCCGCCACAATAGGTACCTTTGTCCTCGCATCATCTTTCGGTGTGATGGGCGCGGTAACGAACAACCCCACTCTCATAACCCTAGCTGAACTGTCGTATACCCCAGAATGGATGGCTCTTTGGGGCACAGTAGTTATCGTACTGATCGGGATCCTATTGTTGACTGGAACAAGACGGGTATTCCAACTCCAGAACGTTCTGGTGATTGTTATGTTATTTGGCATTATGGTCATTATGGGACTGCTCGCCGCTTCCACCTCTGCCCAGTTCCAAGCCGCGTTTGGTAGTTTCATGGGGAAAATTGGCGCTTACTCAGAAGTTCTAGCCTCTGCCCGAGATGCTGGACTTACTTTGGCCCCCAACAGCCTTTATTCGATGTGGATGTCCATGACTATCGTCGCCATGTGGATAGGATTCAACTTTATCAATGTGTACACATCGGGCGAAGTTAAAGACGTAACAAAGACTCAACTCATTTCGATGGTGGGGGGTGGGATCACTATTGCTGCTATCTTTATGGTTGCTGTGTGGCTCCTTTTCCGAATCGCTGGTGCCGAATTTATAACATCGTTGGCCTACCTATCCTACGTCAACCCAGAAGCTGCAGCCCCTGCGACCTCCTACCCATACTTCAACTTTTTCGTTAGCTTGCTCACAACCAACTCATTGCTCCTCATGATAATCGCCCTCACGATGAGTATTTCGGGCTACCTAAGTATCCACCCACTAATAGTCTCCCCGATTAGGGTCTTCTTCGCCTGGTCCTTCGACAGAATATTCCCTGAGAGAATGACGAAAGTCAATCAAAAAGGCGTGCCTGTCACGGCGACTCTCTTCAGCCTCATTGTCGCTGAAATATTCGTTTTACTCTTCAGTTATACACCGCTTATCGCTGTCATGTCCGTTACATATTGCCTGTTTAGTGGTTCCATTATAGCTGCATACGGAGCATTCCTCATGCCCTTCGTAAGTAAGGGAAAGGAGCACTACTGGAAATCCCCCTACTCCAAATACCACCCGCTGGTTCCCCTCTGCGGCCTAGTATACGGCACCGCGACCCTCATGTCAATTGCACCAGTAGCCATTAATCCATGGTACGCGGCGAACCTGCCAATCCACTTCGTATTTAATTTCATATACGGCATTCCAATACCTATCGCGATATACTTAGCCGCCAAGACATACTACAAGCGTAAAGGAATACCGTTCGAGGCCGCTTTTCAAGAGATTCCGCCGGCCTAGTCCAGCGTACACACTCCCTTCTTTTTCTCCGTCCATCCTAGTCAGCGCTTGCGGCTCCGCATTTGATCGCACATAATCGGTTATTCGACAACACGTTTTCCAAATTATAGACCGCACTCTTCGACTTTGTTATACCACGGTTTACTTGGGCCTATTCTAGCCCTCATCTTCCACTTGATCGACTTTTCCTTCTTCTCTATGATTTCAGAGAGACTATCAATCTTCGCAGCGATATCTGATCTGTCTTCGTACGTTAGGAAAGGGTATTCCGGGAGAAAACCTTTCACTTTGCTAAGGTTTCTGGTAACTGTGTAGTAAAACCCCCAATCTCTTGACAATAACGTGGAGATATACCCGCTATCTATCACGTCCCTGCTTTGCATTCCAATTTCGTGTTCCCTGAGCAAAACAATCATGTCCTTTATGTCCTTTTCATTTATTTCAACGATCTGCATCTTCTCTAGAAAAAGATCGGTTAATGAGATCGTGGGATAATCAATTTGGAGCCGCCCCCTGAAGTCTATTGTGTGACACATTTCGAGCTTGTCAAAGAAAACATCGATCTTGCGATTATTGGTTGGGTTCTGCAACTGATACCTCTGCAGAACTGCCATCAACATCCGCGCACGTCTGTCGGACACGTACCCTAGATCACTCAGCAACCGAAGCACATCATCTTTCTGCTTACCATATCCCACGACATCAATATCCGTGATCTTCCTTTCCAATGTTTCATGAAGATGAGAAAACCTAGGACAATGTATCCAAACGGCGATTGCACCCATGATTCTCAGTTCTAGACCCCTTTTTCGGGCCGCGTCCACCACGTTTGTAGCTTCCTCCACAAAACCCTGAACTGAACCTTCTTGACGGACAGACAAGAAATCACCGATTAGAGTTATGTTGTGCTTACATATAGACCCTCCTAGATATAGAAGCTTTCGGCCCGATCATTCTTTTCCCTTGGCGCAGGTATCCATAGATGCAATTTCCATAGGTGCAATATCACCACAAGAAAAGAAGCCCAAAGCTTTCCTCTTTTTTAAAAAGAAGCCCAAATTCTCAGGCAAAGGCATTATCTGGAGTCAAGATCGACAGGTCACCATACCCAACTTCATGGTAGTTGTCCTTATTCCAAGTGATTACGCAATCAGCCGGCTAACATTACGTGTGAGCCAAGCACGATATCCAACGTGTGTATCGGGGTCCGCATTGCTATTTTGCCTTTACATACTTTGGCTTAGTGATTCTTTAGAAGACGAAAAGGCTCACGCAGGGAAAGCACAAAGAAAATGGTTTCAGTAACTCCTAATTACCGCACTTTGTTTTATTAATAACAAGCCCCTTCAATACTGGTGAAAGAGTCTAGCAGAATCTGGGTGCGGAGTTGGTGAGTGATGTCTGGAATCGAAACCCTACTCCCATACATCAAGGGGAAGGAAAAGGAGCAGCCCACGATCATCGTGGACAGTCGTGAGGTGGGTACGGCTCCCAAAATCGTTAAGGGTTTGAAAGAACTGGGAGCCGAGATCGAGATAGAGGTTCTCCAGAAGGGCGATTATATCGTGTCTGACCTTTGTGCGGTTGAGAGAAAAACTGTGCACGACTTCGTTTATACCCTTACCCGACGATACCTCTTCGAGCAGCTATTTAGGTTGAAGGAGGTCTATCCCAAACCCATCATTCTCATAGAGGGATATCTCCCTATCATCTACAAGTTCAGCAAGATCCAGCCAGCCTCGGTTTGGGGAGCCATGTTTGCCCTGATCAAGCAGGGAATTTATATGGTTCACACCACTACTCGCAAGGAAACCATAGACTTTCTGTATACTGCGGCCAAGCAGGAGCAGATCGTGGACAAGAGAATCCCCATCGTGCATCCGGTAAAGAAGCTCGAAACCTTGACTGAAGCCCAAATCTTTTTCATAGCCAGCCTTCCAAACATCGGTCGAGAAAAGGCAGCGTCCCTCCTTAAATCCTATCAAACTCCCCTGAACGCCTTAATAAACGTGGATGGGTGGGCAAAAGAGGTTTACGGTCTAGGACCGAAAATCACCGAGAGGGCGAAGCAAGTTTTGCACACACCCTATCAGGAGTGATGTGGGCATGGAAGTTGAAATTACGCCCACCAAAAAGATCGTCGTCTTGGGCGTAGACAAACGTTCCCTCACAGACCTAGCATGGTGCGCCTCCACCTATGGAATCAACCGCCTCTATTGGGTTGACGGCTATCTGCTTTGCGTAGAGGTCTATGAAAAGTCCTTTGACCACGAGATTAAGAGAAAGGAGTTCCCCATCAGTCAAGTGTGCTATACAGACTTCCCTAAATACATGAGAGTCTTTGAAGTGGAGAAGGGCATACAAATCCCTATCGTAAACACTTCGGATATGCACCTGTTCAGAAGCCTAATAAAGGCGATTTTAAAAACTAGGAAAGGTGAGTTAGAGCCTCAATATCCTTAGGGCGTTTTCTCCAAGGATTTTTCGTTTCGTTTCCTCCATTAGCGGTAGTCTTCTTATGGTTTCTACGTTCTCTCTGATGCTTAGGATTCCTGGCCAGTCTGAGCCAAAAACGACCTTGTCAGCAATTTTTTCTAGCTCTGGGAAGTACTTCAAGAGGTTTTGAGGGGGAAGCCCCGAAACTTCGATGTAAACGTTTTTGTGATGCTTAGCTAGGAAGAATGCGGCGTCATACCAAAAGCCCCTTCCCCCATGCGCTTGAATAATGGTTAAGTCTGGGAAGTCCACGGCTACATCGTCAAGGTGCAACGGGTCGCCATACTTCAATTTTGTATGTTTAAAGACTGACGATCCTGTGTGAAACATTATAGGAATTTCCAGTTCTTGAGCCCTCTCATAAAGCGGGTATAATCCTGCCTCGTTGGGGTAAAAATGTTGGTAGGGTGGCAACAGTTTCAAGCCCCTCACTCCCAAGTCCTTCACCAGCCTAACCAAGGTTTTCGGCGGGTTTGGGTCCTTCATGGGATTAACCGAGGCAAATGGAATCATCCTCTTCTCGTCAGCACAGAACCTGGTCACAAACTCGCTGTCCACAAACCCGGAGGTTAAGGGCGCAGCCTCCGCCAGTATAACCGCTAAATCCACGCCTTCCTCGTCCATAAGCTTCAAAATGTTCTTCGGAGTCATGAACTCGTCAAAGTTCTCATAAACTTTGGGGCTGATGCTCCTCATGTATTCGTGAACCCAAGGATTCCACATGTGATATTTCGCTACGTGAAGGTGAAAGTCCACGATTACCATGTTCTTCCATCCAAATAACCATGCAATATAAGGTTTGCTTCTTTAAAGCCTATCTTCGCTATAAGACAAATCCAGCCGGATCGATACCATCTAACCCCATTTACGACGATGTGAGGGGGAAGGGGAGTTAGCATCCTTTTGAAGCTCAGGGAGAATGTTTTCAAAGTAATCCAGCGATTCTGGATTAATCAAAGCATCCCTATTTAGGACTGGCCTGCCATGTATTATGTTCGTGACCGCGATTTCAACCTTTTTCATGTTGAAGGTATAAGGAACATCCGGCGCTTCGATGATCAAAGCTGGGACGTGCCTGGGGGAAGCGTTTTCGCGCAGGGTTTTTCTTATCTTAGTTTTTAAATCCTCTGTTAAACTACACCCCGGGGCAAGTTTGACAAAGAGGATAATGCGCTGATCTCCTTTCCAACTCTGCCCTATGGCTAGGCTGTCAGCAATTTCTTCAAATTCTTCCACCACATTGTATATTTCAGCTGTACCTATGCGCACCCCGGAAGGCTTTAAAACGGCGTCAGAACGACCGAAGAAAGTTATTCCACCTGTGTTGCTATGAATCGTGATATAATCGCCATGTCTCCATACGTTCTTATCGGGATAAAACCTAAAGTAAGCCTCTTTATACCTTTCATTACTTGGATCGTTCCAGAAATAAAGTGGCATCGAGGGAGAAGGAGCTTCACAGACAAGTTCTCCTTGTTGATCAACTACTGGATTACCCTTCTCGTCATATGTCTTTACTTTCATTCCTAAAGCCGGAGCCTGTAATTCGCCAGCATATACAGGAAGGGTGGGACTTCCAGCAGCAAAACAGCCATTGATATCTGTGCCGCCTGAGATAGAATTGAAATGCAAATCTTTTTTGATTTCTTGGTAAACGTATTCAAATTCTTCAGCCGAAAGAGGTGAACCAGTTTGGGATATTTCTCGTAACGATGACAAATCGTAGTCTTTTCCAGGTTTGACTCCCTGGCTTCGGAGATAATTGGCATAAGTTGCGCTGCAACCGAAAATAGTTATTTTTTCATCCTGAATTAATTTCCACATGGCACCAGGATCAGGATAATTGGGATTGCCGTCATATAACACTATAGTAGCTCCCACCGCTAAAGAGCTTAGCAGCCAATTCCACATCATCCAACTACAACTTGTTATATACATGATCCTATCTTCTCGTTTCAAATCTGTATGAAGCATCAGCTCCTTTAAGTGATTGATAAGGATCCCACCAGCTCCTTGCACCATGCACTTTGGCTTACCGGTTGTTCCAGAGGAAAACATAACATATACAGGATGATCGAAAGGCAATTGTTCAAATCGAATTTCCGGTTGTTTTTCTGGAGACAGAAAGTCATCATAATGCACAGAGTTAGGAATATTGCTAATATCAGGTTTAGCTTCCAGATAAGAAGCCACGATCACTTTTTCCAGCGAGGGAATACTTTTGGCGATCTTCTCAGCGTTAAGTAATGTATTAAAAGTCTTACCTTTGTAGAAATAACCATCAGCCGTAAACAAAACTTTAGGTTCAATTTGACCAAGACGGTCCAGTACCGCTTGAACCCCGAGATCGGCGCCACAAGAAGCCCACGTAGCACCGATACTGGTAGCGGAGAGCATGGCAACAGCCGTTTCTATTAAATTGGGCATATAGGCACACACTCGGTCTCCCGGGGCAACTCCTATCTCGCGCAGCGATTTGGCCAGACGCGCCACGGAATCGTATACCTCTGCGTAGGTCATCTTGGCTGACTTTCGGGTTTCTCCTTTAAATATAAAAGCTACATGGTTGTCTCTATATCTCATGAGGTTCTCAGCGAAATTCAATCTTGCGCCTTCAAACCACTTTGCACAGGGAAACCTGCTTAAGTCATCGATCACCTTATCGTACCCACGGGAAGCTTTGATCCCCCCAAACTCCCACATGGCCGCCCAGAAATCCGGTATATTTTCAATGGACCAGTTATACAGTTGGGTGTAAGAGTTGATTTCAAGACCGTATTTTTTGTTGACAAAGCCGATACACCGGGTCATGTTGGCCTGTTTTATGCGTTCTTCAGAGGGTTGCCAGAGTAATTTTCCCATTAATTTACTTCCTTCACGTTCTTTGATCCGTCACTGTTTTAGGTTGGGCTTAAATTCATTTAAGAACCTTTCATTAATTTTTACGTTTGGGTTTTTGTCCAGTTGTTTCTTCAACGATTTCCCAGAACTCTTGGTCGGTTACGCCCCTCCTAATCTCCTTAATTAAGCCCTTTATCTGATGGAATATCCTTAGAATTTCCGCCTTTTCCCTGCGTTCCTGAAGCCTCTTGATTTTTTCCACGATATCTTGCACTTGATTAGGGGTGGCCTTTATTCCCTCTAACTTTAGTCTCTCCTCAATGATGTGTCTGCCCGTGAATTTGCCTAGGTGGAACCTCGTTTCGCGACCCACTAACGCTGGGGGTATGGGCTCGTAGCAGAGGGAATGAGCAAGCATGCCGTGAACGTGGATTCCCGCTTCGTGAGAGAAGGTGTTGTCGCCGATTATGGCTTTATGAACCGGTAGCGGAATGGCGAAATATTTCTCGGTTAGCTGGGCTAACTCGTAGAGTTTCTCGGTGTTTATTCCTGTTCGCACATCGTATAATATTTCTAAGGCCACCACGACCTCTTCGAGCGGCGCGTTTCCAGCTCTTTCCCCAAAGCCAGCAACGCACGTGTGCGGGACCGTGACGCCTTCCTCCACCGCAGCGAGGGTGTTGGCGGTGGCTAGTCCAAAATCGTTGTGGCAGTGAACCGAGAGCGGGACCTGACTCTTGACCTCCTCCCGTAGCCTGTCTCGGATTTGAGCAACCAAGAATTTTATGGAGAGAGGTCTTAGAAAGCCTACGGTATCGGCGATGACAACGCGATCCGCGCCAGCTTCAACGGCTGCTTTATAGATCTGAACAGTCGAGTCGACACTGGTTCTTGAGGTGTCCTCGGTCACAAAATCCACGATCACCCCGTGTTTTTTCGCGTATTCTATGCAGTCAACCACCCTTTCGATGACCTGCTCCTTGGTCATTCTTAGCTTGTATTTCAAGTGCAGATCGCTGAAGGCAACGAAAAGTGGTATCTCGTCTACACCGCATCCGAGGCAAACATCCACGTCTGCGCGAACGGCTCTGGCTGGCGCCGCAATACTCGCTTGCTTGTAGCCTTCAGAGGCTATCGTCTTAACGGTCTTCCTTTCCGCTTCAGACACAGCTGGGAATCCCACATCTATTATTGCGACTCCTGCCTCATCCATGAGCTTTGTGATCTCGATTTTTTCATCGGCGCTAAGAGAGACGGCTGGTGTTTGCTCTCCGTCTCTAAGGGTTTCATCCCAGATTATCACCTTTGAGGGAAGATTAGGAGGAAAACTTTGCGGAAGTTTGTTATAGTTAACTATGAGGCCTTCAGCCTCTAACTTCTCCAACATTCTGTCCACCTCATAGGAACATCGAGTTTAAATAGTATGAAAAGTGAAATAAACCTTCCTTTTCATATCCATTGAAAAGAGGTGAGTTAGGATGGAAGTGAGGAAGGTGGCTGTTTTAGGCGCGGGATTGATGGGACATGGAATCGCTCAAGTTGCGGCTCAGGTGGCGAAGTACGAAGTCGGTCTAAGAGACGTGAAGCAAGAGTTTCTGGACAAGGGGATGGGGATGATACGGTACAGCTTAGAGAGATTTCTCAAAAAGGGAGTGATATCCGACAGGGAAATGAAGGAAATCTTGGGCAGAATCCGTCTAACACTAGACTTAGAAGAGGTGTTGGCAGACGCCGACCTCATAATCGAGGCGGTTCCTGAGAATGCCCAGCTCAAGAAGAGCATACTTGCGGAGGTTGATAAACTCGTTAAAGAGGAGACGATCATAACCTCGAATACGTCCTCCATCAGCATCACTGAACTTGCGTCGGCTCTCCGTAGACCAGAAAAGTTCTGCGGCATGCACTTCTTCAACCCCCCACAACTGATGAAGCTGATAGAAATCATTCGAGGCGCCAGAACATCCGACGAAACCGTTAGCACAGTAGTTGATGTCGCGAAAAGGATGGGCAAGGAACCTGTTGTCGTTAAGAAGGACTGCCCCGGCTTTGTGGTGAACAGGGTTCTGGTACCGGCGTTAAACGAGGCCCTTTACCTGCTTTGGGAGGGGATCGCGGATCGAGACGACATCGACAAAGCGATTCAGCTCGGATTAAACTGGCCCATGGGGCCCATGAAACTGCTAGACTACGTTGGATTAGACACGACCCTAGCCATAGCAGAGGTTTTGGAAAAGGAACTAGACCCAAAGTACCGACCCTGCCCCCTATTGAGGCAGATGGTAAGAGCCGGCCTCTTAGGGAGAAAAACCGGAAGGGGCCTCTACGACTGGACGCAGGAGAAGTAGAACCGTTCATGGAGGGACCATCATGGAACATAAGAACACCCTTTACGAAAAAAGCGAGGGAATCGCAACCATCACCATCAATCGTCCAGAAGCACTCAACGCCATAAACGAAGAGACTATCCTTGAAATTTTGTCGGAAATTGACGACGCGAAAAAGGATGAAAGCGTCAAGGTGATCGTCATCACAGGGGCTGGGGATCGAGCCTTTTCAGCAGGCGCCGACATCAAGATGATGAAAGGCGTGGATCCGTTAAGGGGGAGGGAGCTTTCTCGGCTCGGACAGAGGATGTGCGATGAAATAGAAGCCTTAGAGAAGCCGGTGATAGCTGCCATAAACGGTTACGCCCTCGGAGGGGGCCTGGAGCTGGCCATGGCTTGCGACCTTAGAATAGCCTCGGAAAAGGCGAGAATGGGTCAGACAGAGATAAACATAGGGTTGATTCCAGGCTGGGGAGGAACCCAACGTCTCCCGCGATTTGTGGGCAAAGGGGTGGCAAAGGAAATGATCTTTACGGGCAAGATGATAGGTGCTAAGGATGCTGAGCAGCTGGGTTTAGTGAACAAGGTTGTGCCCCACGACCAGTTAAAGTCAGCCGTGAAAGAACTTGTCAATGAGATCATCAACAAGCCGCCGGTGGGCATCAAGATAGCTAAGGAATTGATAAACAGCAGCCTAGAAACCCCACTGACGGTTGGGATGGTGCACGAAGCCGAGTGCTTTGGCGTCCTCGCCTCCACAGAGGACTTCAAAGAGGGATTAACAGCCTTCCTTGATAAAAGGAAACCAGAGTTTAAGGGAAAATGATTCAGACTCACATTTAAGCGAAACTGGCCTCAACGAGTAAGCTTTAACAACTTCCGTTTTCTTTTTGCTAGCGTCATCTCTAAACTTAGAGATACTAGAATGGGATGTTTATTTCATGGGTGTGAACCTATAGAACACTCGTCCATCCTCTAATTCAACCACCTTTAACCTAACCTTGTCGTCGATCTTGAGGTCTTCATATTTCGCGTCGTCTATTCGTGCAGATATAAGAAGGCCGCCAATTTTGACTAGGCCTACGCAGAATGGGACATCTTCAACGAAGCCTAAGGGTGCACCCAGCCTTACCTCAGTGAAGCCGTAGAGTTCGCCCACAGTGCCCAGGTCCACCCATTCCAGCTCATCAGACAGGCATTCCGAACAGATGATTCTGGGAGGCCACAAGAGTTTTCCACACTTCTTGCATTTGGTTGTTGTTAAACGGCCTTCCTTGAGATTTTTGAAGAACTGGCTGATCCTAGTGGATTTTTCGTCTTGGAGCGGATAGAAATCCAACATGAATGGAAGCTTTATTTGCTCCGGACGCTTTACCTTCTCAAACCTTACCTTGCTCATCTTAAACTCCTCGAGTAGACGATTATAGAATGCTGGTTTGCCGCGCCGCTTAGGCTGTGCTGAACTCCTATTTCAGCACCTGAAACGTACCTTCCCTTGTGAACATTTCCCCTAAACTGTTCAAGTATTTCGATGGTGTGATAAATGGAGGTTGCCCCCAGCGGGTGCCCACACCCCATGATTCCACCGCTTGGGTTTACAGCCACCTTCCCTCCGATGTACGGCTCGCCATCCTCGATGAACTTCCCGCCCTTACCCTTCTCACAGAGTTCGAGCCCCTCATACTCCATGACCTCGGCGATGGTGAAGCAGTCGTGTACCTCGGCGATGTCCACATCATCCTTCGTGACCTTGGCGGTCCTAAAGGCCTCCCTTGCGGCCATTTTAAGAGGAACCCACTCGGTTAAACTTGCTAGATTATTGATGACGTTTCCTATGGCGCACTGTCCAGACCCAATAGGATACATGGGGGTGTCCGTGTACTTTTTCGCGTCCTCGGCTGGAACTAGTATGATTCCAGCAGCCCCGTCCGACATGGGGCAACAGTCGAAGAGGTTGAGCGGCGGTGACACCACTGGAGATTTGAGGACGGCTTCAACCGTGACCTCCTTTTGAAAGTGTGCGATAGGGTTCATGGATGAGTAGTGATGACTCTTCACGGAAACCAGCGCCATCTGCTCCTTCGTGGTGCCAAACTCGTGCATGTGTCTTTGAGCCGTGATGGCGAAGAAGGGAGGGGCAGAGAAGCAGTTGACCCCATCCCACTCTCGATCCAACACGCACGCCATACTCGTCTGAGCCTCAGCCAAGTCCGGCGGATACATCTTCTCCACCCCGATGGCGACGGCTATGTCAGACATGCCCGTGGCGACACAGTTCCATGCATATCTAATGGCTGCTTGACCAGAAACGCAGGCGAGTTCTGTTCTTGCAAGGACCTTCCTCGGGGTTATACCAAGATATTCGGCGACCAACGAAGCAACATACGACAAAAACGCGAACCTTTCGGGCTCAGCGGCTCCGACAAAGATGGAGTCCACGTTCTTTGGTGACAGGTTCTTCACATCCTCAAACATGGCCTTCCCTGCTTCCTGCACCAGGTCTTTCCAGCTAGCCTCCCTTCGACCAGCCCTCGTGGCGCCTCCACCAACAACCGCAACTTCTCGCATGCAAATACCTCAAAGCTATGGGTTTAAGACAAGTTATATAAAATCATATGGGTAAAAATCAGCAATACAATGTTCTTTAAGCGACTTTAAATAAACTTATGTCTCGCGGGAAAGAACTTAAGTGTAGTGGAATCCTAATAAAAAAGTCGCCTTCCAAGTCCTATAATCTCCAAAACAGAGCAACTTTTATGTTTACGTCAGTTACTTTTAAGTGTAGTGATATGATGACAAACTCGGAATTAATCAATAGCCTAGTAGCAGTAGTCGCCTTAATCATTTCCCTCGTAAACTTGTATCTTTATTACCCGCATCAAAAAAGAGAAGGGATGTAAAACTATGCCATACGACAAGGTACTTCAAGAAAATATAGAACTTTCAGAACTTGAAGAAAGAATCGTAGATCTTGAAGAATTTCAAAGACTTAAATTTATCAAGCAGAATGGATTTTCATACATTTTGTATCCTACTGCAACAAATAACAGGTTTGATCATTCTATCGGGACCATGTACTGGGCGACTCAACTTTATAAATCAATAATAGATAGAGAGAGTTCCCTAGAGAGTGACGATTTACAAGCCCTTAGGTTAACTGCTCTAGTTCATGACATCGGTCACGGACCATTTTCTCATGCTTTGGAAATGCTTTTTGATAGAAATCCTGAACTTAAGAGCCATGAACCATGGCGTGGATTCATAAAGAAGTATGGCGATAGAAAACCTCATGAATTACTCACCTTGAAGTTTATTGATTCAAAAATTTTCGAAGAATTGACACCAAGGAAAATTAGACTAAGAGTTAGCAAGATTCTAAAAAAGCAATCACCTTTAATGCTTTTGATTTCGGGAGACCTTGATGCAGATCGCCTTGATTACCTTTATAGGGATTCTCATCATTCTGGACTGCCTTTCGGTTTGAATGTCAAACCAATTTTTAATCAACTTATACAACAGAATCTTCAAATAGACAAATTAGGCTCTAACTACTTCCTTTTAATAGATTCAAAGGGAATCCCCGCATTTGAACAATTATTGATGGCACGTTATGCCCACTACTACTATATTGCCTACGAACCTAGAATTCTTTTTGGGGATTTGATTTTTATCTCTGAACTGGAAAAAAGTCTTTGGAAACAATGTAAAGAAAAAAATAAAATTGCTCTAGCACTCTTTTACATTTTTACAGAACTAACTGATGATAAGATGCTGGATTTGGATTTTTCCGATTTAGACGAGGGAAAAAGAAAACTTCTGGACATGATGAAGACACCATCAATCTCGGAAACTTTTAAGGATCTGAAGCGGTCCAAGCTGAATCTTAATTCAAACTTCATAAGATTATCTTATTTGGGGAAGATGACGACACTCAACTTTTTCAAAAGAAAAACGACAGATATAAAAGAGGCAGAGGAAATAGTTTCAAGGTACGCCGATCAACCCGTTAGAATGTACTTTTGTTTACCTCAAGCACTTACTACCCGAACTCGTGTTTTTGATAGGGACATTGACGAAAAATACAGTCCATCCTTTGTGTACGATTATTCGCCTATTGTAAGAGCACTCGAACAGAAAATGTATCTTGATTGTGGAATTATTATTTCTTCTGTCAAACCTATTTCACGTGAAAAAATGGTTGAGATATTTGATAAAATCACTAGGAAAAAAGCTGATTTTGACATGTACGTATATGCGATTCTTAATTATATTAAGAAAGTTCAGCAATTCTTTCCTAGAGAAGAGCATAAATGGAAACTTCGAAGAAGCCGTATTTTCGAATTCTTATATGCTTTTATGGAAGTCTTCTTCGAAAAAGGAAAGATCGAAAAAAGAATTGATTTTGAAATGCCTTGGTATTCTGTAGAGGTTTATGAGGTATTACAAAAGCTGGAGTTCCTGGACGTTTTAAGTGAGGATTTTAACCTTAGTATAGGTGATGGGTTCATTCCTTGTTATATCTATTCTCTAGGAGAATATGGAGAACAATTATTAGGATCACCGCCACAGTTGACAGAAGAAGAAAGACATGATATAGAAATGTTCGTAGAAAGATACATAAGAGGTAAAATTAAATGACAAAAGAAACCGAGATCTATTTGGATATAGAGACAAGTTCTTTAGACGCCGATTCGGGCATGGTTGTTGCAATAGGATACGCATTAGGGAATAAAGAACCAGAAATTACGTTTGTCAAATCTTTTGATGATGAAAAAACCGTAATTTCTAATATATTTGAAAAGATAAAAAATAGGAAAGTAATCACTTTTAATGGGGCTCATTTTGATATTCCTTTTCTAATTGCTAGAGGCTTGAGGTATGATCTTCATCTTCCAAAGATAGATGTGGTTGACTTGTATTGTTGGGCAAAGAATTTCTTAAGACTTCAGAGCAGACGTTTTCACGAAATCTGTTTGTTTTACAATATTTCACATGAAGAGATATCTGGAAAAGAAGTCAATGAGTTATTCATCAAGGCGATGTCGGGGGATCATAATTCAAAAGAAAGGATAATAAATCATTTAAATCAAGACATTAAGGCTCTTCAAGCTTTCCATCAAAAGGTTAAACCGCTTTTAGTTGACTATCCTCCTCCAAATTGTTTTATTCTTTAAGCGATCTAAGAGAGTCATGGACTGCTTTTCAAGTCTATACCAAATTATGTTAAAATACTATTCAATGTCACGTTCTAGAAAGAGAGATACATAGAATGTCTCGTTATACACGCCTATGATTGTGATCTGTAAATATTTTCAATAAAGTAATTAGAGTATTTAGCCCCTCAGGAAAAGACATAAATAAACTTTGAATTCGCCTCTTTACTGTTTTGGTTGAACGGCGGCTAATCCTAATTCGAAGGCTCGAAGATTTACATCTTTGAGTCTTTTCACTCGCTCAACGATGGCTTGTCGATAATCCTCGGTTTTTAAGGGAGTTAACCGAGTTCCTGCGAGCGCCCCCAACATCACCACGTTCATCACCGCGGGGTTTCCCGCCTCGAGGGCTAACTCCACCGCGTTGAACGACCAAAAGTTTCTGCACATTTTCCTCACCATCTCGACCACCATGGCCACATCGGGATATTCGAGGAGCCCCGACAACACCTCGGCAGGGTAGATCGGTCGAACGTTCATGACAACTGAGCTGCCTGGATTGAGATACTGGGAGCCAACCCGAAGGGTCTCCACCGGCTCGAATCCTAGGAGGATGTGGGCTTTTCGATAGGGTACGAGGGGTCCCAGCTTTTCCTCGCCGATTCTGATGTGGGACATGACGGCTCCGCCTCTTTGGGACGCGCCGAAGGTCTCCCCCACCGTAGCGTGGTAGCCCCTCCTTATGGCGGCCCAGGCAATGATCTGGGAGGAAAGAACGTTTCCTTGCCCCCCAACCCCAGCAACAATAATGTTTATGGGAAGCTTGTACACGGCGGTCAACCCTCCACCCTAAAGATGGCTTTGTAGGGACATATGGCTGCGCACACTCCGCATCCATTGCAAAGCACGGCGTCGATTTTTGCTTTGTTCAAGGTTTTGTCCCAAACGCAGGCAGAACAAGCATATAATCGCGAACATATTCCACATGTCTCCCCTGCGCACTTGTCTTGGTCCACCACGTAGGCTGGAATCTTTACCCCTGCCCTTTCCATCTCCCTTCTGGCTATGAGGGTGCACTTTCTGCGAAAGATGATCACGTGGTTGCCAGGCGCCGTGATGCATTCATAGACAGCCCTTATCGCCTTTTTCACGTCGAACGGGTCGATAATCCTCACGTCTCTGATCCCTATTCCTCTCACAATGTCCTCAATTTTCACCTTGGGCGCATCGTCGCCTACAGCGTTAAAGCCGGTTCCAGGGTGGGGTTGAAATCCGGTCATGGCCGTTGCGTCGTTGTCTAAGACGCATACGGTGGCGTTGGAGTTGTTGTAGACGATGTTTATTAAGGCTGGTATGCAAGCGTGATAGAAGGTGGAGTCCCCCATAACCGCTATCACCGGATCCTCCAAACCGAACTTGTGGAGTTGTCCGAACCCGCTGGCTAAGCCCACACCCGCACCCATGCAGTGCACCGACTTTACAAGCCCATGGTAAAACACGCCTATGGTGTAGCAGCCTATGTCGCCGGTTACGAACCCCTTGTTCTTGTTTCGTCGTATGGCCTGCATGATGCTCCAATAGGAGGCTATGTGTGGACAGCCAGGGCACAAGGTGATGATCCTTCGGGGAGCCACCGAGCCAAACCTTGTGACCTCTTCCCTGTATTCGTCTGGAACCGGACTGTAACGGAGATTCATTATCCTAGAGATGGCGTCAATTACCTTATCGGGGTCCAGTTCTCCCCATGCCGCAATGTGCCCGGTGAGCTTGCCGTAAAACTTCGGTATTTCACCTGATTTCATATCTGCCGCTATGCCTCTGATGCCTTCTTCAAGGTAAGGATCGATTTCTTCGATGAAGAGCACCTTATTGGTGAGCCTCAAATGCTTTCTGATCAGTTGCGTTGGCAGTGGAAATATCGTTCCCAGCCTAAGAACTCCGACCTTTTCCAAGCCCAGGATTTGAATTGCCTCTCTTGCGTAATTCCATCCGATTCCCGAGGTTATGACGAGCAGGGAAGGGGCATCCGGGCCCTCGTATAGGTTCCAGGGAGAAGCCTCAAAGGCCTCGCGAATCTCATCTAGCTTCTTATGTAACGTTTCATGCTTAAGGTCGGGTCTCGGTAGGTTGTAAAATACTCGTTCACGATCAAAAACCGCTTTCCTCTCCAGCTTCTTTATCTCCCCGGGTTTGACGTCTCCTCTGCTGTGTCCAAGCCTCGTGGTTTCACGAATCAACACCGGCAGACTAAACCATTCTGAAAGCTCGAAGGCGTAGGGCACGATGTCCTTGGCCTCTTGGTGCGTGGAAGGTTCTAAGGTGGGGATGTCAGCGTATCTTCCCAAGGGTCTGCCGTCTTGTTCATTGGTGGAACTGTGGGCGTGTGGGTCGTCTGCAACCACGATTACCAACCCGCCCTTTCCGCTGCCCGTGAAACTGAGGTTCATTAAAAAGTCTAAAATGACGTTGAGCCCATTCTGCTTCATCGAGGTTATCGACCGCAAACCAGCCCAAGACGCTGCAGCCGCGGCTTCAACGGCAACCATCTCATTGGTGCTCCACTCAGCGTGAAAGCCAAAGTGTTTTGAAGCTGCGGCAAGGGTTTCCAAGATTTCTGATGAGGGGGTTCCAGGGTACGCGGCGGCGAAGTGTACGCCAGCCTCGATGGCTCCTCGGGCTACGGCTTCATTGCCCAGCAAGAGAACGATGTCTCCCTGCTTGCCTTGGATCAGGTGCTCGGACATGGGGTAACACCTAGAACTAGACAAATACCCATTTGGAGAAATAAATGCTTTGAAAAGGATGAAAGGGGCTACTTCGCCGTTTTACGTTTTAAAGCCTCTAATGCTCCCCCAGCCTCAATGATCTCCAGGAGGAAGTCGGGGAGTTTCGTTCCTTTGTAGGTTTCCCCAGTGGAAAGGTTTCTCACCTCTCCTAGCACGATGTTTACCTCAAGTTGCTGATTTTGTTTCACCCTCCCTGAAATGTCCTTGCACTCCATGAGGGGTAAACCGAGGTTTATCGCGTTTCTAAAGAAGATTCTTGCGAAGGACTCCGCCACGACGGCGCCCACCTTCAGGTGCTTAAGAAGCGCTGGAGCTATCTCCCTACTCGACCCGCATCCAAAGTTCTTGCCCGCGACGATGATGTCCCCTGCTTTGACGTTTTTGGCGAAGTTGGGGATAGCTTCCTCCAGCACGTGAGAGGCTAAGAGGTCCATGTCTCCGAGCGTGAGGTAGGGACCGGGGATGATCAGGTCGGTGTTGATGTCATCCCCAAGTTTCCAGACTCTTCCCCTAACAACAAACTCCAATCTAGGCACCTCATTTTAGGCTTCTTGGATCGGCTATTTTTCCCTTCACTGCCGAGGCAGCCACGGTAGCTGGAGAGGCTAAATACACTTTTGCCTTAGGGCTTCCCATCCTCCCAACGAAGTTTCTGCTAACGGTTGCGATTGCCACCTCATCTGAGGCGAGAACTCCCAACTGACCTCCTATGCACGGGCCGCACGTGGGAGATTCCACTATCCCCCCTGCCTCTAAAATCGTTTCAATCAACCCCTCTCGTAATGCTTGTTTGAAGATTTCGTAAGATGCCGGTATGACGATTAATCTCACCGATTCTGCTACCTTTCTATTCTTTAATATGCTTGTCGCCACCCTCAAGTCTTCAAGCCTGCCATTGGTGCACGAGCCTATGAAGGCCTGGTCTATGGGGGTTCCTTCCACCTCTGTAACGGGGACGCTGTTAGAGGGGCTTGGAGGCTTGGCAACCTGAGGCTCAAGATTCGACACGTCGAGGCTAGCCTCGTCTACGTAGCCCGCGTCAGGGTCAGCCTCCACTATTTTGAAGGGTCTGCTGGTCCTCGACTTCACGTAATCGATGGTTTTCTGGTCTGGGGGGATGATGGCTGCCTTTGCATCCGCCTCCAGGGACATGTTGCAGACGGTCATTCTGCCATCTATGCTTAGTTGCTTGATGGCGTCACCGTAGTATTCTAGGCATTTGTAGGATGCTCCCCCTGCTCCGATGTCTTTGAGGACGCGCAGGATGATGTCCTTTCCCATTATCATAGGCTGTATGTTTCCCGTTATGGAGTATCGTATGGTTTCGGGCACCCTTAGCCACAGTCTTCCCGTGGCAAAAACAACGGTCATGTCGGTTGTTCCCACACCAGCGCCAAATGCACCGAAGGCACCATACGTTGTGGTGTGGCTGTCTGTTCCAAGAATGAGTTCGCCCGGGCAAACGTGCCCCTTCTCTGGCATGATTTGGTGGCAGATTCCAGTCGTCATGTCGTACCAGTGCCTTATTCCATGCTTCTTCACGAATTTTCTGCAAACCTTGTGTTGTTCTGCGATTTCAATGGATGGTGCTGGAACCCAGTGGTCCAGTAGGGCAACGATCCTTTCCGGGTCCCAAACCTTCTCAAGACCCAGCTTTTCAAAAAGCTCAGCCACGCCTCCACGCACCCCAAGCATTTCGTGCACCATAACCCTGTCGATGGTGGCATTAACGATCTCTCCAGGGGAAACCTCCACCCTGCCAGAATGGTCCGCAAGGATTTTTTCAGCGATAGTCATGCCCATACAAACTGCACCTATGCCGGTTACATCTTGCTAAGAATAAGATACTGGTGATGTTAGCTATATTTATTAACTTAAAGTCGCGAATTTTGGCTATGTTGACTGAGTTTTATGATCGTTTGTCTCTACAAAACGGCGTGCGCGTTACAGGTAAAGCAGACTACTGTGCCTCGGCGCAGATATACTTTTTCTCCTGCAGTTCCAGCGGACAACCGCCGCCGCAGACTGTTAGTTGTGGGCATTCCGCGCATTTTTCCGGTGCGTATTCTCTGGCTCTTATGCTTACGCAGAGCGGGTGGTTCCAGATCTTCTCCCAGCTGTCCTTGAGGATGTTGCCGACGCTCTCAAAGTAGCTTTGACACGGATACACCTCGCCGTCGGGTCCGACGCACATGTTCACCCTAGCGGCGGAGCAAGACTTCACCCCCAGATCCAAATGGACAGGGTCCAATTGACAGTATTGGGTGGGAGTGTACCACATGAACCTCATCCCCATCTTGCGAGCCTTGTCCCGAATCTTGGGCAACAGTTCCTTTAGGGCGTCGATGGTGAGGGCGAACTCCCCGGCTATAGACGGCGCGCTTCCTGAATAGATTAAGCTGTTGCACCCAAAAACCTCTACTCCCAGCTCCTGCAGAAACTCCATAGTGTCTAGGAAACTGTCTGCGTTGTGGGTGTTGAGGGTGGTGTTGGTTGTGACGTAGACAGGTGTGGGGACCACGTTTTTGATCCCTTCCACCGTATCCCGCCAGCTTCCTTCCGTGGCGGTGATCAGGTCGTGTACGGCGGCGCGATGGGATTCAAGGGTGATCTGCACAAAGTCTAGGCCCGCGTCCACAAGTCTCTGCACGTACTCCTTATCCTTTAACCGACGGCCGTTGGTGATGAGACCCGTAACGATTCCCTTCTCCTGGGCGTAGTGCAGCAGCTCAGGCAGGTCTTCACGTAGGGTGGGTTCTCCACCGGTGAAGGTTAGCAAGAAAACGCCTACATGGTGCAGTCGGTCGATTACTCTTTTCCACTGGTCGGTGGTCAGTTCAGGCGTCTTGTGGGGTCCGCCAGTGTAGCAGTGGAGGCAGTTGTTTTGACATCTAAACGTCAAGGCTAGATCCATCCGTATGGGGGCGGAAAGCTCTTGAGTGAAGGGCTCAGCCTGCTCCACATCAAGGAACGAGATTGGGCAGACCTCCTCTGTCTGAGCCAGCGTGCTCACCGTGTAGATGATCCTTTCATGGTCCTCGCGGGCTTTCTCCTTGTCAACTCGATATATCCGGCGGATCTTCTTCACCGCCTCCTCCGTTGGCATGCCCTGCATGAAGAAGTAGGCGTGGGCCGCAGCCGTCTCATTGAGGTACAACACGGTGTTGGCGTTGATGACCAACAGGCCGCTGCCGTCCGGCTCCACCCGAAGCTGGAGGGCCATACCGACAAACTCTCCCCTCCCGCGATACGTGTAGAGACCGGCAGGAAGCCTCGGAGCTCTACCGAAGATTCCCTTTGCTCGCTCAAGAACACCCGTTTTCATGCTTCCTCACCCCAATTCTTCATTGACACGGTTAACCCACTCCTCCTGACGCGCAAGCGCAGGCGCATGAAACGCAGGCACAAGCGCATGCGCACGAGGCGCAGGCGCAGGCGCAACTAGCCCTATGACTTGCTGGCGCCCTAGAAGTCTTTTCGGACGGGGGTGGTGCTGGGATTATGGCGTTGGTGAACTTTTCCATGTTAGTGACGATGTTGTTGGAGGTTTTTTCGACGGCCGTGGCGATGTTGTTAGCGAAATCCGCCCCCGGAATACTGATGGGCTTTGTGGGGCGGGTGGTGGGACCGGGCTTGTAGGTGGGATGAGGATGGTAGTATCCATAACCGTATCCGTACCACCACCAGTCCGGTTGGGGCTCAAAGGCTTTGTCGCGGAAAACGGTTTGGGTTCGGGACTGGAGGTTCTCGTCAAGGAGCAGCCACAGGAGGTTTTCGTCGTAGGCCTTAGAGGCGAGCTCTGGGGTTCCGGCTTGCTCCACCTGCCCCCATGCCTCCGCCACAATCTTCCTGTAGTATTCGACAGTGTCCCTTCGACAGTATCCATGGAGCTTGCCTTCCACAGTGTCGCGTAGGAGCATGACGGTCTTTGCGAGTTTCTCTTCGCTGAGAGAGCCTTCTGCTTTTATCGCCTCGAGGAAGCTTTTTTCGTAGTATTGGAGAGGTGTTTCAGGACTTCCGGTTTTGTCTTGGAACGGTTCCATAACCTTAAGTTTTAGGGCTGGAGTTGTGGCTGTTACCCAAACAGCCTTCTTCATCAGCAGGCTATACAGCGTCTCGGTCACGATCTTAGTGGGAGGGAACTCAAGGATATAGGAGGCTTCCACTGCGGTTAGCCCACGCCTTATTCCAAGGGTTTCCATGCGCAGAAGAGGTCTCGCGTACGCCCATTTCCTCCCCCGATAAATCACAAGGCCAAAAATACCAACGAAGAGGGCAAAAAAAGTGATGACAGGCCAATTTTCTGGAAGAAACACGGTAAGGAACCAATCTAGACCTTTCTTTGGTTTTTCGTAGTGCTGGACGTACTCTTTTGGGAAGGAAATGCCACACGGAAACTTTTCATCCGGCCTTAGACCTCGCCTTTCCCAGTACAACACGAGCCTGTTGTCTTCAATGTACGCGTTATCCCAGTTCGGGGTGCACCTAACATCTTCTTTACTTACGCCTTGAGGTAACACGACCAAAACGCGGAGTTCGCGCACCTCTACGCTCCACCAGACTGGGATGAACTGCATCCCCACGTTACCCGGGTTTTGTTCGTCTTCCCAGATCATGCGCCCGACGTTTGTGGTGACGTTAAAACGAACGCTCTCCCCGGTGGCGATGGGTGTGCTTAGGTAGACGCGGACCGCGAAGTAGCTGTCCTTACTAACGTCCTCCGTCCGTAGGATGTAACCGTTTTCGTCCATAGCTTTTCCAATAGTGAAGTCGCTATTGGGTTGACCAACATCTACACGCGTGATGTTTGCCTGATCGCAGGATATTTCTATATCATACAGTAGGTCGATGGTTCCGTCTTGGTTGATCCATATCTTAGCCCACTCGTGGTCTAGATGGTATTGGATCTCCGATGCCCCGACGGTGGATGCGTTTAAGACGAAAGGGATAGTGAGCAGAACTATTACGAAGGCAAGCGAGGCGCGTAACAGTGATTTTTTGGCTACCATTTCGGTTCCTCGGTTACCTCAAAGGTGTGTCCGCAGTACGAGCACCTGATCGACGGCACGCCCTGCACGATCTTGATCTGGTTTACGTCTAGGGCGGCTGAGCAGTTCGGACACTTCAACACTTGAACCTTGATCTGCCCCGGCACCTCAAGCCTTTGTGTAATCTGCACGGGTTGTTGCTTCCGTATATAGTAGAGGATTCCGAAGCCCGTCAGGAAAAGGAAGGCGCTGACGATTAACCTTGTCGGCGCGTAAACTGAAGCTAGGGCGAAAATGACGCCGAAAATTAAGAGGACCACAGATGAGACATATCCAATAATCGCCTTCGCATTCAGCGCACTTTGCCCTCCATTATTTGCACAAGACCTACAGAAATACTTGCTTAAAAGAGGTTCGTCGTTGCAAACCATGCTAAAACTTCTTACTAGCGACCAATTTTCGAGTGTAGATGGTTTTGTACTTGCTGCAGTCGGCTAAGAGGCAGGTTTTGCACACTTCACTGGCTTCATCGAAAGAGGCTGGCTCGAGGCGAACCTCATATCCCAGCGACCGATAAAGCTCCACAGCCTCGCTCAAGCGGGGCTCGTCAGCGGTGAAACACCTAGTCCAGCCCTCCCGCTTCAACTCTTCCTCTCTACGCTTACCACCGGAACAAGGTGAACTCAAGCTGCCATCACCGTGGTTGCTAGTATAGCTCTTCTTCGAGCCCCACATTTTGTTCTGGGAGTCTCCCATACCTTTTTAGGAACCGCTGAAGGAGTTCGCTTTCCCTCATGGTGAACATCTTAGCCTCCTCATACAAGAAGTATCTGGCTTTCGGGTTAGTGGCTAGCTGCTCTTCCAACTCTTTTCGAAGGTGCATGGTCCCCTTTATGTAGATCACCATCTTGTTCTCGTCGAGCAGTTGGTACACGCCTTCTGTCTCTGGAACCGTTTTTACGTTTTCGGCCTCAAACCTCAGCCACTTCTCCGGAGGCAGGGGCGTCTGCGAAATCTGCAGTCTTAGATCGCAGCGCAAACATCGTCTCGCCTCCTCCACCGCCATCTTTTCGTCAAAGCCTTGCTCCACCTCGGCGAAGTTCCCCCGACGCCTCTCCACGGGGAGACTCGGCATCTCAACGCGACGCCTATGCGGAAAATCTTCTTCTCGTCCGAGCCACGGACTCGGCTCTTCAGGAGTAACGAACCTCTCATCAATATTTCCACTACCGCCTAAGCACCTATCTATGGCCGCTGCCGCCTTCTTAGCCGAAGCCACGGTCTCCACAATGGACGTCGGTCCGGTAACGATGTCGCCACACGCGAACACGCCCGGGACGCCTGTCTCTAACGTAGAGTCGTCTACCCTTATGGTTCCGAGCTCAGAAATTTGTATAGAGCCGGGGGCAAGCCATGACAGGTCTGATCCTTGTCCTATAGCGAAGATCACCGTGTCAGCCTCCACGGTTTTCGTCACCGACTCGTCGAAGGAGGGACTAAACTTGCCCTCTTCATCGAATACCGATACGCAGCGGATGAGCTCTGCTCCCGCAACCTTTCCACCAGCTCCTAAGATCTTCTTAATTCCCCAAGAGGCGTAGATAGTGACGCCTTCCTCTAAGGCTTGTTGAACCTCCCAAGGGAAAGCGGGCATCTCCTCCCTCGCCTCCAAGCAAGTCACCTCAACTTGTTTGGCGCCTAGCCTAAGGGCTGTCAAGGCTGTGTCCATGGCCACGTTTCCGCCGCCAACCACCAAAACCCTTTCTCCCAACTTCACACCCTTTCCGAGCCTGAAATCCCTTAGGAAGTCTAAGCCTCCCAGAACCCCTTCTAGGTCAAAGCCCTCCACCTTTAGCACCCTGCTTACCTGCAGACCCGTAGCTATTAGGATGGCGTCGTAGTCCTCAGTCTTCAGATGCTGAATGTTTAGGCTTTCCCTGATCAGAGTGTTCGTCTTGACCTCCACGCCGAGCTTAGCTATTTCCTCTAAATCCTTTTGGAGAGCCTCCTGAGGCAAGCGGAACTCCTGGATGCCGTACCGCATCATTCCCCCAAGCTCGGGCATGGCTTCAAATATGGTCACGGAATGGCCGAGTTTAGCTAGGTAGTAGGCGGCTGTGAGCCCAGCTGGACCTGAGCCGATGATGGCTACACGCCTCCCGGTTGGCGGAGCAATGCTGATTCTCGGCCTCCAGATTTCTTTGTCATGCTCTATGGCGAAGCGCTTGAGGCCGCATATGGAGATGGTCTCGTCAACCTGCACTCGTCGGCACTTGCTTTCGCAGAGGCGGGCACAAGCACGACCCAGAACCGATGGAAGGGGGACCTTCTCCCTCACCACCGCCGCAGCCTCGGCGTATCGCCCCTGAGCTATGAGATAGGTGTATCTGGGGACATCGATGCCGGCTGGACACGCGTACTTACACGGGACCAAGCTGACCTCCCGCTCACCAGCCATAACCTCCTTATCCATCAGGGCTCCGGTGGGACAAACCTCTACGCAAGCGCCACAAAACTTGCAGACCGATTCCTTGAGTGTGGAGGCCACGGTGCCCACGAAAACCTCGCCGTTGCAATAGACGAAGCCCAGCGCTTTTACGCCCCGCAGATCTTGACAAGCCCTCACACAGCGGGTGCAGCCAATGCACAGGTTGTAGTCGCGCGTGAAGAGAGGCTCGTCCTTTACGACTGGTAGGTTTGCGGGCATGTAGCGCGGTGTATCTTGCCGGATCCCAATGTACTCCGCAACCCTTTCCAGCTCGCAGTTTCCAAGCTTGGGGCAGCAGCGCTCGGCAACGGGCACGTTGGTTGGGCAAGGCTCTCGGGTGCAGCCCTCCTTTTGATCGCAGATGAGGCAGGCGTGGGGGTGCTTAGCGAGGATGACCGTCAGCTTTTCTCGTCTAGCTTCACGAACCCGCTCCGTATCCGTATAAACCCTCATCCCATCTGCAACTATTGTGTCGCAAGCGCGAGCTAGGTCTGGTTGTCCTCTAACCTCCACTAGGCACAGGTTGCAGCCTTCAAACCCCTTTTCCGGCTCATCGCCCACCACCTGCTCGTCACCGCGATAAATCTTGGCGGTGGCCTTCACCATGCTTGGAGGCGGTAGGTCCGGATGATAGCAGAGGGACGGGATGTAGATTTCATTCCTCCTAGCCTCCTCCAGTATTGATGATCCCCTCATCGCCTTAACTTCAATGTCATTGATGAACATGATGATGATATCCATGAGGATCGGCTCCACAGACTGAAGTGACGGTGGGGAGGCTGTTTACCAAGAGTGGGTTATAGCCTCAGGTTCACAAACCAGCACGCAAGGCAGCCTTCTCTCCCCGCTGACCGGCTTGCAGGGGGCGCAGGTATACTTGATCTTTTTGCGGTGTTCCTCTGTCACCGCCGCCATGGTGCCGCCCTCTATGTCGAACTCGTTAGGCACCAGTTCGAGAACGTTGTGTGGGCACGCTTCAACGCACTTGCCGCAGCCATTACACTTATCCGTGTCTATAAGAATGAAGTAGTCGCCGGACCCATCCTTGTAGCCGTAATGCGCCAGCATACTAATCCATCTCCCGTTCAGTTTTAGCGAAGACCGAGCTCCTTCTCATAGAGAGCCTTAGCGAAGAGCGCAGCCCCTATAGCTCCAGCCAAAATCGGGTCCATTTTTGGGGTTAAGGGTTTAATTCCCAGTATCCTTTCAAGCCTTTGAACCACACCAGGGTTCTTGGCGACACCGCCAGTGGTCACAAAGTCCTTCTCGATGCCCACGCGCGTGAGTAAGTCAACAATTCTGTCGGCCATGGCGGCGTGGTAGGCGGCCGCAACCCTTTCCTTGGGCCATCCTTGGCGCAATAGAGCCAGCGACTCAGCCTTGGCAAAGATAACGCATGTGTTGCTCACCGGCGGCGGTTCCTGATCAACGCTGAGCGATACCTTGCCTAGGCCCTCGATGGGGACGCCTACGAGGTCGGCGAAGACCTCTAGGCCTCTGCCGGTTCCAGCCGCGCACTTGTCGTTCATCAAAAAGGAAAGCACTCTGCCCCTTTCGTCGCATCGAATGGCTTTGCAGTCCTGCCCACCGATATCCAGCACGGTTCTGACCGTGGGACCGTATATGTAGTGGGCACCCCTCGCGTGGCAAGCGATTTCCGTTATGGTCCTCTTGGCGAAGGGGACGTTCACCCTTCCATAGCCGGTTCCCACAATGTAATGTATATTATTGATGTCAAGTCCTGTGCCTTCTAGAGCCCATCTGGTCACTTTAACTGCAGTCTCCTCACTACCTCCACCCGTCCTCATCACGGAGTAGGCGTAGAGTTCCCCATCAGCCATGACCACGGTTTTGCTGCCCACCGAGCCCACATCTACGCCGGCGGTTATGATCTTGGCGCCTCGCCAATCCATCCCCGGCATGGTATGTCTGTACTCGGGCCATTTCCAATACTCTTGGGTTTTTTCTTCTGGCATCTTCCTCACTCCCCAGCCCCAGTCGCTATTAAAGCGGCTCCTAGGGCGCCTACGTATTCCGGAAACTCGGGGACCATTATTTTGGTGTTGAGCTCCTTTTCTAAGGGCGGCAGGAAACCCGGGTTCAGGGCGACCCCGCCTATTAACACGACATCTTTCTCTACTCCAACCCTGAGCACCATGGCGCCGATTCTGCTTGCCATGGCATCGTGTATGGCTCTGGATATGTCTTCCTTTGCCACCTTGGAGTGGATGAGGGTTACAACCTCTGACTCAGCGAATACGCAGCACTGGGCGTTCATGGGTACAGCTTTCGTTGACTTGAGTGCCAATGGACCCACATCTTCAAGCCTAACTTCCAGCGCTCGCGCCATTGCTTCCACAAAGGTTCCGGCACCAGCAGCGCATCTCTCGTTTATGACAAAGTCCCTAACCTTACCGCCTTCACCCACTTTAACCCCTCTCCCCTCCTCAGCCCCCACATCTATGACGGTTTTCACTGTTGGAACCACGTGGAAAGACCCCGCGGCATCAGCTATCACCACGGAAACCGTTTCGTCAGCGTTTATGGGTGGTTTGTGAAGAACCACATCCTTGCCCATGCCTGTGGCTATGACTTTCTCGACATCACTTCGCGAGACCCCAGCGTTCTTAAGCGCAGCCTCAAAGACATCAGTGATTGCCTTCAGAACGTCAAACCCAACAAGGCCTTTAGATCTTCCCAAGACTTTCCCTTCGCTTAGGACGACGACCTTTGCAAACTTGGCCCCGACATCTACGCCAGCGGTTAACACATAACTCCCTCCATTACTCCTTCAGTTTCTTTAAGCCCATGCTCTCGAAAAAAGCGGTCAATCGCGCCAATGTCCCTGGATAGTCAAACTCTCTTTCATCCCCCATGTTTCCTTCAAAGGTAAACACTGGTATACCCATTTCTATTAAGCCGAGGCGGTTTTCTGCTATGTGTACGCTTAACCCTTCGCAACCACGGTTGTAGTGCAGCAACACGGAATCAACCTTCCATTGTTTCACGATGCTGCTGATCATCTTGGTTTTTAGCTCTGGTTTATAAAAGTGGGCCCACTCCGGCCTCTTCAGCGTCCACTCAACTATAGCCTGTAAGGCCTCCTCTCTAGTCTGAGGCTTCTTCGGTGGCAGAGGCTTTGGGATCCATATGCCGTCTGGCGTGTACTCCCACATTCCTATTAGACCATAGCTATACAATGAGCCTAGGGATACGACGCCATACTTCTCCATCTCCCTGAAAATGTTTAGGAAGCCCCATGGAGGCTGAGTGTCGGTTATTACCCTGAACCGCTCGTACGGCACGGCGGCTATGCCCCTCTTCACCCTTTCTTCGACTTCAGCCTTCAGCGCTTCATAGAAGGCAACGCATTCTGGTCTATGTTTCATGAGGGTCCCCATCACGTACAGAGAGTACATGCTTTTTTCGTCCAAGGGTGCCGGAATAGCTTCATTTAGGGCGCAGATTTCAGCCCATAGAAACGTAGACTTCATCTCGTTCCAGACAGCCTCGCAGAGAAGCTTGTCATTATACTTCTTCCCTGTGACCTTCTCCAACCACTCGATACCATCGTTCAGTTGCTGGACGATGTAGTTTACCTTATATTCTTCCAAGGGTTTTAGGTCGTAACCCACCGAAACGTCTACACAGTACATGGGAACCTCCTTTCCCCTCTTTTTCTCCAGCCACCTGTCTATCTGATGCCACTTGCCGTGACTACAGCAAACGTGGTCTTGCCATATGAAGTCAGGCGAGGGAAACCCTTTGACAATGGTTCCATCAGCCAATATGTACTTGTCAAGCAGGATCGAACCCCAATAGTTTCTCATGTACGCGCAAAGGGTGCGTGGAAAGCCTGCAGCCTCTGTTGCGTCGTGACACCGCGTGGCAAAGTCCTTAAAGAAAGCTATTGTTGCCCCATAGGGCTCGCTGGTTATGCAGTAAACGTCCTCGCCGAGGCCAGCCGGTATGGAGCTGAAAGACCACGCTCCACCCGCCCAGCGCAAGCCTCCTTTCTCATGCGCGGTCAAGTAGCCCTCGTAGAATTTTCTCCGTAGGTTCTTGGCTTCACTCCAACTTTTCAAGAGTTCCGTGGGGTATTCCTTAGGTTCGTCTGTCATGTTTCTTCACCCGTAATTCAGAACAATTCTCCTAGTCCAGTCAACGTCTCTAGGAAGGCTTCAACGCGAGTTCTAAACTGGCCCCAAGGTACCGTCACATCAAACTCCAATGGATACGTGGGCACATCGATAGCCTTTAAGGCCTCCCTCAATGGCGGGATTTCAATTCCGTGGGGATCACAGAACTTATTTTGTATTACGAGGGCTCCTTGAACCCTGAATTGTTCGGCAAGGTTAACGGCGTGCTTAATTCTGGTGAACTCGGGCCAGTCTTTGCTTGGGCACGGCACCCTACACACGTAACGCTCCGCTATGGCCATAAGCCTATCCTCCTGGGGATGAACGTTATCCCAGAAATACCTGGTTCCAGTACAATGCTCGTCGATGACGAAGGTTGCGCCCAAGTTTTCCACGTTTTTCATAAAGATTCTGTCGTCATCCTCGCTGCCGATGATCATCAGTCGGACGCCGGGGTCGCGGTCAAGCCTTCGGTGGGGGAGCTCTTCTAGTAATTGTTCTAAAAGTTGGCTGTGCTCCTCCTTGTCCACCATTTGGCTGGAGAGCACCATTTCCATGGCCTCAAGGCCCGTCAGCTTAGGAGGGCTCAACTTTCTATAGTCGCAAACCCTCCGCATCAACTCTCTGTTTCTGTTAAGAATTCGTATTCCCCTATCCAGATTCGCGTTAGTGATGGTTTTTCCAGTCCAGTTTTCGATGGATTGTTTAAATTTAGCCAGTTCGTGAGCTAAGTATGGGACGGCTCGAGGCGTCTGGACGCCGTGGGGCACGTATATGTAGTAGGCGTAGTCGATGGGTATGTGGAGACGCCAAGCGTTGAAGGCTTGCCGCAAATGCAAGCAGGACTGGCCCTCCACGATCCCGTCTAGGTAGCTGAACCTACCCTTTAAGCCCTGGGCTAGGCAGTCGCGGCAGAGGTGGCAGTACATGGCGAAGATGTAGGGCTCCGTGATGGTTGGTGGCTCGTGACTACCAAGAATTCTAACCGGCAGCATGTTGGCCGCGTACAGGATTTCCTCCGGCACATACGTACAAAAGTATCCCACAATCCTCCTCTTGGTTTTTTCCTTCCAAGCCTTGGCATACTCGTGTCGGTTGTCTATCCATTCCCTAAACTTTTCAAGGATCTCTTCAACCAAGCGAAGCCCTCAAAATATTACATATATAACTTCGGTTTTAAATATATAAAAATATCTTCTCTTCTATTTAAGAAATGGTGATGTCGCTCAGTAAGTAGCTTAAATGTTGGGTCAGAGATACCAGCAGCAAACGCTATATTAGATTGATGAACACCATAAGACTGTGGGAGGTTTTAATTTGAATCCCATTTTTAAAAACATCCTTTATGAAAGCAGGGATGGCGTTGCGAGAATCACGATAAACAGACCTCCACTTAACATCTTGGACATAGAAACCCTAAGGGAACTGAACAAGGCGCTTGAACAAGCCAAGAAAGATGACGACATAAGCGTGGTGATTTTAGAAGGTGCGGGAGACCGCGCATTCTCAGCAGGTGTTGACATCAAAGACCACCTGCCAGAAAAGGTTGAAGAACTCCTCGAAGCCTTTCACGAGGTATTCTACTCGCTATTCGACTTAGACAGACCCACCATAGCCGTGGTGGATGGCTACGCTTTAGGTGGAGGCTGCGAACTTGCGGCAGCCTGCGACATAGTTATAGCTTCTGAAAGGTCGATGTTTGGACAGCCAGAAATCAACGCTGGAGTTTTACCACCACCAGCCACAGTCTTGTTCCCAAAGCTAATCGGAAGGAGAAAAACTTTCGAGCTGATTCTAACTGGGGACAGGATTGACGCCAAGGAAGCTGAGAAAATAGGACTCGTAAACAGGGTTGTTCCAATGGAAAAGTTGGATGAAACGGTGAATGAGCTGGTTAGGAAGTTGAGAGAGAAAAGCCCGATCGTGCTTAGGTTGAATAGAAAGGCAATATACAGTGGATTAGACCTAGACTTCAGAAAAGGGTTAACAAGGGTCACTGACTTATATTTGGGACAACTCATGAAAACCCAAGACGCCGTAGAAGGATTGAAAGCGTTTCTTGAGAAAAGAAAGCCTGAATGGAAAGGAAAATGATTCTGTCGCTGTAAGTGAACGTGGACATTTTGTCTACAAGGGCGACTGCAGAGGCTTTAATCTCTTTCGCATGTCTATGGATGGGATGCCGGCGTCAGCACCCGGTTCATAGCGTCGTCGGCTATGGCCACGGCGTATCCAGCGATCCTTCTGAGGTCGCGGGCGATCATGCCTAAGATGACTGCGGTGTCCATGTCCCTTGTCTTCTCCATAACCTTGGTTAGCAACATTCTCTCCTTTTCTCTCACACTGTCCATCTTACCCATGGTTATTATAGCAAGTTTGACATCTTTCTCCAGATATGCCTGAACAGCCTTTTCCTGCATCTCGTAAGCAATCTCAGACATACTGCCGATTACGCCCAAAATCTCGGGATCGACTTCTGTTTCATGTCGAAGGTTTAGAACGTGTCTGGCTATGGAGGACGAGTGGTAAACCAGTCTATTGAGGTCGCGGGCGATCAAAGCAAAGGTGATGCATTCTTGACAGTTTCTTACCCCAACCTTCTTCGCGATGGACCTACTTAGGCTGGCGAGCGCTATCTGCCTTATCGTTGTTCGGTAGTGTCTCAAGGCTTCTTTGCTTCTTTCCATCACCTCCGCGGCAAGCGGGAGGTTATGTTCAAGTACGGATTTCACTGCATCTTTTTGTAGATGGAGGGAGAAGGAGGAGGTTTTCTCTATGAGGGATTCCAAAGAGAAGACGGCGGGGTCAATCAAAACGTGGAAGCTTAACTTGTCAGCCTCCTCTTCGGCTACCTCAACGCCGGGCAACTCCATGCGAAGAAGCTTGAGCCTTTTCTTATGCTCTGCCGGAATCATGTCCTTTGAGACGATGCTGATCTTGTTGCTTCCCTGCATATAATACGTGCCAACGCAGTACTCAAGGGCCCTTAAGTTGGGATAATCCCCGAGCATTAATTCCACTTCAAAACGTTTTTCAAAGGGCATCGTTACGGGATAAATCCTTAACGATCCATCTTCCTCCTCCAACACGGCTATTTGCTCCCCACTCCTCAACTTCCTCTTCTCCACCCAACGCTTAGGGAGCGTCAAGGTGAAGCTGCCTCCCTTGATTTTTTGTAGCCTCCTAATCTCCATGCGTATCCCTCGACTGCATGATTCAATTACATACGAATGTCAGATATATAAGTTATATAAAAAACGCTTTCGTAATATTTCCGGGAGGGCTAACCCATCATACCAATATTTTACTCTTAGACATGCTCGTAAGGTCCCCATCGAGAAAGATATGGAGAGTGCTTAAATGACCTTATTGACCAAAATGCGGGAGTAGGTGCTGAAGCCGTCGCGATGATGAACGGAAAAGCATTATGGGAAAAACAGCTTTTTCATTTCCCGCTAGGGCTTTCTGAGCTCGTATGTGATTCTGTCGTTTGGTAGCCTTGCTGGAACCAGTTTTAGGTCCATGCCTATTTTGATTTCGTCCTCTTTAATATCCTTGCTTAGACGCGCGAAAACCCGGACCCTCTCGTCGAGCTCGGCAAGGGCTAGGGTGTACGGAGCCTCGTCTTCGAAGCCAACGGGTGCAAAGAACGCTGTGGTGTAGGTGATTAGTTTGCCTTTTCCACTCAGCTCGGTCCATTCCATTTCACTTGACAAGCAGTTGGCGCAGTCTGCCCTGGGTGGGAAATAGAGTTTTCCACACCCCTTACACTTCGTTGCCATAATTCTTCCTTCCTCCAGGTGCTTGACGAAATCCGCAACCTTCGTCTCCCTCGTATAGCTGATTTTTCCAAACCTTTCGAAGCTCATGCTGTTATCTCCTGAAGATCATCACTGAGCCGTACAATCCTATGCCACCTATGTTGTGGGTTAAGCCCACCTCAGCTCCGTTCACCTGAGCTGGTCCAGCCTCGCCCCTGAGCTGTAGTGCTATGGTTCTGATCTGCGAACCCCCCGTGGCGCCAATAGGATGACCCTTTGACAAGAGTCCACCATCAGTGTTCACGGGTATTCTTCCCCCAACATAGGTTTCTTCCTCATCAATTAGCTTGCCTCCCCCGCCTCTTTCGCAGAAGCCCAAGTCTTCGTATGCCATGACCTCCGCTATGGTGAAGCAGTCGTGGACCTCTGCGACATCTACGTCTTCCGGCTTTATGCCTGCCATCTCATAGGCCTGCTTTGCCGCCTCAACAGCGCACGAGAGGGCTGTGACCGTTTCTCTGGCGGTTAAAGAGATAGAAGCAGAAGCCAATCCTAGGCCGGTGATCCAAATGGGCGTGTCCGTTATTTTCTTGGCCTCGTCCTCGTCTGCCAAAATGAGGCAGGAGGCCCCGTCAGCGTTGGCACAACAATCAAAAAGCTTCAACGGACTTGTTATCGCCCTGGACTTCAGTACATCCTCAACTGTCACCTCCTTCCTGAAGGCAGCTTTCGCGTTCATGACGCCGTACTTGCTACTTTTCACCCTCACCTTTGCTAGCTGCTCCTCAGTGGTTCCGTACTGATGCATATGAGCGCGCGCAAACATGGCATAACACGATGGCATCATAGATCCGAAGGGAGACTCCCACAGAATGTCCGCCCCCCTGAGCATCCGCTCTTGAGACTCAGCTGAGGTTAGCTCAGACATTTTCTGGAACCCGAGAACGACCACCACTCGATGGAGCCCCGAACTTATCAACGACCAAGCGATTCTTGCACCAACACTGCTGGAGGCGCATATGGCTTCCGCTAAAAAGGTGGGTTTAGGGTTTAGGCCCAAGTGTTCCGTTATCAACCCTGCTGGGCTTCTCTGTTTGTCATATTCGGGAGCCGAGCAGACGATGGACGCATCTATATCCCTTGCTGAAAGGTTTTCGCTGTCCTCTAAAGCCTCCTTGAAGGCTTCAAAGCATAGTTCTCGAATGGAAACGCCACATGAGCGAGTGAAGGCTGTCTGTCCCACACCTACCACAGCTACTTTTCTTTTCATGCTATGACCTCACTCTAACTTACTCCCGCACCTTCCGCAGTAACCAAAATCCTCGGGCAGATTCTCCGCGCCGCACTTCGGACATTTCTTGGTTGGCGGACCCCACAAGAAGTCGTATTTTCCCTCTTTGATGAGCTTCCTGATCCAGTCGTACCTCGCCTTTCTCTTATCTTTGAAGGCCCATAATCCCTCAAAGCATTCTATTCCACCAGTTTTGAAGGTGAACCACTCGCGTGCGTGTTGGGCTGTCAATGACCATATAGCGTCCTTCCAGACGTTGAGATGGGTCTTTGCGTATCTGAGGGAAACGGGCATCTTCTCTAACAACAACCTGCACAGCTTCTCAACCGAGTCATCCAGTTTTTCATAAGGGACAACCTCGTTTACCAGTCCCCATTCCAACGCCGTTTTGGCATCTATTACCTCGGTGGTGAGAAGCATCCAGGCCGCCCTTCTTAAGCCGATCATTATAGGAAGCCATTGGGAAGCTCCGCCAATGGAGGTCATCCCCACCCTGGGCCCTGGCTGCAAAAACCTAGCGTGTTCAGCCGCTATTGACAGATCGCATGCGCAGTGGATTTCGTTGCCCCCGCCAGCAACGGCGCCGTTCACCCGCGCGATCACAAGCTTTCCACACGATCTCAGAAGCCAAAGCATACGATCATAGCTATCCCACCACTTGTAGAAATCGCTTGGCTTCCTTGTGTATTTCGTCGCATATTCGTCGACGTCTCCGCCGGTGCAGAATCCTCTGTCTCCCACCCCGGTGAAAACTATGAGTTGGATGGAATCGTCCCACATGGCATCCTCAAGCGCCTGGTTTATTTCCCTTAGTGTGATTATAGTGTATGCGTTCAATGACTGGGGTCGATTTATAAGGAGTCTAGCAACGTAGTCGCGCCACGGCTTTTCATAAATTATTTCCTTAAACTCTTGCTTAGCCACTTTCGATCACCTTCCAGAATCTACTGATTTTATGATTTGCTTTTTAACACTTTCCTCCAGCATGGAAATAGCTTTATAATCATCTGTACGCTAACAAACAATAACATAATAAAAAATCAGCAGAACAAGGTTAATGTGGAAGTTAAACTATGGCGACGTTTCTGAGAGGAAAGGGAATAACAAAATACTTTGGGGGTTTAGCAGTCCTCAAAAATGTGTTTTTAATTCAAAGGGAATGTTATGGTACGATTTAAGTTTTTCATGAGGTAGTTAATAATAAAATGACAAACGCAAAAGATGGAATTACTAAGAAAATCCAGCAAATCGTTGACTCGAAACGAGTTTTAACAAGCCCTGAAGATCTTTACGTCTACTCCTTTGAAACCATCTTTGAAGAACCCGCATATTCGAACTTTGATCTAGTGGTCAAAACCACATTAGAAGACGAGATAGCCCAGATAGAGAAATTGGCAGAGGAAGAAGGGTTCGTTATTGTTCGAAGAGAAAGAAACGCTGATCTTCACGAGTTCAACAAAATGAAAAAGTATGGGGGGATCATCTTAGACACGGCGCCTCCCCCAGACGTCACCGCATTTGACGAGAGACTCAAAGAAAGAGCCAAGGAAACCGAAGAGGCTAGGCGGAAGCTAGAGAAGATGATGCGCAGCGTTGAGAGGTCCCCCAAGAATCTGGTCTCCGTCATAGAGGCGCTGTTCCTAGACAAGATGATCCTCCAGTGCAGAGACTGCAAAGTTTGCACCGGATACTGTACCGTGTCACCACCATTTAGTCACGTGGAAACCTGGTCCGCGAAAGGAAGATACCTCCTGACGAGAGGTTTTATGAGAGGCGACCTCAAGCCATCCAATAAATTAGCCGACATTTTTTATTCCTGCACCCTCTGCGGGTTGTGCTTCACCCAATGCATTCGGGATCAGCGGCTTCACGAGGCGATACTGGAAACTCGCGGCAAAATGGCTGAAATTGGTTTGGCTCCCGAACCTACACGAGCTGCCCTCAAAAATGTCCTAGAGTATGGAAATCCGATGGGATCGGCGATAGACCTACGCCTAAGGTGGATGAGAAAACTACCAAAAAATCTTGTAAAGGAGAGGGCTGACATCCTATATTGGGTTGGGTGCAACACAGCACTACGCTCGGGCGTGCGAGCCACAGCCCTAGCCACGGTTCATGTGTTGGAGAAGGCTGGTGTTGGGGTTACGACCTTGGGGGAGAAAGAGGGGTGCTGTGGAATCCCCATGATATTTGGAGGCTTCTTTGACGAGGCGAAAAGAAACGCCGAAGAGGTTGTGAAAACAATCGAAGCAGCTGGTGTAGATACGCTCGTAACTTCTTGCTCCGGCTGTTACGAGGCCTTCATCAATTTCTACCCAAAGAACTTGGGGGTTGAAATGCCTTGCGAAGTGCTGCACACCTCACAGTTAGGAGAGCGCTTGGTAGAGGAGGATATGTTAGAACCCAACAGCTTAGAGATGAGGGTTTCCTATCATGACCCCTGTGGGCTGGGCAGACACTGCGGGGTTTACGATCCACCACGCAACGTACTGAGGTCCATTCCGGGTTTGCGGCTTGTTGATCCCGTCTACAGCAGGGAGCGCTCAAGGTGTTGTGGTGGGGGTGGAGGGTTCTGGGAACTCAACGCCGGAGCCAGCATGAGCCTAGCCTACTCAAGGATTACAGAAGACATCATGCCCTTGCACGTTGATGCTCTCACGGTCGCGTGCCCGCTCTGCTACACAAATTTCCTCTACACTTCAATTAGGCACTCTATCGGGATAAAGATCTACGATATAATGGAGATCATGGGGATGGCATTAAGAAAGGAGGATTAAGTTTACGTTGGAGCCAGCAGTTTTTTCATCAACTCTGAAAACTTCTCTGCCGCAGCACGCTGCTTCACGAGACTCAAGGACGTCGCTGGAACGTATTGTAGTGCTTCTGGGTTACAGAATTTGACGCACACTGGATCACCCTCGCAGAGGTTGCACTTGATCACTTTTCCTCGTTTAACGTTGATTCCGATTCCTCCAAACGGGCAGAACACTGCGCAAATTCTGCATCCCACGCACTTATCATAGTCAATCAATAAAGCTCCTGTTCTATCGTCTCGCTTGATGGAGTCTGTGGGGCAAACCGTCTCGCATATGGGGGAGTCGCACTGTTGGCAAACCATGGGGATGTAAACGCCTGACGTCATCCACTTCACGATGTGGATTCTTGACACCGCTGGATTACACACCGCCTCTTGTTTCACGGAACAAGCTATCTCACAAAGCTTGCAGCCAGTGCACTTTTCAGGGTTCACCAACAATATCATTCGCATAGGTTATCTCACCACATTTCTCATAGAAGATGAGAGGGCTCTTCATCTAGGCTTAGTTTCTTCAATGCCTCCCCTGTGGGTACACCGTTCTCGTCCCAGCCATGAAGCGCATAGTATTCGTCCAGCATTTTTTCAAATTTTTCTCGGTCAATTTTCTTGCCCCTTGCAATGGGGAGCCCCAGCGGGGTTGGTTCTTTAAAGTAGCGTTCGGGTAGGGTGTCGTCCTTTCTCGAAAATCCCTCTCTAATGTTGAGCATTCTCTCCATGGTGTAGATTCTCTCTCCAACGACCATCAGCTCTTCCTTTGAAAACTTCATGCCGGTGGCGTAATGGATCAGGTTTGCCCACTCCTCGAACTTTGGAGCGTGTACGGCGCAGAAGACCGTTTGAAACTTGCACAGTCCCAGCGAGTCAACGATCGCGTAGAGAAGCTCCTGCCACCAAACCATCCTGCTCTTTCCTTCGTAGGACGTGTAGTCGGATGATACGGGTCCTCCATAAATCTCTTCAAGCACTTCTTCCGGTAGCCCATAGAGATCGATGGCTGGCCGGCTTCTGAGGTGGTCGGCTCCCCGAGTTGATGTGGCTATCCCCAAAGCGAAGCTTGGTGTAGGCCTCTCATCCGACTGAAGGCTGCCCATCCCCTTAATTTGAATGGCATAATACTCTGACCCTTTTCCAATCTTCTCACTGGCTGGCTTGATGCCGTCCGCCAGCGTATTTCCAAATCCCTCACGCTTCGCGATCTTGTGAATAATTTCGATTATGGCTTCACTGTTACCCCACTCGAGCTTCAATCCGCCTGTTACCTTCTCGTCAATAATACCCTTCTCATAGAGTTCCATGGACCATGCGATGAGGTTCCCGGTTTCCAGGGTGTCTAATCCATACATGTTGACGAGGTGATTGGCGACTAGGACGGTTTCTAGAGTTGGACAGTCGGGTTCTGTCCCAAAGGCTCCCTGCGATGTGTATTCTGGGCCCTCCCCGTATAGGGGGGCGTAGGGGCCTTCTGTTAAGAGGTACCTATGACGGCAGTGCACGGGACACGCGTAGCATCCAGCCATCCCAATCGAATACTTGTCCATGTTTTCGCACTCTAAAACCTCGCCCTTCTCCATGAGGTTGTACTGGAAGTTTCTGCAGCGTATAAGTCCTGTAGCGTTCGTGTTGCTGTAGATAACCATGGTGCCCCACCTCGACTGGGCCTGAGCCCACTTCGTTCCCATAATCATGTCATTCATCTCCTTGCAATATTCCAGAAGCCTCTCCGGCTGGGCAAACTCAAGATCCATGGTCCCCCTAACGGCTATCGCTTTCAGCTTTTTCGATCCCATCACGCATCCCATACCCGTTCTGCCAGCCGAATTCTTCATCCCGGTTCTCGCATTGGCAAAGCTCACGAGGTTTTCACCAGCTACCCCTATCACCAAACATTGAATTTCATCATCGCGATGTTGCTCCCTGATAGCCGTCTGGGTCTCAAAGGTGTCCTTACCCCAGAGATGAGACGCATTTCTGATCTCGATTTCCCCGTCATGGATCCAGAGGTAAACGGGCTTCTCTGCTCCACCCGTGATTACTAGGTGGTCGAAACCTGCAAACCTCAGTTCAGGTCCGAAAAAGCCTCCTATATTTGAGTCGCCGAGGGCACCAGTTATGGGCGATTTGGCAGCAACATCGCATCTTCCAGATCCTAACGCTGGAATGCCGGTGAGTAATCCGGCTCCGATCGTCAAAGCATTTTCGGGTCCCAGCGGATTGACACCTGGCTTAATGTGATTGTAGAGGAGATACATATCGAGCCCTCTTCCTCCTAGGTATAGGCGACGAAGTTCTTGGGGGATATCCTTCGTGACAATTTTTCCCTTCGACAAATCCACGTAGGCTATTCTTCTCTTGAGCACCACTTCCTTGTCCTCCTATGCTCGACCTCGAATTTTAGCTTGGTTCTGTCTGGGCCAAGAAAGTCGATAAGTGATTTGACACTTTGGGCACGTAACCGTTTCTGCATTAGGCTGAACCGGAATTCTTTCTAAGCAGTTTAAGCATCGAACAGTAATTTCTTTAGCCAACGTTACTCCCAAGATATAATAATGCTATTATAATTTAATATCTTATTAAGCGGACAGATAGTGTAATTTGATGATGAGATAACATTCGGAATACGCTTACGGAAGCTATTCGCAGAACCCGTACAACCGTCTAAATCCCACTCAGATGCTCTCTGTTCTTCTGTTATTTTGATCAATTCGTCGATCGCTTGGGTCACGTTATTTTCGTGCCTCTGCTTCGAAACGGGCTAAGGAAAACAATAGACTCGATAATTGATCCAAATAACTGAGCACATCCTTGTTGATTTGGCCTTCGCGTCTCAACCTCACCGCGATGCGCTCTGCTCTTCTGATGACGCTACGAGACAGATGGAGGGCTGCTGATGATGGAGTGTTGCCTGGTATGACAAAACCCTTGGCTGGTGTCATTTCTTTCTCTACTTGATCGGTCAACTGTTTTAGCCGCTGAACGTTGTCGATAGTGACTCTCCTAGGTAATTTATTAAGATGATCCAAGGGGGTAGCGCATTCAGCTCCAACTATAAACAATTCCTGCTGAACTTGGTAAATAATACTCGAGACCACGTCACTTTTAGCAATGGCTCGTGCAAGTCCCAGCGCTGAATTAGCCTCATCTATGGTTCCGCACAATTCTATTCTTGGGTCATCCTTTGGAACTCTTTTGCCCCCAAACAAGTCCGTTAATAACTCATTTTCAGTCATGCAAGAGGGCACCCGCCACTTACACAAATGACTTTGTTGCATATAAAGCGTTTAATCGATTGGATTCTGTTCAATTATCGAACTAGAAGAGCAAAGGAGTATAGATTTGCTAGTGTTAAATCGGTGGTTACGGAAAAATAGATGAAAGAGGACTAGCTAAGTAAGTTGTTAAAAGGTCATTTCCTTTATCTTTATGGCACGATCGGGGCATCGGACGCAGCATTTGATTATTGGAAATTTTGTAGATTCAGATTTTAATTTTAGCTTTTGAATTTAAGAGGGGAAAAAGAAAAAAGGTTTTGTGGGCTGCCCATTAGAAGGTCATCTTAGCTAGATACAACGCGCCCTTTTTAGGGCATCGGTACGTACATTCGCCGCAATCTTCGCATAGCAACCCACTGATTACTAATCGTTTCTCTCCGCCTGCTCTCTTTATTAAGATGGCATTGGTGGGACAATACTCTATGCAGCAGCCACAAAGAATACACTTTTCGCGATTTACAGCCATCACCATATTTGTTACCCCCTCGCCTCTCACTCTGTCCAGATGCGCCTGAGGCAGCAATCGTCACCTTCCGGGAGCGCCCTCAACGTTGCCCACCTCAGATTTTTGCCGAAGAATATGTTTAGGTCATTAATGATGGCCTCCATCCATTTGTCACATCCCGGCCGGCATTCCTCTACCGCATTGTATCGTCGATGCCACTCCCTCCATGGGCATCTGTCCCAGCGGACCCACGCTTCTTTCGGCGTCCTTCCCTCTATAAACTTAGTATCTTCTCCCATCGCAAGCGCGCTGACGGTGATGGCTCTAGCAACATCTTTCTCAAAGGTTGGACTGGATGCGTTAAGGGCGTAGAAATATGCCTTCGCGGTATCATGACCAACTATTTCCCAGTATTTAAGTGCAATATCCATTGGCTTGAGTTCAGGTCTGGCACATGCTAGCGCAGCCTCGCGCCACTCAAAATGACTAGCGTGATCGATGCCCATCATCATGTCCAACATTCGCCGGAGAGTCATTCTCGGAACGCTTACTCTCTTATCCTCCAAACCAAGCTTGGATATCTCTTCAATTTCCTTCTCGCTAACACTCATCTTAATCACCTCCTATATTCGAATCCCTGTACGGAACCCTTCATGGATCGCGTTGTGAGCCCTACGCGGCATCCTCGCGTCTCCGATAACATATACTTCGTCACAAATCTTTTTCGCGTGCTCTACTAGTTCTACCCTGGGCGCCATGGGCCCAGCCACTACTATAGTGTCTGCCGGGATGGTTTCTCTTAAACCATACTCATCCTTAACAACGGCGCCTGCATCAGTGATCTCTACGACGTCTGAATAACGAAATGTCCTAGCATGGGCTCTACTAAGCATTAGATTATATCGCCATAGGTATGACGCATTCACATCCACCCCCGGTCTCCTTTCCTGTGCAACGATGGTCACATCCTTCCCTTTTTCTGCGAGGTATAATGCAGTTATAATTCCAGGTCCCTTACCTCCCCAAACGAGTACTTTTTTCCCGGTTTCAACTTTCCCTTCCAACACATCATGAGCTAACACCACGTTAGGCCTATCGTAGCCTGGAACCTTTTTGACGGCAACCTTTGCGCCTGTAGCAATAACTGCTGCGTCAGGATGTTTTCTTTCAATTAGATCAGGAGCAACCGTTGTATTTAGGTAGAAGTTTACTCCAGCCTTCTTACATTGGGTTACGAGCCATTTGACTATTTTGTAAAGTTCGTCCTCTCCATAGGGCCCTTTTGAGGCTGGAATCAATTGCCCGCCCAGCGTGTCGCGTATTTCATACAAATCTACTTCATGGCCCCTTTGTGCAGCGATCCTTGCGCATTCTAGCCCTGCAGGTCCGCCGCCAACTATCATAACCTTCTTTTTCTTCTCTGCTGGCTTAACCTGCCATTTTGGGTCCCCTTCATGGCCTACCAGCGAATTTGAGAAACAGGCCAGGGGCACGTCTCTGAACAATCTTGCGAGGCAGAGGTTATCGGCCACGCAGGGTCTTATATCTTCAAGACGCCCCTCTAATATCTTATTCGGCATATATGGATCAACGATCAGTTGCCTACACATCTCCCAGATGTCTATCTTTCCTTCCGCAATTGCTTTCTCTGCTATCCCCGGATCAAACAATCGGTAAGCCATAGAAACCGGTATCTTAACAGCCTTCTTTACACGATCCGCTATGTAAAGCCAATGGCCTTGCGGGACGTCTCTTGTTATTACAGACCATCGTGACTCTTGCCATCCCGCCGTTACACTAATACAGTCTATACCTGCCCTTTCAGCAATCTTAATGGATTCCAAACTCTCTTCAGGTGTATTTCCGCCGAACTCGTCCAACAGCTCCTCTCCGCATAACCTGATGAAAAGGGGAACGTCTTTACCCACAGCGTCTCTGCACGCCTCGACGATCTCGACCATGAATCGGCATCTACCTTCAATATCTCCACCGTATTCGTCGGTTCGCTTATTAATGTACTTAGAAATGAAGTTCGACACTAAGTATCCTACTATCCCAGAGATCTCAACTATATCGAACCCGGCTTCAACAGCCCTCCTCGCACCATCGCCATGCTGCTTTACACATTCTTTGATCTCTTCCTTACTCATTTCCCTCGGAGGCCTAAAAACTCGTAACAACTGAGGAACAAGCGAGGGTTGCACACAATAGCCAAGCTCTACTCCTCCAACCCGTCCACAATGCATTAATTGAATGTTAGCCACAGCATCGTACTCATGAATCACGTCGGCAAGCCTTTTGATTCCAGGTATGAATTCATCGTCATAGAGAGCTGCTTGTCCCACGTAACCCTGGTCCTCTCCTTTCGGGTCAAGGTATACCCCTTGCATTGTTACAGTTCCTGCTCCACCTTTCGCCCTCTCCCTTATGTATGCCAAGTCTCGGTCTGTAATGTAGCCCTCATGATTGAAGTTATCTTCGGTGGCAGCGTACTTTATTCTGTTCTTTATCCTCACCTTTCTTATCTGTAGAGGCTGAAATATATGTGGAAATAGCTTCTCACCCGGTTTTGACATACAACCACCTGTCATTTCAATATTTCCTTTCCTATTTATATAAATACGTTTCGTATTTATATAGGAAATAGTGTGGGAGATTTAAAAAATTTATTGTATGTGGGTTGCGTTTTCACATGGATTTAAAATGACTTTAAAAGCGCGCGATATCCTACACGAAATCGTGGTGGGGAACATTACGACAGCTAAACACGTTAGGCTGTCGTGTGATGGGGTTGATGGCGAGAGAGCTTTTCCCCCGGCGTCTTCCAAAGCGTCAATCCCAATGGGAAGGGTTTCGTTAAGGCTGAGGGAATAACCGCAATTATCAATCCAGAGCTATGCACACAATGTGGGCTTTGCGCCGAGGTTTGTCCATTCGGAGCTATCATAATGGAAGATAAGGTCCCACGGGGGATACCGGCTCTATGCAAAGGTTGCGGCACATGTGCCGCAGAATGTCCCACAGACGCCATAACCATGAGACACTTCACCGATGCGCAGATAATGGCTCAAATCGATGTTGCCCTTACCGAAAAGCCGGAGAAAAAGATTTTGGCCCTTTGTTGCAATTGGTGTAGTTATGCTGCTGCGGATCTTGCAGGCGTTAGTAGATTTCAGTATCAGCCCAACGTGCGTATAATAAGGGTCATGTGCTCTGGGAGAGTGGACCGCAAGTTCATTTATAGAGCCTTTGAAAAAGGCGCTGGAATGGTTCTAGTGGCTGGTTGTGAGTTTCCCACCTGTTCACTACATCTCTGGGAACTGCGCGTGTAAAAAAGAATCGAACGTGTGGAAAAAAGGTTAACGTCAAAGGGAATAAACCCAGATAGACTACAAGTGGCATGGATCTCCGCTGCGGAGGGAAAGAGGTTTGCCAACCTCATAAATGAAATGGCTGAAAAACTGAAGCAATCTCTTAGTCAGAATAGCCTAAGCTAATCTATCACTAACGAGTGCAAATGAAGGAAACAACCAGCCGACGTTAAGCAGGCTTTAAGAGGAGTTAATTCATGAAAATGTGAAGAAAAATGAAAATAAAGCTGGAAACAAAATGCCGGAACCGCAAGGCTTTTAAAAATCTCGTAAGCTACGAAAAAACTTTTCCCTTATTTGACGAACTATTGTTGGATTAAGGGGGATAAGATAGCTTGACTGGTGTGACAGGCTTTATCTATCATGAGGAATACCTGAAGTATCAATTTGGGCCCCTCCATCCATTCAAGTCCATTAAGTACAAGATGACTTATGACCTAGTCAATAGGTTGAGGATGTTTGATGGCAAGGCAAGGTACTTTAAGCCTGAGCCTGCAAGCATAGAGACCCTTCAACTAGTTCATACAAGGGAGTATATTGATTTTGTTAAGAGGATGAGTGATAGAGGCTCAGGCTACCTTGATTATGGTGATACACCCGCTGCAAAGGGGATCTACGAGGCGGCATGCTTTAAGGTTGGGGGCTCGGTTCTCGGCGCCGACCTAATTATGAGGGGTGAGGTTCAACACGCCTTCAACGTGGGCGGGGGTATGCATCATGCAAGACCTGGGAGTGCCGCTGGATTCTGCGTCTTTAATGATGTAGCGGTTGCGGCTAGGCATCTCCAGAAGCGGTATGGCTTGAAGAGAATAGCCATATTGGACATAGACGGGCATCATGCAGACGGGACCCAGGACATATTCTATCGAGAACCTGTCTTGACCATTTCGACGCATAGGGAGGGCATATTCTTCTATCCCGGAACAGGCTTCGTGGATGAGATCGGAGAGGGGGAGGGGAAGGGCTACTCGGTAAACATACCTCTTCCTCCAGGGACTCCTGATGATGTGTACCTATGGGCTTTCAACGAGGTTGTTCCACCATTAATCCGGAGATACCGCCCAGAGATATTGCTTAACCAGTTTGGGGTGGACGGGCACCATGAAGACCCGCTTGTTGGATTGGCGTTAACAACGAGAACCTATGAGGCGGTAGCCTCTACGATGCATCAACTGGCTCACGAAGTTTGCAACGGCAGATATCTAGTATTTGGCGGTGGAGGCTATGACCCAAGCAACTCGGCGAGATGCTGGGTTATCATGTTCGCAACCGTCTCCGAAGCCCTTCCGGAAAGTTCTAAAGAGGAGTATGCTGAACTCTTTGACAAGACTCAGCCACCTTCGGACAAAAGGGTCTTTGACGAAGTGAAAAACACGGTTGAGAGGCTGAAGAGGCTTGTCTTTCCATTGCACGGGTTAAAACCCTAACTCCACTCTCTTACCGCGATTTCGGCGTGCGGAATAGGATCATTTTAAGGCCTTAAGCAAGCGCTCAGGGATATCTGCGGACTTGCCAGACTTGTCAACGCAAACATAGGTGATTTCACCGGAAGCCAGCTTATCTTTTGTTATGCCGTCAAAGAGGTTTCCTTCAAAGACCGCAACCCTATTCCTAATCTCTTTCACTCCTACATCAACAACGATAACATCGTCAAACCGAGACGGTTTCTCAATCCTGCATTTATACTCTCCTATGACAAAAGTCTCATTTAGCTTAACGCCTTCAAGGAAAAGACCGCCTGAAGAATCATAATTGATCCCACAACCTCTCAAAAGCTCTGTAGTAGCGTCATCGATCCACCTAACATAAACAGTAAAATAGACTCTGCCAGTACAATCGGTATCACCCCACCTAACCCTAAACTCAAATCTACCACTAACACCAGCCAAGTAAACCACCACGCAATATACTTGTTTATACTTAAAATTAAAGCCACTAAAAACCTTCGGTTGTTTGCCCTGAAGCGTCAAAACAAGTAAAGGGTGAAAAACGATTTTTCGCTCTTAGCGCCTACCCTGAGTAAAGAGGAAGTCAATTTTGAACTAAGCATCCGGCGAATCCATTTATCTCCTTTCGTCTTGAAGAAAGCAATGAAACTAATGGATTTAGACCTTCTTGAAAAAGAAGAGCACACGATCTCCATGAGAATCTGGTGGTATATTGACCACTTTTAGCTCTACCTCGTCTCCAAGTTTAACGTCTTCTGGTTTCGTGTCCACTAATGGGCTTATTATCCGTACCCCGTTTTCGAAGTCTATTATTGCGTGTATCAGCGGGGGCTCAAACCCTGGTGGGATGGCTGCTACCTGAACGGTGAAGGCGTATATCTTCCCTCTCTTGGGCATGTCAACATATTGCAAGTCGTCTGAAAGGCATTCGGGGCATACAACCTCCGGAGGCCAGAAAATGTGCCCGCATTTATTGCATTTAGTCGTTGTCAACTTGCCCTGCTTGAGGGTCTCGAAGAACGGCCAAAGTCTGGTTTCTTCCATGTGTTCTTGAGGGTATATGTCCATAGTGTATGAGTATTCCTTCTCAGCCATGCTGGATCCTCCTTAAGTTAATCGAATCCTTTTTTGTAAATTATGATGTGGTGCTCCCCTAAACCGCTGAGATTGTGGTTGAGGGCGATCTTCGCATCCCGCACTTGTCTCTCGCCAGCTTCTCCCCTTAACTGGAGGAATATTTCATAGGCTTGCGCGATTCCTGTTGCACCAAAAGGATGGCCGCACGCGATTAGGCCACCACGAGGATTAACAACCACTTTTCCACCGTAGTCAGATAGCCCTTCCTCTACAAACTTGCCCCCTTCCCCCTTCTTACACCAGCCAAACTCTTCAGTCTCTATGATCTCTGATATGGTGAAGCAATCGTGGACTTCAGCCAAGTCAACATCCTCGGGTTTTATACCCGCCATCTCGTAAGCTTGTCCAGCAGCCATTTTTAGAGGCGGCCATTCAGACCAGTCTCTATGAGCTAACGTCCAGCTTCCATGTGTGCAAACTTGACCCGTTCCAATGAGGAAAACGGGTTTATCCGTGAGTTTTTTGGCTTTCTCCTCAGATGCTAAGATTACTGCTGCGGCACCATCAGTGTTGGTGCTGCAATCGTAGAGCTTTAGAGGGTAGGCTATTGGCCTCGATTTCATTATGGTTTCAAGCGTCACTTTACCTCGCTTCTGGTAGCTCTCGTAGTGATGGGCGTAAGGAGTTTTTAAGGCGTGAGTGTGATTCTTTAGTGCCACCATAGCCAGTTGCTCCTCGGTGGTTCCATACTTTTGCATATGAGCCTGTGCCACCATGGCGAAAAGGGATGGCGGATTAACTCCAAAGCAACCTTCCCATTCTTTATCGCATGCAGCCGACGCGTTAAAGAAAATCTCACTATGAGAGGGTATTAGAAGCTTCTCAGCCCCTACGCACATAACCATGTCTACGTACCCACTCGCGATAGCCCACCAAGCCGTACGCATAGCAGTGGTTCCGCTGCCACACTGGTTTTCCACTCGTTGATAAAGTCTTGCAGGATGGATGCCTAAGGTTTGAGCCATAAACGGAGCTGGATGAATTTGAACTCCCGTGCGCTCCGCGTATGCCGTAGCGAGTATGAAACCCTCAATGTCTTTGTTAGATATATTCGGGTTGCTGTCAAGGCATGCCTTCCCAGCCTCTGCGACTAATTGTCGAAACGTTGCGGCACGCCTTCCCCACTTATTGACGCCACCCGCGACCAATGCCACTTTTTTCATCAAATCACCTCAACTTATTTTACGAAACCAGTGCCATGTTAAGCTTTTCTTAAGCTGGGTCTCCTCCTTTCCATAAAGGCGGTGATGCCCTCCTTGGCTGCTTCCGTACAAGCTGTTTCGCCGAAGGCTTTATATCCAATCTCTAAGGCTTCAGCAAAAGATAAAGCAGCAGCACCTTCCTTTATGGCTCTGCAAGCAATCGCATCCACTTCTTTACTAAGAGGTAGATCATCCGCCATTGGGTTTTCCACCACTTTCAAAGCATCTATTTCCACAGGTCCATCTTGAATCCTTTTAATTCTCTCTACTAAGTCATTTACTTCTGACACCGCAGCCTTGATCAAATCTACGTACTCATAAGCCAGCTTTGTGACTAAGCCAATACGCAACGCCTCCTTCACAGAAATTCTCTTCGCGAATCTCACCGCGTCTTCAAAGATGGGAAATGCTGTTTTCCCCCATTTTCTGAATGGGACAACTAACCCTCCGATGCCGGGTATAATGCCAAGCGTAACTTCAGGGAATTGGAACCACGCGTTTTCCGTGGTAATGATCTTGTGGCAACGCATAGCCAACTCAAAACCGCCTCCAAGCGCGTAACCGTTGACAGCGGCTACCACAGGTTTGTCGGCGCGGTCAATGTACAATAACAATTTGGAGCAGTCTCGAGCATACTGCGCTGAAGCCTCAGCGTCTCCCAGCATTTCAGTAAATCTACCGATTTCGGCCCCAGAACAAAAGGCTGATGGCCCATATCCTGTAATAACAAAGCCCTTAACACGCGGGTTATCCTCATCTTCTTTCATAACCATGAGAATCTCGTCGTTGACTTCGTTGTTGAGGGCATTCATAAATTGGGGTCTTCTGATGGTGATAACCTTAACGCCTCCTATTTCATCGACTAGAATGTGTCTGTAAAAACGCTGATAATCGGAAAGTTCACCCTTGGGACCTGGCATGCCCGGTCTTTCTCGTTGAAACCTCTTCACGATTCTTTTGACCTCGGTTTCGCCAAGGTCTCTCATGATATCGAGGGGACCCTTTTTGAATCCGAGACCGACCTGGCAACCCAAATTTAGGTCGGCTAAGGTGCCTATGCCTCTATCGATCACGTCAAGGGATTGTGAGAACAGTATGCCTAACAATCGGTCTCTCACCGCATCTCTAACATCTTTGGGAACCTCAAGCTTGCTTCCAGGTTGAATGGTTTCCCATACATCTACTGATCGAAATATGTTAGCCGGCTGATAGTGGTTGCCTTCTTCCATTTGGAGCGTGTTCGTTTCTACTATTATCTTATTACCTTTTGCAAGGTTCAGTACATAAAATGGCCCAGCGAAAACAAATTCTTCAGCTACTTTGTCTATCTGCGAAGCGGTGGCGGTGTCTAGCATAAGCGCAGATTCGTTACACCAATTGTCGAATATCCTGTCAAGCATGAAGCAAATAGCGTCTTTGGTGATAAACGGAACCTTGTCCATCATGCAAAACATCCAGCACAGATATTCTACTATTTTTCCATCGACCTTTTCCCAGTTTATGACCTCTACCGCCGGATTTCTCCATGCTGGCGCAAAGAAGTGGGTTATAGTCGTTCTACTCGGGTTTCTTAGTTGAGAAAAGAGTCTTTCAGCGGGTATAGAGCTCGTGTTCGACGTTATTATGGTATCGTCGCCTACAAGGTTTTCAACCTGTGTAAAGATCCTCCTCTTTAGCTGCAAATTCTCCGGTACCGCTTCGATAACGAGATCCGCGCTTTTCATCTCCGAATAGTTGGTGGTGTAGACGATTGTGCGCACCACTTTAGCCTTTTCTTCGGTCATCTTCTTTAACGACAAGGCTTTTTGGATGTACCCTTCGATTCTATTTCTAGCATTTTCTAATGGTTTCTCCACAACGTCGACTAGAACGAGTTTGACCTCGGGCAGCGCAAACTTGAAGAAATATCCAATGTCTGGACCGATAGCTCCGGCTCCAATAATGGCTACTTCCTTTGGAAGAGGCCTTTCGGGTTTCGTGAGTAGTGGATTAAGATATCTCGGATAAAGTTCACATGACATGTTTCATCACGCATCTACAATCTTATTCATATTATGTTCTTTTCCTTTAACTCATTTATCTTGCTAGGGCTGTATCCTAGAACATCTCCATAAATTTCTTGGTTGTGTTCACCCAATCTTGGAGGGAAACTCATCTTCGAGTTAACCGAATTTAGATATGGGGTAATAACCGGTGGAGGGGGTAACGTGACCTCTATTCCTGTTCGAGGATCCTTAGAATATACCATATTGTCAGCTATGTGTGGATCGTTGATCACATCTTTAATAGTATTTACCTTGGAGATGGGAACGTCGACGCTGGTAAATAGTTGAACGAGTTCTTCGGTGGTTTTAGTTCTAGTTATTTTGGTAATCTCTCGGTTTAATCTTTCAACATCAGCTATGCGACCTGCGTTCCTCACGTACTCTTCCTTATAGAGGGATTCGAAACCGGGCAATTTGGTTATGGAATCCCATTGCCTATCGTTTCCAACAGCTATGTAAACGTAGCCGTCTTTGGTTTCATAAACAGAAACCGGAGCAAAGAATTGATGGGTGTTTCCCCTTCTGGTAATTTTGTAATTAAAGGTTCTTGTTAGTAATATTGGGTTTACTAACCACGACACGGCACTTTGAAACATGGAAACATCTATTCTGCAGCCTTCACCTGTTGCTTCTCGTCTAAACAGTGCCTTCATAACCTCGGCGTACGCGTGTTCAGCCGCTAACAAATCCACCACGGGAAGACCAAACACCATGGGGTCGCCGTTTTTCTCACCTGTAAGGTCCATAAAGCCAGCCCTCGCTTGCAAGATTGGGTCATAGGCAGCCTCTGAAACCTCGGGTCCAAAACCGGTGATCCCAAGCCAAATCAGGTCTTTCTTTACATCTCTCAGCGTTTCATAGTCAATCCCTAATTTCACATAATTTCGTGGCAGTTGATTAGTGGCAAAGATATCGACATTCATCTTTCTAATTAGATCTTTTAAAATTTCCTTGCCTTCATCACTAGCGAGGTTTATGGTTATCGCTTTTTTCCCTACGTTGTTAGGCATGAAATACGAGTTCATTGCTTCCTCTCTGAGAACATTATCGCCGACAAAACGATTCGGGTCCGGTCTTTGAGGGTGTTCCACTCTAATTACCCTCATCCCGTCCACTGCTAGTCTATACGTCAAGAAAGGTAATGTGGTCGCTTGCTCCATGCTTAATACAGTAGTATTCTTAAAAAGTTCCAATTCCGCCATATCTAATCGCATCCCGGAATTGCAATAATTCTATTGTTTCCTATTATACTCAACCGTGTCTTTAGAAATATAAATTTCCATCCCCACAGATTGCTGATCCCATCTTCACATCCCTACGAGTTAAGCTAGTGAGTAAGGCTGGGTCAGATGTGCTAAAAAAACCGCGATGTCGCCTGCTCCTACGAAGCCTCTGATAACGGAGAAGTAATGGGCATTAGATTTAGACGAGTCAAAACGGCCATTAATCTCTCGTATGGTGTCATTTTCTATCGTATGCATTAACGTCTAACTTTCTTTGAATGATAATTGATAGTTATTCTTATATCCAATTTGAAACATATAGCGAAAAGGTTCAAATATGAGGAACAGACGTTGATGGGATTCACCCCAAAGCGAAGGGTTCTTTCCGCATTGTTAGGAGGGAAAGTTGACAAGATACCCGTAACATCTGTAGCAGGATGCGGAGGGACTGTTACCGTTGAAATGCAAAAAGCCACTGGAGTTTTCTTTCCTGAGGCTCTTAGAGATCCAGAAAAGATGGCTAAGCTTGCTATAACAAGTTACGAACTAACGGGGCTTGAATGTGTAAGAGTTCCGTTTGATTTTGTAGAAGAACCTGAAGCTTTAGGATGCGAGATTGTATGGTATAACGAACCTGAAAAGCTTCCTGCGGTTATGGGGCATCCGTACGAGAAACCTGAAGACTTAAGGATGCCTGAGAACTTTCTTGAGCGAGCTAGAATTCCCGTCGTATTAGAAGCTATCAGAATCATGAGAAAAGAAGTAGGCGATTTCCTGCCGATCTCAAGCCTTGCCCTCGGCCCCTTTTCTATCGCCGGAGAGCTAGCGGGAATAGAAAGATTTCTCAAATGGATCATAATGAAACCTGATTACGTTAAAGAATTTGTTAACTTTGCCACGGATATCGTCATAGAATACGCTAAGGCACAGTACCAAGCTGGTTCCGATATAGTACAGGTCGCGGATCCCATGGCCTCAGGAGACCTGATAAGCCCAGATATGTTCAGGGAGTTTGTTAAACCAGCGTTGATTAAGATAGCTGACAGCTTAGGTGGTATAAGGATCTTACACATCTGTGGACGCACCGAAAGGATTGTACCTGACATGGCTGAAACAGGGTTCGACGGTCTAAGCTTAGCAGAAGAAACAAACATTGCTGGTATTAAGCTCCTTGTTGGTGACGCTAAAATCTTAGGTAACGTGTCTTCGAAAAAGACGCTAGTCTTCGGTTCCCCGGACGACGTAAAAGCCGAAGCGAGAAAGGCGCTGGAGGCTGGCGTCGATTTGCTTGAGCCAGGATGTGGAATCTCTCCCGTAACGCCACTTAAGAATATAAAAGCTATGGTCGAAGCCCGTAACGAATTTTACGCTTGAAAGTACAAAGGCAGAAAGCTGATCGCTCATTTGCGAGATATACAAGTGCTACGATAAAAACTACCAGCTTGAGGCTGGCTTCAACCTCCTTCGCCTTACCCCGCGAACACCTTGGGCGAAACGTCGATTCTAAGGTTGTAGACGTGAAGCCTGATGCATTCACGCTTTAGGGGTGTCGTTCCCACTCATCTATGCGATGAGACATGGCGCAAATTTAGGGTCACAAGAAAATAGCACAAACCGACGTGATGGTTTTCTGTCGGGAAAAAGTCTTTAATTATATCTGATTACCTTAGTGTGAGTCACCATGGCCAAATACAGGTTGGGCGTTGACATAGGAGGAACCTTTACTGATGTCACATTATTAAACGAAGATACTGGAGATGTAAAAGTCGTAAAGGTTCCAACAACTCCAAAGAATCCAGCTATAGGGGCTCTTTTGGGCTTGAAAAGAGCTTTAGAAGAAGAGGGCATCAAAGCTGATCTGCTATCGTCTTTAATCCATGCTACAACAGTGGTGACAAACACTGTTATAGAAAGGAAGGGAGCAAAAGTCGGGCTAATTGCTTCGAAGGGGTTGAGAGATGTAATAGAAATCGGCAGGGAGAGAAGAGTCACACAGTATGACATATTTGAAGATAGGCTTCCTCCATTGGTGCCGCGGTATTTAAGGAAAACAGTAGACGAAAGAGTCGCTTATAATGGAGCGATTTTGAAAGAGCTGGATCGTGACCAAGCTGAGGCTGTGGTTGAGGACCTGACAAAGCTTGGAGTCGATTCGATAGCGGTTTCATTACTTCATTCCTATAGCAACCCAAAACATGAAAGAATGATTAAAGAAATAATAGAGGATAGATTCCCCCACATGCTAGTTTCCTTATCTTCATCTATCCTGCCGGAGTGGAGGGAGTACGAGCGTACCTCAACAACCGTGGTGAACGCCTACGCTTTGCCCAGAACAAGAAGGTACCTTGAGGAAATGGAAAGAGGTTTGAAGGAGATAGGGTTTACTGCAAGTTTCTTCATGATGTCAGCGGGCGGGGGTCTCCTACCAGTTGAGACAGCAGCCGAATATCCAGTTAGAATACTGGAATCTGGGCCGGCTTCTGGAGCTCTAGCATCGGCATTCCTAGGGGAATTAACGGGTGACGAAAATCTGCTTTCCTACGATATGGGTGGAACAACGGCAAAAGTTTGCGTAGTAAGGCATGGTCAACCAGCGATAACAACAACCTTTGAAGTAGGTGGATACCGCTTTAAGAAGGGTAGCGGATATCCGGTTAGGGTTTCGACCATTGATTTAATAGAGATAGGTGCTGGGGGAGGTAGCATTGCTCACGTGGAGATGGGGCGGCTTAAAGTTGGTCCAGAAAGCGCCGGAGCTGACCCGGGACCAGCATGTTATGGAAAGGGCGGAGAAAAACCGACGGTTACGGATGTTGATTTAGTGTTAGGTTATCTGCCTGAATATTTGTTAGGTGGCGAGATACCGTTGCAGAAGGCTCTCTCTATTAAAGCTATTGAAAAGTTTGCAGCCAAGCCGTTAGGGCTGAGTCTTACGGGAGCGGCGTTGGGGATATATGACATCGTGAACTCAAGCATGGCTCTTGCCATGAGGGCAGTATCGGTTGAGCGTGGCTTGGATCCAAGTACGCTTACATTGGTAGCTTTTGGTGGCGCAGGGCCAGTTCATGCAAGCAGGCTCGCGAGGCTCCTAAGAGTGAAGAAAATTCTTGTACCCTTAGCTCCTGGTGTTTTCACAACCATGGGTTTACTAGCTGCTGACATAAAATTTGACCTCGTCCGAACGCGCGTGAGCAAATTGGAAGAGGTAGACTTGAAGGTAGTGGGCGAATTGTATGAGGAGATGGCGGAAGAAGGCGTGAACGTACTTAAGGCAGCAGGAGCTATCGAAACAGAATTCGTTAAAAGTGTAGATACGAGATATGCTGGACAAGCGTATGAGTTGAATGTTCCACTACCAAGCGAAGTATTGGCAGAGATGACGGTTAAACCGCTTGAGAAAGCGTTCATTGAGCTTTACAACAAGTCCTACGGATATACCACCGGAGACCCTATTGTAACCGTAAATTGGAGGCTCTTAGCAGTAGGCAAAGTGCCAAGGCCTCGATTAAAGGCGGTAACAGGGGTCGGTAAAGCCGAGGAGGCTATAAAAGGTGAGAGAAAGGTCTACATTAAGGAGTACGGGGACTATTTAGAATGCAATATTTACGACCGATCTAAGCTACTTCCACGGGCTATCATGGAAGGCCCAGCGATTGTGGAAGAAAGAACTTCTACTACAGTGATTCCTCCAAAAGCAAAAGCTTCTATCGATAAGTATTCAAATATCGTAATCCAACTCATGTGATGTGCCATGTCCGAGGAAATTGGCCCCATCAGGCTTGAAATCTTATGGAGTGGACTCTTATCTATAACTGAAGAGATGTCTATTGCTCTGAAAAGAACAGCCTACTCTGAACTTGTTAGAGAGGCGAATGATTTCTCTTGCGCCATCTTCGATAAAAGTGGAAATATGCTAGCTCAGACCGATTGGATTGGCAGCCCGGGTCATCTAGGTTCGATTCCTGAATTGGTAAAGAACACGCTTAAGGAATATCCTCCGGAAAGCTTACAGCAAGGAGACGTAATAATGACCAATGATCCATTCTTAGGATCGGGACATCTTAACGATATATGCATCATAACTCCGGTATTCGATCAGGGCAAACTTTTGGCTTTTGCTGTAAACATAGCTCATCACGCAGACATTGGAGGTAGAGTTGCAGGTGGTCATATCGCTGATTCACGATCGATCTTCGAGGAAGGCATTAGGATCCCCTTGCTTAAGATTAGTAAGGCTGGTAAACTCGACGAGGATTTGCTCAAGATGATTTCGGTTAATGTGAGAAGGCCCTATAACCTGTTTGGGGATTTAAAAGCACAAATGTCAGCCAACTATGTTGGAGCCAAACGACTAATCGAATATATGAAGGATAATGAATTGGAGGATTTAACCCCGCTCGCCATTGCAATAATAGATGCGACTGAAAGGGAGATGAGGGCTGCTATTAGCAGACTTCCATCAGGGAGGTATTCAGATGAGGATTACATGGATGGGTTAGCTCCCGGGAAACCAATCAAATTGAAACTGACAATGGAAATCCAAGGGGATAGGATGAGGCTTGATTGGACTGGCACCAGTTCTCAGGTTGAGTTGGGAATAAACTCCGTATATAACTACACACACGCTTACACCATCCATGCCATTAAAGGTGCACTGGCTCCTACTTCTCCTTACAATGAAGGCACTCTCAGACCCATTGAGGTCTACGCACCCGAAGGCACGATCGTTAACCCGAAACCGCCCGCACCTCTATCGTCACGCCACATATTATCTTGGCACGTCAGCTCGCTAGTCTTTAAAGTTTTGTCTCAGGTTACTCCCGACAAAGTCTTAGCTGCCCCCGGTGGAACTGGGGGTAATATGCCTCAAGTTTCTGGAATTGATCCAAGGACTGGTCAACCGTTCATTCACGTAGCGATACATGCGGGTGGATTAGGTGCGCGACCTAACGCTGACGGAATTCACACATTTTCATTTCCACCTCGCGCTGAAAACATACCAATCGAGGTTGTGGAAACAGAGAACCCCATAATTTTCGAAAGATTCGAATTGTTATCAGATTCAGCTGGGGCGGGTAAGTACAGGGGAGGATGCGGATCAGTAATTAGGTTCCGCGTGCTTACCGACAAGCCCTTTACACTTGCTAATACAGGTGATAGGTTCGAGTATGCTGCAGGCGGCTTGTTCGGAGGAAGGGAGGGCTCAAAAAGTATATTTATCTTAAATCCGGAAAGGCCTGATGAAAGGAGCTTAGATCCTAGGGCTACGCACATATTAGAACCTGGAAGTTCCATTGAGTATACATTGCCGGGGGGAGGAGGATATGAGAGCCCCTTCGAAAGGGACCCCATGGCAGTACTCGAAGACGTGATGAATGGCATCGTTTCAATTGAAAGAGCAAAGACTGATTATGGTGTTGTTATTGATCCATCAACACTATCCGTAAACATTGATGAAACTGAAAAATTGCGTAAATTCCTACGCAGGAAATCCTAAAACCGTTTGATGTGATGGTGAGAAGCTTACAGTTGACGATGTTATTGAGCCTTGAAAGAGCCCTTATCCTCTCTGCGGCTTAACGCCTTGTTTTCTACTTTTCGAATAAGCCTAGCTCTCTGGCGATGACATAATTGTTAATTTCGGTTGTTCCCCCTCCCCACAGCAGAGCCCCGGCATCCCGATAGTATCTGTTGACCGCAACCTCGTCGGAGAAGCCAAGGGCGCCGTATATGCGTCTCGCCTCGTCTGTTGCCCTTTGCGCTAACTCGCAGGCGAAGTTCTTCGCCATCGCAGCGCTCTTAACGCATTCCTCTGATGCCCGCCCCTTTTTGTCCATCAGCCACGCTGCATAGTAGGTGATGAACCTCGCCGCCTCTAGATCCGTTGCAACGGTAGCGATCTTGAAGTTAATTCCTTGGAACTGCGCGATGGGTCTGCCGAAGGCAACCCTCTGCTTAGCATATTCAATACTGTCTTTAAGGGCCGCTTCCGTAAGTCCGAGCCCTAACGCTGCAGTTACCACCCTGATCTCGGCTAGAATTCCATTGAGATACACGCCTCCCTTTCCCTTCTTGACGCCTACCAAGGCGTTTTCCTTTGGTATCCTGCAATTCTTAAAGTAGATTTCAGAGCTCTTTAATCCATGCATACCCGGTTTTGTGATCTCCCTTCCAACCTCTAAGCCAGGGGTGCCTCTATCAACCACGGCAAAGTCTATGCCCCAGAATCCCTTTTCTGGATCAGCCATTCCCCCAACGATATAGAAGTCTGCGAGGGGACCGCTGGTGACCCATGTCTTGCTGCCATTTATGATAACCTCGTCTCCCTCCTCCACGATACTGGTCTTTAGACGGGAAAGATCGGTGCCACCGGTAGCCTCCGTTAGACAAAACGCTCCTTGCCTGTCTCCTTTGATGGCGGGGACGAGCCACTTCTGCTTCTGCTCCTCAGTGCCATACATATTGATGAAGTCGGTGCATTGAAACGCCTGCATCGTGGCAAGGAACGCCACGCTCAGCATTCCCCTCGCCATCTCTTCACAGAAGATGCATTCAGTAACCACATCACAGTTGGCGCCACCATACTTTTCCGGGTATCTCAGCCCGAAAAAACCCGCGTCCGCCATCTTTTTCCACAATTTTTTGGGAATCTCGTCCTTTTTATCTATCTCATCAGCGATGGGAAGTATCTCCCTATCCACAAAAGCTCGTACACTTTTCTGGAAAAGTTTTTGGACCTCAGTAAGTTCAAAATCCATTTGACATCACCACGCTTAGTTTTTAGTTTTCATTAGTGATTTAAATATTTACATGCTCTCTTTAAAACAGGTATCAATATCTGTGTTTACCCTAGCCTTAGCGCTTTCTTTTCAGATTTCCATAACAATAAAAGTGTTTATAAAAACGTGTATTTATAAGAAATAACGATTTAAACTGAGGGGGAAGCCTTGTTCAAGAAGAAAGTTTTGGAAGAAACAGAAAAGGAAAGGAAATTTTGGGAGGAAAACATTGTTAAGAGATCGTTGGAAAAGGCGCCTGAAAGAAAGAAGGAGTTTAGAACATACTCAGGGATTTTGGTTAAACCCCTTTATACGCCAATTGATGCCAAAGACCTAGACTACTTGCGTGACTTGGGTTTCTCCGGCCAATATCCCTATACCCGCGGTGGGTTCCCACTGATGTACAGAACCCGTGTTTTTACTATGAGGCAATACTCGGGATTTGGCACAGCCGAGGAAACCAACCAGAGATTTAAATACCTATTAAAGCAGGGGGAGACAGGACTCAGCATAGCCTTCGATTTGCCGACGCAGATGGGCTATGACCCTGATCATCCCATGGCAAAAGGTGAAGTTGGCAAAGTGGGCGTTTCAGTTAGCAATCTAAGAGATTATCAAATATTGTATGAGGGACTCCCAATGGACAAGATAAGTGTTCACATCCAAGCTAACGCAAATGCATTGTTTATGCTGGCCATGCACATTGCTGAAGCTGAAAGGCAAGGAGTACCACCAAATAGATTGTGGGGGGCATGCCAAAATGAGATTCTTAAAGAACTCGTCTCCCGGGGTGCTTACATTTATCCACTGCGGCCATCGATGAGGTTAACGTGCGACGTAATTGAGTACTGCGTCAAGAATATGCCAAGATGGCAGCCGATTACGATATGCCAGTTCCATATACAGGAGGCTGGAGCCAACTTCGTGACAGCCTTCGGCTTAAGCTTCGCCAACGCCATTGCCTACGTTGAGGAGTTGTTGAAAAGGGGGTTGCCTATCGATAGCTTTGCGTATAATGTCTCAGTTTGGAACTGCGTTTCTGGACCAGACTTCTTCGAAGCCATATGTGGCTTCAGGGCTGCTCGAAGGCTATGGGCTAAAATTATGAAGGAAAGGTTCGGCGCGAAAGACCCGAGATCCTTAATGATGAGGATATTCGTAGGCTCTGGAGGAGCCAACATGACCAGAGCAGAACCCTTAAACAACATCGCGCGAGGAACAGTGTCAGCCTTAGCAGCGGCACTTGGAGGGGTGGATGCAATGAACATTCAATGCTATGACGAGGCGTATACAATACCAACCGACGAAGCGATTCGTGTAGCTTTAAGGACAGAGCAGATAGTAGCTTATGAGACAGGGGTCACCAATCTCGTGGATCCGCTAGGTGGGTCCTACTTTATCGAAGCCCTAACTAAAGAGATCGAAGGGGAGTTCCTGCGGATCATTGAAGAGGTAGACAATCTGGGCGGCGCTATTGATGCCATGGAAGAGGGGTACTTCCAACGTGTCATAGCAAAGCAAGCTTACGAACAACAAAGGGCTATAGAAAGGGGTGAAATAATAAGGGTGGGCGAAAACCTCTTTGCAGAAGAGGAGGCGCCGAAGATAAGTACCTTCGAAGTGCGCCCAGAAACAGAAAAAGTTTTGGTGGAAAGGCTACATGAATTCAAAGCTTCAAGGGATATGTCGAAGGTGAGGAAGGCCCTTGAAGAACTCCATAAGGCTGCTGAAGGCAATGAGAATTTAGTGCCATATACAATTAAGGCGGTTAAGGCGCATGCGACCATAGGGGAAATGGCTGACACACTTCGTGAAGTGTTCGGTAAGGCGGAGGACGTGTGTATTTTATAACCGACTAAGGCGTCAATGCTAGAGTGTTAAGGAGCCAAAATCATGTCGGTAGAGAAAAAAATCAGGGTCTTAATGGCGAAACCTGGGCTTAACGGTCATGACAGGGGAGCCAAGATTGTTACCTTGGCGCTGAGGGATGCTGGAATGGAAGTTATTTATACTGGTCGTCACGGCACACCACAAAACATCGTATCCGCAGCGATACAAGAGGACGTGGATGTGGTAGGGTTAAGCGTATTGTCTGGAGCACATCTTTACCTAGCGGGAGAGGTTGTTAGGATGCTTAGGGAAAGTGGAAGCGACATTCCCGTCATCGTTGGCGGAGTTATTCCCGAAAAGGATATGCCTGCCTTGAAGGAGGTCGGTGTTGCCGAAGTTTTTCCCGTTGGCTCAAAACTCGATGGGATAGTCAATTATATCAAAGGATTGATGGAGAGAAAAGGGAAAGGCTCATAAGAAATTCTTAAATGAACAGCTATTATGTCTGTTTGGAGCGGTTGATATGCGGAAGTTGATATTCAATCCTGAGAAGTGTACTGGGTGCAGGGCTTGCGAGCTGGCATGTAGCTTCTTCTGCGAGGGCGTATTTTCACCGAATAAGTCTAGAATAAGGGTGATGAAAGTAGATGAAAAAGGGGTAGATATACCGATAGGCTGCGACCACTGCGACAAAGCTCCATGCATGTTGGTGTGCCCGACAAGGGCTATTGACCGTGATAGAAGTACGGGCGCTGTTCTGATTAATGTGGATACGTGTATTGGATGTAGGTTATGCATGATTGCTTGCCCCTTTGGAGCTATAAGCCACGACGACCAAAGAGGGCTTGTTTACAAGTGTGATTTATGTCACGGAGACCCAGAATGTGTTAAGTGGTGTTTCACTGGCGCCATCGTATACGAAGACCTAGCAAGTACCGCTAGAGAGAGAAGGACGCGGGAGGCGATGAAATTCGTTGCGACGTTAACTGAAGCAAGGAGAGTAACTGTTCCCGGGAGAGGGTGAAAAGTGCACTTCAAATATGGAGGATATGCAGGACGCCTTTTGCTGATCGATCTCTCGCGCGGAAAAATTAAAAAGGAGCGTCTGTCGAAGGAGCTCTGCACCCTATACATCGGCGGTCGAGGCCTCGATGCAAAAATACTTTACGATGAACTCCCACCCGAAACAGACCCACTAAGTCCAGATAACATACTTTGCTTCTCTACGGGTCCTGTCACGGGTTTACTGGGCATTACCACCGGAAGACTGGACGTTTCAACGAAATCGCCATTAACAGGCATCTATGGAAACTCAAACGTGGGTTCTCACTGGGGTCCGGAGTTAAAGTACGCCGGATACGACGGCATAATAATTAAGGGGAAGGCTCCTAAGCCGGTTTACCTCCACATAGAAGATGACAACGTAGAGTTGAGGGATGCCACCCATCTCTGGGGTAAAGGAGTGCTAGACTCCACATCGATTCTTCAGAGAGATCATAAGGGATACGACTTGAGGGTTGCTACCATTGGACCCGCAGCGGAGAACGGGGTTCTCTATGGAAACATCATATTCGACTACTGGGATGCGGCCGGTCGAACCGGCACCGGGACGGTGATGGCCTCTAAGAACCTTAAGGCAATCGCTGTAACGGGCAGTGGATCGCTGGAAGTCGCGGATCCTAAAAGATACGCAGAAGTTGCGAGGGACGGGTGGCAAGCGGTTTTGAACGACCCGGGCTTCAAGACTCACGAGCACGCCGCTCTCGGCACACTCGTAGTAGTAGGATTGGGTAACGCTCAAGGATGGCTTCCCACGAGGAACTTCCGGGAGTCCGTCTTCGAGTATGCAGACGAAATCAGTGGGGAAGCGTTTAGAGACAGGTTGTCGACGAAGGAAAGTCCGATTCCAGCTGGAAGAGCATGCTTGTCGTGTCCTAACAGGTGTAAACGTTTCGGAAGAATAGACACGGGAAAGTATGCCGGAACAATAGGTGCGATAGAATTTGAGGGCGTTGGAGCCTTCGGGTCGAAGTGCGGCGTAGGGAACTTAGAGGCTGTTTTCCATGCTTACGTGCTCTCCACCGATTACGGAATGGACTGCATTTCCTGCGGCAACCTCATCGCCTTCTTAATGGAACTCCACGAAGAAGGCATACTCTCCCATGACGATATGGAGGGGTTAGACCTCCACTTCGGGGACGAAGATGCCATGGTTGAGATGGTTAAGAGGATAGCGAACCGGCAGGGCAAACTAGGTGAACTGGGCTCTCAAGGCGTGACTAGAGCCGCTAAAGCAATTGGGAAGGGAGCTGAAAAATACGACATGAACATAAAGGGCCTTGAAACCATCGCCACAGACCCGCGTGTTTGCATAGGGTTTGGATTAGGCTTTGCCGTTGCGAGTCGAGGATCAGACCATTTAAGAGCACACGCTGTCTTCGAAATGTTGTCACACTTCCGTGACGTCGCTAAAGATATGTTTGGGTCAGAAGAAGCCTGCCTTCTAGGGAAATTTGGTGGGAAAGTGAACATGGTTCTATGGCATGAAAACATGGCCGCGATCACGGACTCCATGGGCACGTGCAGATTCATGCACGCATCCTTTTACGCTCAGTATCCAATACCAGAGCTATTGGCTAAACATTCAGGACGTGAGGACAAGCCGAACTCCATAAAGTATCACGAGTGGCTAAGCGCTGCAACGGGCATGGAGCTCACCTATGAGGAGCTGCTTCGTGCGGGTGAGAGAATCATTAGCTTAGAAAGGGCGCTCAACACAAGGTTCGGCATAAGACGAAAAGACGATACGCTACCAGAGAGATTTTTCACCCAACCCCTGCCTACGGGTCCTTACAAAGGTGCCGTGTTTCCCAAGAAGACCTTTGACTCCATGATTGACCAATACTACGATTCAAGAGGATGGGACAAAGAAAGCGGGTTACTGGTCAAGGAGAAGCTGCTTGAGCTTGGTATGAAGGACGTTGCAAGCGACTTACAGAAAAGGGGGCTTTTGATTTCAAAAGGACGTGAAGAAAAAGCAAGCTAAAACCGACGTGGTGTTTTCATGCCCACATGCAAAATCTGCAAAAAAAGAATTGAAATATCCAGAACGGGTGTCTGGGCTTATAGGTGTAGAATATGCGGCAGAACAGTATGCAAAGAACATTACGATATCGTGAGACGGGTATGTCACATTTGCGCAGGCATCCCTGTAGCCAAAACCTAACATTTCCGGAAAACAGACATCGTGTTCGGACATGGACTAGTCAGTGGGTGAATGTTAAGTAAGTTCCTGCTCTCGTTCCCTAGCTTCTAAAGATTTCCTGAGCTTTTTCGTACCCTAGTTTAAAGGCAGCGCGGTTGACTGCGAGCGTTGCCTTCGGGACGCACGAATCTATAGCCTTCAAGATTGCTTCATTCTTTATCGGCAATCTTCCTGAACCAGCTAATGCTCCAATCATGACCGTGTTAACGGTTATCACGCCTCCAGCCTTCTCAGCCAACTCGGTCGCGTTAAATGCGACTACCCGAGCATATTGTTTTAGCTTTCCTAGTATTTCGTCGGTGCTTGGATAAACGCTTAAGCCGATGGAAACCATGTGCGGAACAATCGGTCTTGTATTAACAATGATTAATCCATCTCTGGACAGAAGTGTCACGTTTCTTAGGGTCTCGGACGGTTCAAACCCGACGAGGACATCTCCCTTACCGTCTGGAACTAGGGGACCATAAACTGCAGACCCTATTCTCAAGTGACCAACGACCGCTCCGCCCCTCTGGGACATTCCAAGAGCTTCAGAACCACGAACATTCAGTCCCGCCATAATCGCTGCAGTACCGAGGATATTGGATGCTAGAATTGTGCCCTGTCCCCCAACGCCAGCGAGGATTATGTTGAATTCCTCTATCATTCTTGTTGCCTCGCAATTGCCTTGTAGGGGCATACCTGTGAGCAAACACCGCATCCGCTGCATAGAATGGTGTCTATGAAGAAGCGTTCATCACGCCTAATTATGGCTGGGCAACCGAAGGGGTTTATGCAAATTCCGCAACCCGTGCATTTTTCATCATCTATGTAGAAGGGAATAATTTCCTCCCCTCTTTTCCTCTTGTCCCTTAACTCAAGCAATTCACACCTTCTTCTAAAGACCACAAGAGACGGTCCCTCATGTTTCAAAGCGCTTTCAACGACTTTCCGCGCCTTTCTTATGTCGTTAGGGTCTACAACTTCAACAAACTTTACGCCACACCCCCTTGCCACATCTTCTATCATTACTCTGGTGGTTTTGAGCCCGGTTGCCGTCACTCCCGAGCCTGGGTGAGGCTGAAAACCCGTCATCGCCGTCGTATCATTATCGAGCACAGCCACCATCATCCTAGCATTGTTGTAAACAGCGTTTATTAGCGCCGGTATTCCTGCGTGTAGGAAGGTTGAGTCTCCTATTATTGAGATGATTGGAGCTTGAACAACGTGGGCGTATCCATTGGCCAGTCCTATGCTCCCGCCCATGCAAATAGCTGAGTCAATGGCTTCAATGGGGGGCAAATATCCTAAGCCATAGCAGCCAATGTCGCCAGAGTATATGGGTTTCACACCCTCGCCATAGTCTGCTGCTGCAACCTTCTTTGCTGCGACCTTTATCGCATACAGAGAAGCTCTATGTGGACAACCAGGGCAAAGTACGGGCGGCCTCGTGGGGAGAAGTGACATGCTTTCCCCCTGGAATTTGTCCAACGAGCTATAATCGAGAGGTAGCTTGGAGCCCGTAGCCTTGGCAAGTCCCACCATTACTTTTGTGGTTGAAAGTTCCCCGATCAATGGTATCAAATCTTTTCCGTGGACCTTTACTGAAGGATTTACATCCTTTGCAATTGCATTAACATAGAGCTCAACAAAAGGTTCAAGCTCCTCAACGACCAACACCTCATCAACTGACTTCAACAATCTCGTAATCAATTTTTCAGGAACAGGATACGTTGTTCCAACCTTCAATAGAGATATTTTTCCGTCCAGCTTGAGCCACCTCATCGCTTCCCTGACATAATTATATGAAAGCCCGCATCCAATCACGCCGAACTTTGCGCCATCCAACAACTCCAGGTTATTGTATGGCAGTTCGTCGACAGCTTCACGTATCTTCTCAAACCTCTGAACCATCCGAACCCTATTTATTCGGGCGCCACGAGCATCGTACATCAGTAGATCTGGCCTCCTCTCATATACTCCCCCCCTTTTCTCTTTTGGTACGTCACCCAGCACCACGTTAGCTCTCGCATGGCAAACCCTTGTCGTAGGCCTTAGCATAATTGGATGATGAAATTCTTCAGAAAGCTCGAAGCATTTAGCAGTCATGTCCTTCGCTTCTTGAGGGTCGCATGGCTCAAAAACAGGGACATAGGCTTGCCTTGCAATGAACCGATTGTCTTGCTCATTTTGAGAGCTCCACGCGTAGGGATCATCACAAGAAACTAGGACTAAGCCTCCCTTTGCGCCGATATGGGCTGATGTCATGAAGGGATCATGAGCAACGTTCACACCAACATGTTTCATCGATGCCATCGCCCTTAAGCCACAATACGACGCGGCTAATGCAACTTCAAACGCAACTTTCTCGTTAGTCGACCATTCCACATATATTCCAAAATGGTTTGCGACTTCGGCCAGCGTGTCTAGTATTTCAGATGAGGGGGTTCCGGGGTAAGCGGCGGCAACCTGAACCCCGCCCTCTATGGCCCCTCTAGCTATTGCCTCATTCCCCATCAAGAGGCCCATGTCTCCATGAGAACCCTTTATCAGAAAATCGATTACGCCCAATGTATACCCCACGTAAGATTAATCAGCTTATTTAAAAATTAAAGCGTTGCCTCTTTTCCTAAATGTTTTAATCAAATGTTTCTGTAGGAAAATAGTGCATTCGCCGAAAGGACAAAGAGGTAAAATATGGACAGTGTTCCTGCGATTAATGCTTATTTCGACATTAAGACTTCTTCAAGTGCTTTTAGCATTAATTCGATATCTTCAAATTCAATATAACCCATATTCCCGATTCTAAAAGTCGTATTTTTTACGCTCCCATAACCCTTTGCGAGTTCAAATCCCTTTTTACGAACTCTTTCATATATTTCAGGCCCACTAATGTTCCTTGGTGAGTTTATACAAGTTACTGTTGGGCTCTCGTAACCTGCCTTTGGGAATAAAGTTAACCCTAATTTCTTTACTCCTTGCCTAATCCTTCTATTCCTTTCCGCGTACAAATCGAAGTATTTTTCTTTCCCTCCCCAGCTATCTATTAGCTCTAAGATTCTGTGTAAACCAAACATCTGAGGTACTGCTGGAGTCATGGGTGTACCTGCATCCTTTTGATACTTTTCAAACAACTTGAAATCAAAATACCAGCCTTTATTCTTAGTAACCTCCGATTTTTTTAAGGCCTCTTCGCTTACGCTCCCTACAGCAAGGCCGGGAGGAACTCCAAAGCATTTTTGTGAACTCGAAAAACACACGTCTAGACCCCATTTATCCACTTTTATCTCGACACCGCCCATGGAACTTATAGCGTCGACAAACAAAAGTTTGCCATGTTTTTTAACAACCTCAGCAAGTTTCTGCAACGGGTTTATCAAGCCCATACTTGTTTCATTGTGGGTTATGGAAACAGCTTCAACATCTGGACATTTCAAGAGTTTTTCATCTAATAAATCCGGTGTAATAGGTTCCCCTAAAGGAGGCTCGATTTTCTCAACGAGTTTTCCATTTGAAATAGCGACCTCCGCAAATCTCTCACCAAAATCACCATTAACACAACATAACATTCTTTTATCTACACAGTTCCTTACCGATCCTTCCATGAAGCCTGTTCCTGAGCTCGGAAACAAAAAAACCTGATTTTCTGTCTCCAAGAACTCCTGTAACATTTGAACGGTTTCCCTGTGTAATTTCTTGTACTCTTCACTTCGATGACTGAACATTTGGTGTTTCATCTCTTCTAGAACTTCAGGATAACAAGCAACTGGACCTACTGTAAACAGCTTCATATAATACACCTTTTGTTCAGTAAAAGAAGATGGATGAAATAAAGGTTGCTGTTTATGATAAGATCCATAAAGAATCATTCCGAGTGGACAAGGCAGGAGTTCTGATAATAGAAACAATTGAGTCTCACCGAGACCAAGAGCTCTCGAACTCTGTTCTCCTCCTCGAGCTCGTCACATAATGCCTTACTGAAGAATAGTGCAAAAATTAATATATTGAATACGTGAGAAACTATTTACGGAGGAAAATTCTTGGAACCACCATTTAAGCCTTGGCAACCATACAGAGGAATCATAGTGTTAATCGTGGTTTGCGTCATGGGACTGATAACATTCTTGGTGGCAACCAACCCGGTGACATGGATCATCAGATACTCGGAGTTCAACATGGTGGCAGTCTTATACCTCGTGTTCCTGCTGTTCTTTACGGGGATGCCCTTTCAGGGAGGATGGTTCGGGAACAAGCTAAGGCGTCCAGGTCTTCCGATGCCGCTTATCGTTAACACCGTGCTGTTGCTGATATTGGTGCCGGTAACCTGGTGGGTTCTTCGGATGACTATCGGTCCCCCTTTCCCATGGATGTTGTTCTTTGAGATTCAATGCCTATTCGTGTTCCTAACCATAGCGTTGCTCTTTGGGAACTGGCCCCTCCAAAGGGTTAAGCAACCGCTTCAAGGCATCGGCCTGTTAATAATAGGGTTCGCTGTGGGCGCAATACTATACTGGTTGCTTCACGACTATTCGGTGTTTTACGCGGGGGCCGCAGCCGTACCCCCCGAGGTCTTGGCTGTGCTTCTACCGCAGCCACCAGGACCCTGGCTAGAGCTGATAAACCCACACGGCGCAGTGGAGGCGTTCCTCATGGCGACTCTGAACACCATGTTCATACTATATCTAATGATCTTCTTCTTCCTCTTCGACATGTGGCCGTTTAGGCTCTTAAAGAAGCAACCCTGGATTGGCATATCATCAACGATAGTGACCGTGATACTCAGCCTTATAACATGGCACGCGGCGTTGGCGATATACCCGCAGGTAGTCAGCGTCGATTTGAGCTTGCTGTCAGGAGCCGGCTTCGCGCCTCCTGGAGCCACAGGAATGGCGCCACTATCCGCACTTCCACCACCTGCAATCACCAACATTGTAATGCTTCACGTCTTAGGCGCTTTCGAAGGCCCACTAATATGGGCGACGCTGGTTTGGAGTGCTGTCTTCATGTGGTGGCCCACACTACACTTCAGCGTTTTGGGACACCTCCCATACAACAAACAGCCGGTGAAAGGCTTCCTACTACTGATCTTAGCTATAATAACTGCTGCCATAGCTTTCCTTGGCCTACATTCAGTAGGATTAACAATTCAACCACCCCAAGCATGGCTTATTCCAGGCATGATACCGCCACCATACCTGATTTTGCTATGGTTGGTTATATGCTGGCTACCAGGACTTTCAATGTACACGGTATACTACGCTGCGGCGTGTGAGGGTTGGCCGCAGACACCAACTGGGCCGCCTCCACCTGACATTACCCTGCAAGATCGAGGCAAGCCCTCTGCCCCGCTCACAGAGAAGAAGAAGGAGGACATCAGGTCCAAGTACCTGTACGGCGAGTAGGAGGCTAAAGGTATGGCTGAACCTAGAAAAATATTGCTACCAATGGAGGAGTTTCCGAAAAGCTGGTATAATATAGTTCCCGACTTAGCAACGACTGGCAAAAAGCTTGCAGAGCCAAAGGATTCGAAAAGGATCGGTGGAATGGAGGAATACATGGCTCCATCGCTTCTAGCGCAGGAGACGTCTAGGGATAGGGAGATACCTATTCCGGATGATGTGAGAAGGGACCTTATATGGGTTGGAAGACCAACACCCTTGCAACGCGCTAATAGACTTGAAGATTTCCTTAAGACTCCCGCTAAGATCTATTATAAGCGTGAAGACATAACCTACAGCACGACCAGCAAAACCAACACTGCCATCCCTCAAGCCTACTACATAGCGAAGGATGGCTTCGAAAAGATTGTTGGCGGAGGGGGGGCTCAGTGGGGAAGCTCCCTTTCCATAGGAGCAGTTTACCAGAAGTTGAAATGCGATTTCATCATGCCTCAATCCTACCTTGAGTTGAAGGAGCCGCATAGAATCCTCATGGAAGTGAACCAGGTCAGCGTGTTTGGGTCACCGTCAGGCACCACCGATGTAGGAAAGAAGGCTAGGAAAGAAAAGAAGTATGAGACAGGAAATGTCTCACTTTCGATGTCAGAGGCTATAGAGAAGGCCACAGACGAGGAGAAGTCAGCGTTTGCGTTTGGAAGCTTCTTCAACTTCGTAATGTTGCATCAAACGATATCAGGCCTCGAAGCGAAGAAGCAGTTTGAGCTGATAGGCAAATATCCCGATGTTGTTATAGGCTCTGTGGATGATTTTGGAGGCTTCGCATTCCCATTCGTCGCTGACAAGCTTACTGGGGAAAAGCCTGACACAAGATTCATCATCGCCCAGTCGAAGTACGTGCCAGTCTTGACGGAAGGAAAGCTAGATTTCGACTATGCCGACTATGCAGAATTAACGCCCCTCTACAGGTTTCACTCGCTAGGACACGATTTTGATCCCCCAATGATACACGCTGGTGAAATGAGATACCATGGCGTCCCGCCCATAATTAGCCATCTAGTCGAAGCTGGAATGATTGAGGTTAAGACGTACGCGCAGACGGAATGCTTCAAGACTGGCATGGAGTTTGCCAGAAGTCAAGGGGTCATACCCTCACATGAAACTCAGTATGCAGTAAAGGCTGCTGTAGATGAGGCGCTTAAGGCAAAGGAGGACGGTAAGGAGGAGGTCATAGTTTTCAATAGCGCTGGGCACACGATGTTGGAGTCCACCGGATACCTAGAGCTCATCATGGACAAAAAGCTGAAATTGCCCTAAAAAAGTGAAAGGAGGAACTATTTATGAGTGAATATAAAAAGGTTGAGAAAGTAAAGGAAGTTTTCGAGAAGGCCAAGGAGAAGTTTGAGCCAAAGAGAGCGAGAATGATCAAGGTAGAATTGCCAGAAGATGAGCTACCTACCGCTTGGTACAACATAAATGCAGACCTTTATAAATCTGGCTTTAAAGTTCCATTCCCGCCTCCGACACCTGGGTTTGCAAACCTACCACACTTTTTTCCGCCATCACTCATTAGTCAAGAGCTTAGCCACGATCGCTGGATAAAGATTCCAGATGAGTTGATCGAGATTTACAAGATTTGGAGGCCAACAACCCTCTACAGAGCTAGAAAACTTGAAGAGTATCTGAAGACTCCAGCACGCATATATTACAAGAACGAGTATGTGAGTCCACCGGGCAGCCACAAGCCTAATACAGCAGTGGCTCAAGCATATTTCAACATGAAGGACGGATTCGAGGGCCTCACAACTGAGACAGGCGCGGGTCAATGGGGCTCCGCGTTATGCTTTGGGACCGCTCTAGTTGGCATAAAGTGCGATGTCTTCATGGTGCGTGTGTCCTACTACCAAAAGCCTGGCAGAAGGGTTATGATGGAGTCTTGGGGGGGTAGGGTTGTACCATCGCCTTCGGTGCCTCCAGAACGCATATACGACGACATGCAAACCGAAACCGCTAAGAGGGCATTGGCTGAAGACCCTAACCATCCCGGTTCGCTTGGTTGGGCTATATCTGAGGCAGTCGAGCATGCGTTAAAGAAGCCCTATCCGCTAAACTATTCGCTAGGTAGCGTTTTGAGACACGTCCTTATGCATCAAACGATAGTTGGACTGGAATGTTATAAGCAATATGAGCTCATAGATGAGTATCCCGATGTGATGTTTGGGTGCTGTGGCGGAGGCAGCAACTACTGCGGAGCCACGTTTCCATTCACAAAGGACAAGCTAGATGGAAAGAAGCCCGATATAAGATTCGTCGCTTGTGAGGCGTTGTCCTGCCCGAGGTTGACGAGGCCCAAATATATCGGTTACGACACCGGTGATGCGATGGGACTCGTACCGACCGAGTGGATGTATACGTTGGGCCATGAATTCGTTCCAGCAAGAATACATGCCGGGGGCCTCAGATATCATGGACATGCCCCACAACTTTGCGCACTAATCTACACGGGAGTTCACGAAGCCCAAGCCTTCCCTCAAAAAGAAATATTTGAAGCTGGCCAAATAGTTTCAATGACAGAGGGATTTCTATCAGCCCCAGAAACCCTCCACTGCTGGGCTGGAGCCATTCGAGAAGCAAGGAAATGCGCTGAAACCGGGAAGGAAGAAGTAATACACGTTGCTAATAGCGGTCACGGCTGGGTTGACGTTAAAGGATTCGACGAATGGATGAAAGGCAAGCTAGAGGTTCTCCTATAAACAAAACAAAGCCGAGAAGTTAAACGCTCCTAAAATCCCCTTTCTTTTTAACGAATTTGAATGAAGTGAACAGTTTCGAGTAAGGTATTAGACCTTCTATCAAATTTCAATAAGAATTCCAGACAGCTTTTCATCTTAACACATAATATACTAGCCAGAAAATATTTAGAGAGCGCGACCTGAAAGTTAATACGGCATCTTGCAGAGGAACTGCCAGTTGAAGGTGCTTGGCTTCATTGTGAACCCCATTGCTGGGATGGGTGGACGTGTTGGCTTGAAAGGAACGGACGGAGAAGAAATCCTTCAAAAAGCCCTAGAACTAGGGGCTAGACCTGTGGCTCCAGTTCGAGCTATGGAGACGTTGAAAGGTTTGCGGTCTATTAACTATGCCATTGAATTGGTAACGTACCCCGGTGAGATGGGGGAGGATGAAGCTAAGGAATGTGGGTTTACGCCAACAGTTGTGGGGTCTATAAAACCGGGCAAGACCACCGCCACAGATACGAAAAATGCGGTAGAAGAAATGATGAAACGGGGAGTAGATCTGATAGTCTTTGTGGGAGGGGACGGAACAGCTCGAGACGTTTGCAGCGTCATTAAGACAAACATGCCAGTTCTAGGTGTACCAGCTGGAGTAAAGGTTCACTCAGCAGTTTTCGCCATAGACCCTGAAGGCGCCGCTCGTATCATAACTTCGTTCGTTCGAACAGGCCTACCCTATACAAAAGCAGAGGTAATGGATACAGATGAAGATGCATTCCGCATGGGCAGAATTTCAGCAAAGCTTTTTGGATACATGCTCGTGCCCTTTGAAGTCGATTTGGTTCAGTCCACTAAGATTTCAAGTCCACTCACTGAAAATGAGAAAGCAAATCAGCTTGCCATAGCCAAGTACGTGGTGGAAAACATGAAACCCGACACAATCTACGTGCTAGGGCCCGGCACAACGATTCAGGCCGTCGCTGAGGTTTTGAAAATCCGGAAATCATTGCTCGGCGTCGATCTTGTCAGGAACGGGAAATTGATCGGATTTGATGTTAATGAGCGGCAGATTTTGTCAAAAATTAAAGACGAAGAAGCGAAAGTCATTGCCACTCCCATAGGTGGACAAGGCTTTATATTTGGCAGGGGAAATCAGCAGATAAGTCCAGCCGTCTTGAGAGCCATAGGTAAAGAAAATGTTATTGCAATTTCTACCCACAGCAAGCTGCAGGGCTTAAGAAAATTGAGAGTTGATACTGGTGATTCAGAAGTTGATAAATGGTTTAAAGGTTATATTCGTGTAATCACGGACTACCGCGAAGAACAAATGATGGAGGTTTTTTAACCTTCGTTTTAAAATGCAAAGCAATGACCTAGCAAGGAAATGAAAGTGAAATATTGAAATAGCTACTTCTTATTTGCAAATAGGGTGAAAAACTGTAGCGATAGAGCAGTTCACATCTTTATGGCTGTTAGAAAAAGCTTTAAGCATTTCAAATAGACATTACAAAGGTAAGGGATGGGGAGTGGGATTATGAGTTTGTTGAACTTAGCTAAAAAGTTCGCTGATGAACATCCAGAGTATGGAGTAACTGTAAAGGAAGAAATGCCCGGTGTCATCACCGATATAGTAATGAAGGCCAGCAAACCCAAGGTCGATATATTCTTGAGACCAAGAATAGCGTACGTTAACACTTGTCCAAACAAGGATAAATCATTTGTAACACGGATCAAAGGCTTATCGAAGAGCGCTGCCGAAGAAGGCGTTGAATTATATATCGAGCCGGAAACACCTGAAGCCCGCTTGGCCGTATCAAAGGTAAAGACATTCGAAGAAGCCGTTAAGGCTGCGGAGAAAATACTAAGGTTCCTAAAGAAACACAATTTAGATTGGGTCTAGTAAAAGACGCTAAGCGTCGTGCTGATAAGCCCCGGTATCAAACTGGAAACTCACACCCCTTTTTATTATTGTTTGTGACTGCCTATTAAGAAAACACGCTCGGAAAAGGTTCAGTAGGCATTTTTAGGTTTTCAAGGACTTCCGAGAGACTTCTTCTTTCTTTGACGAAGTTTAAAAGTCTCAGCGCATAACCATTGGCGTATAAGTCGTGCTTGTCGGCTACCATCTGCGCTCCTATAAGGTTATCCTCAGCGTCTACGACGAGTTTTACTTGTGGTTCTTCAAATTTTCCTAACCGACGCGAACTCGGTAGGGTTGCGTCCAAGGCTTCGCCTCTAAGACTGGCTTCGACAGCGCTTTCTACAGTGCATCCTATACTCACAACGTGTAAATGGAAGATTTCTTCATCTTGAGCCCTTAGAAATCCTTCGCTTTCAATATTTTCACCCGCAGAGTTGCTTCCCGCTATTTCCCCTTCAGCAGCCGCTAAACTCCCTATGGGAAGGTAGGTTTTACGCTTGGTTATGGTATCCATGACGCTTACGCAGTCTCCTGCAGCGTAAATGTCTTCAATGGACGTTTGCATCCGCGCGTTTACCGCAATGCCAGTTTTCTCGATCGCTACTCCAGCTGCTTCGGCGAGTTCAACGCGGGGCTTTACCCCCATCGCGAACAGAAGCAGATCCGAATAAACCTTACCCGAGCTTGTTTCGACCCACTTAACTCGATTATTCCCACCGATTTCTTCAATAGACGTGCCTGTGAAAACTTTAACGCCATATCTTTGTAGGTTAGATTGAACACTTCTCGCTAGATCAGCTTCAAGAGATCCTCTGAGGAGGCGCGAGCGAGCGATAACATTAACTTTAAGCCCACGCTTTACCAATGCTTCAGCTGCTAATAGACCTGCAAAGCCCGCCCCAACAATAGTTGCCGAATTTGCCCTTTTAGCCCGCCTGCTTATGTTTAGGGCGTCTTGAAAAGTTCTTAACGTGAAAACGCCAAGTTTGTCAGCACCCTCTAACATTGGCTTTGGTGCGTAACCACCAGTTGCCAAAATCAGTCTGTCGTAGCTCACCGACTTCGTCGAGCCTCGAGAATCACAGCACTTGACCACGTTGTCTTTTGCATTTATCTCTGTCACCTGAACGCTGTTTTGTATTTTAATGCCTAAGGAAGACAGGTAGCTTGGAGGGAATATCAAGATTTCTTCAGGGCTTTTGACTCCCCCTCTAATGATGGATATTAAAGCCGGGCGCTTATAAGTTAGGGACTCTTCGTCAAAAATCGTAACTTCTGAGTCGACACGCATCCTCCTTGCGGCACAAGCCGCCATTAACCCAGCAATTCCACCTCCAAGCACTACAATCCTTAAGAAAGACACCGCTTTTCACCCTTGAGTCAACTGGCTTCATCAAGTTCCATCATTTTAAGGCTATTTTAAATACGCTTTTGAGACTTATAATGTTGCTACGGCATTTAATACAACCTCGCCGAGGTCTTTTCTGGAGCCCTCCGCCATTTAACTATCAGACTTCCTTAAGACCCTTTGCCAATAATCTTCCAGAACGTACCAAAAGTAAAACTTCTCCAGTTAATTTGAAAAGGACGCGACATCATTTAGTATGAGTGGTGGTGTGGGTATTGAGTACCGAGATCAAGTTTGGTTTTGAAAGTGCTCCTTATCCATGGGGGTTAATATCTGAACTCGCAACGTATGTGGAGAACATAGGCTTCGACTCGTTCTGGATGCCGGATCACACCGTGGGGTTTGGAATAAAACGATGGGATGCACTGGAAGCTTGGACCGTTCTGTCCGCCATCGCCACGAAGACGAAGAAAATTAACCTGGGAACATGCGTTGGCGACACCTATAGACACCACCCTTCATCGCTGGCTCAGATGGTTACAACCTGCGACACCATATCAGAGGGTAGAGCCATCCTTGGCGTGGGAATTGGCGAGGCAATGAATCTAATCCCCTTTGGAATAAAAATGGAGAAGCCTATCAGAAGGACCCGTGAGGCTATCGTGGTCATAAAAAAGCTGTGGACTGAAGATATCTCTAGTTTCAATGGCGAATACTATCAGGTAAATGAAGCCTTTCTACAGCCCAAGCCATTCCAAAAGCCGCATCCGCCTATATGGATGGCTGCCAACTCGCCCATGACTATGAAAATGGTTGCTGAGCTTGGCGACGGTTGGATTCCGGCAAGCATGTTTCCAGAGGAGTATGCGCGGGGGCTTGAGAAAATCGGTGACATGGCTAAGGAGGTAGGTAGGGACCCTGCAAAGATTGAACCCGCCCTTTTCACCTTCACGGTCGTGGCTAAAAGCTTTGACGAAGCTAGACAGATGATTGCGCTGCCAGCAAAGATATACTTCTTAACGAGACCTAGGATTCTCAGAAGGCTGGGCTACGACGTAACCGATGAATACGACATGACATTTAGGCTCGTTATGAAACTAGAGAACACCATGGCGCTTCTGGAAAAGGCGAAACAACTACCAGATGATATCCTTGACAAAGCCCCAGTTTTCTTCGGTTCGCCAGACAACGTCATTGATGGAATTGAGAAGTATGTGAAGGCGGGGACGCGGCACTTTGTTGTGAACTTCTTTGTCAGGCCAGACATGTTGAGGGATACTCTGAAACTCTTTGCAGAGAAGGTTATACCATATTTTAAGGAAAAATAAAGTACCAACTCCTCCGTAAAACCGATTCGGCCCCCTTCTTTCATGCCGCCAAGTGGGCTTCACTTGTTTGGTATCATACAACTTAAGCAACCTTCTCTATTGAGTACTTACTTGGAGCCCATGGATGCTTACTTTTTGCTAGTAGGCTAAAGAAAATGGGGTAAAATCAGCCCATGAGGGCAAAGGAATCTCACAGGACATTCGGTATGCCTTTTCCCCCTTTTTTCTTTCTTGAAGCTTTTCCGAAAGATCTTCGCAGTCCAGTAAACAATTAGACCGGCGGCCAGCCAAGTTAGACCGGCCATTATACCAGTCTCCCCGCTCGCTACAAGAAGAACTAAGGAGGCGGCGAACGCTAGTGGAAGCACTAGGTGTGCTGCAGGCGTGTGGAAGGATGGCTTTACCTGTCCACTACTACGGCGTCGCAGTACTACCAAAGCAGTTAACGGAAAGATGAAGGATAGCGTGTACAGAAAGCCGCCGACAGCAACCGCAAATGCTACCGATCCTGTGAGTGCGACAAGCGCAAGCAAAGCCCCGTCTAAAAGAACCGCCATCCAAGGTACACCGGTCGACTTATGAACACGCGACAGAACTGTCGGTAGGAGACCGTCACGAGACATCGCGAAAGCTATCCGTGAAGTCACAACAAGCACCGCGTTACCCGTTGCCGCTGTTGTGAAAACCGCGGCCAAAGCAATCAATTTAGGGCCATATACTGAACCAAGGAAACGAGCTGCCGCATCGGATAACGGTGCACGTGACTCACCAAGTTGATTCCAAGGGAGGACACCGACGGACACGTATGTTACAAGCAGATACAGCCCGAGTACAGCGCCCAAGGTAAAAAGAATCGCTAATGGCAGATTGCGCTCAGGTGTTGCAACTTCTTCACCCGCAGCGGCCACCATGTCAAAGCCACCAAACGCAAGGAAAGCAAGCAGCGCCGCGGCTAATACGCCGCTGACTCCATGGGGAAAGAAAGGCGAGAGATTGCTTGGCTCGACATAAGGCAACCCTGTCAGTGCAAAGCCGACCAAGGCTCCAATCGCCAGCAAAACTACAGTAGTCTGCACTCTACCAGAAATGCGCACACCAACCAGATTGATTGCTGTGCTTACTGTTACAAGTGCTAGCGCACCGTAAATGAGTGGGATTCCCGTTATTACCTGCAGGTATCCTCCGAAGCCAAGAGTTACGTATCCGCTTACAAAGATGTAAGCACCCCAGTAACCCCAACCCATCATAAACCCCCAACTACGACCGAAGACTACCCGCGTGAAGGCGTAACCGCCACCTGCAAGTGGATAGCGACAAGCTAACTCAGCATAAGGTAGTGCGATAAGCAAAGAAGCAAGGAAAGCAAGAACGAAAGACAAGAGTGCAGCTGGCCCCGCCTGCTCTGCGGCCGCGCCCACAAGAACGAAGATCCCTCCACCAATTGTGCCACCAACTCCTAGCGCCACGGCCTCACGTAGCCCCAGAGCACGGCGCAATTGAGCTCTATCGATCTTGTCAGGATTATCCTCTGTGCCCATTTGCTAGTTTCTCGCTTGTCCAACTTAAGCATTCATTCTCTGATTGGAGTGTTGTCGATATAAAGATTTAAGAGTTGTTTGTATCGGTCTCTTCTGCATGGGTTTAAAGGGTTCCTAATGTCCAAAATGAAAATCAAGAAACTGCCTGTAGTAGAACCGCACGAAAGGCTAGGCTTAATAACCTCACCGACGTTGCCCGATTCCAACCACAGATTATTTATGCTTTGAAGTCCTCTTATAGACGGCTGTTCAAGAAAGAGCTACAAGATTGGTTAGGGCAGTATTGTTCCATTTTTGGATACTCTTGTTTTTTATGACCGCCGAGAAGGTCGAAAGCTTAAGCGCATACGGGTTAGAGGCTTGACAGAAACTCTGGTTAATGCGGGGTTTTCTGTTAGCTTAAAGAGGATGGAGAAAACCCTAGAGAGCTGGATGCAGAGTGTGACAAGATTCGTGAGAAAACGGGACGAGAGGTTGATCTATATCGTCAAATACGCATGTTGTTGGAGAAGCTGGGGATACGTGAGTCGGACTCGAATCTGTCTCAAAGTCTCTGGAATGCTTATGCGGAGAACCATGCGCGCGCTGTTTTCCTCGGGAGCATGTTGATTAGTGAGTCAAAATTTATATGAGTGCATAGTATGTTTATGAACAAAATAACTAGAGACCAGATCTTAAATGCAATCGTAGTTATACTCTTACTCTTTACAGCAATGATTAATTGGAATATTTATTCATGGTTAATTTTGATTGCAATAATTTTGATTTTGTTTGCATGGTATGTTAGAAAGAGTTAATGAGCGCGCGCAGAGGAAGGGTCAACGTTTCAAAGAGCCTTCTCGTATGATCAGAACTGCACAAGCTCTGACTTGGCACTAACCTCTCATAGGTTTTGTGCCTTTTATGCTTGCTTTTAATCAACATTTGACTCCTATGTTCTCAAGGTATGACGATGGCCCTCGTAAAGATTCTTCCTTCCCTTAACGTCTTGAGCGCTTCATTTATCTGATCGAGCGGCATCTTGTCCGAAACCAACAGTCTCAATCTGCCCCTACGAACCAACTCCACTAGCGGCGGAAAGTCGACGGCTCTGCACCCCAGAGAACCAACAACCTCGATTTCCCGGAACATCAGACGGGCGGCGCTGACACACAGATCCTTGTCTGCGTACCCCGCGATTACAACACGACCGCCCTCTTTCACGCTCCCAAAAGCCTGCCGCATAACGTCGGGGTTACCAATAGCCTCCACCGCTACATCGACTCCCCCCTTCATGATTTTTCGCACCGCCTTTACTGGATCCTCCTTTCTTGCGTTAATGACCGCGCTGGCTCCCAACTCTATTGCCAGTTTCAGCTTCTCGTCTATAATATCGACAGCTATCACGGAGGCACCGGAAGCGGCGGCTATTTGAACCGCGTTTAGTCCCACGCCACCGCACCCATAAATGATAACGGAGTCACCGGGTTGAATTCGCGCCCTGTTCTTGATAGCGTGGTATGGGGTGGACATGGCATCGGATATTATGGAAGCCTCCTCAAGCGGTATTTCCGGGGGCAGAAGGATTAGGTCCTTGGCCGGAACCTTGATGTACTCAGCGTACGCGCCGTCCACAGTGTTCCCTATCATGACCATGCTCTGACATATGTTTCCTCGCCCGATGCTGCAGTTATGACACACCCCGCACGCAAGGACCGGTGGAATGAGGACTCTATCATTCTTCTTAACCCTACTCACCTTCTCGCCAACATCCTCCACGGTTCCAGAAGCCTCATGCCCCAGGATCAGTGGCGGCTTTTTGAAGGTAGGCACGCCGTCGAGGTAGTGAAGGTCGGTGTGGCAAACACCGCAAGCAGCAACCTTCACGAGGGCTTCTTCGGGGCCGATTTCCGGAGTGGGCACCTCCTCTAACTTGAGGGGTTGACCAGGTCCATAAAACACCGCTGCCTTCATACTTCTCCCATCAATAAAGATTAATAATGTGGTTGTGACGAAATGGCTTGTAATCGCTATTTAAAACTTTGGTGAGCATCTGCCAACAGTATCGTAACCTTTATATTTAGTGAGTAAGCGAGACACGCTTGTGAAGATTGATGGCCCATCACGTAAGGGTTTTGTTCCACGCCACATTCAGGGAGACGGTTGGTCAGAGGGAGATTTCGGAAGAGATCGACTCGGGCTCTACCCTTGAGGACCTTATAAACAAGTTGGCGAGAAGATACCGAGAGCCCTTTGACGACATCATTAATTCGGAGAAGGGAGAAATCAGTCGAGAAGTCGTTGTGATGGTGAACGGAAAAAGTGTTAGGAAAACGAATGTAGTGTTAAAAGATGGGGATGTGATGATGATCACCGTCCCCTTCGGCGGAGGCTAGGTTTGTATAGGTTTGCAGTTACATCCCTGTCTGGACGGACGATAACGCACATAGACCTTCGTGACGTTTCTGAGCTCTAGGAGGAAGCCACGCTAGAAGAGGTGTTCCCTTTTTATCCACTCCGGGAACCATCTGTAATATTTGAGTGGCCTTGCTTCCCTTAAGCCTCTATATGTCGCTTTTGCCAAGGCGACGGCGCCACGTCTATCTCTGTGCAGCTTAACGAAGCCCTTCGCCTCCAGTGATGTTAGCAGCTTGTCCAGCTGCTCGTCGCGCATAGTTAGCCGCTCCTTCATGTCTTCTCGACTCATGTAGAGGCCTGAGTTGACCCTATAGTCTTCTGCGAGCATCTCAAGCACTGCTTTCTCGCTGACTTCGGCAACGGATAATGGTTCGGTGCTGGAAATGGGGACCCCCAGTTTTGGGTGCATGCGTCGGCGTGGCATCTTCAACTCTTCGGCCATGGCTCTCGTTCCCCATCTGTAAATAACCATTCTCATAACCTCGCTGGTTCCGGCGCCTATTTCGTAGACCTTCGCGTCTCTCATGAAAGTCTCAATTGGGTAGAACCTTGTCCAGCCGTCTCCGCCCATGACCTGAACCGCGTCGGTCATGATCTCCCTATAAGCCTCTGAGGTGAAGAGCTTGGCGTTGGTTGCCTCCAACACCACCTCCGCCTTCATGTCTATCAGGTGAGCTGCGTGATACACGAGTAAGCGGGCAGTTCGCAATCTCGAGATCACGTTGGCAATCTTGAATTGGTTGACCTGAGCTTCGATGGTGGGTCTATCGAATTGAACTCGCCGCTGAGCATGCCCAACTGCATACCGTAGAGCTTCTCGCATGGGACCCAGCATTCGGGCACTAAAAAGGGTTCTCTCGAAGTTTAGCCCGTCCACCAGCACATTCCAACCGTCACCCTCGGCTGCTATTCTGTTCTTAACGGGCACTTCTACATCCTCAAAGTCTAGATATCCATTGGGATAACCAATCCATCCGGACAGCTCATTTATCCTCTCAACTGTAAAACCGGGCGTGCCCTTCTCAACGATGAAGGCACTGAGATGTTTATAGCTGGCTTTATCCTCGGGGCGATCACTCGTCTTGGCATACACGAGGTACATGCCGGCCACACCGGCATTGCTTATAAACCTCTTCTTTCCGTTGATTGTGTACGCATCGCCCTCACGTATGGCTGTCGTTTCTATGCCAGCGGCGTCGGACCCAACTAGGGGTTCTGTGATGCATATGGCTGCCAGCATCCCATCCTTGGCAACTCGTGGTAACCATTTCCTCTTCTGTTCATCGTTGCCGAACTTTATGAGCTGTTCTACACCGCCGAACATGGTCACCGCGTAACCATCGGCTAGGGCATCGCATATTCGACTAAGCTCCTCGGCTACAATGCAGGAGCCAGTTACGCCCACGTCCATGCCTCCGTATTCCTTTGGGATTACGGCTCCAAACCATCCTCTTTTACTCACTTTTTTTACAAGGTCTGATGGAAACTCTCTTGTCCACGCTATCTCCTCTCCTCGCGGTATGTTTTCATCAGCGAATTTCTTAGCTTCCTCAGCCAGCGTCTTCTGTTTTTCACTCCACCAAGGATATATCTCCATCATTTTCTCACACCACACCATTTAGGTTATGTTCATAGGCAATTAAATCTGCTGGGTATGATTGTTGAGAAGAACACAAATCACCTCTTATTTTGCCTAAGTTTTCAGTGGGTTGTAGCACTGGTCAAGCAGGCTAAGGTTTCGCCGAATCGTGTGCAAGACCGATCTCAGATGGACTTAAGAATCGCTTTCCTTCGTTTTTCTGACAGCATCTGCGATGGTGTCACCCACTTCCGTTGTTGAGGATTCTCCCTCTAAGTCGTAGGTTCTAACCTTCCCTTCCATTAACACGCGTTCAACTGCCTTCTCAATTTTTTCCGCAGCCCTTTTAGGAGCCTCATCATCACGGGTTTCTGCTATCCACTCGAGCATCATTTTCGCAGAAAGGATAGCGGCAATAGGGTTTGCCACCTTCTTGCCAGCGATTCGAGGCGCAGACCCATGTATAGGCTCAAACATGGCGTGTTGGTCTCCGATGTTGCCCGCGGGAGCCATGCCCATCCCGCCTTGAAGAACAGAAGCTAAGTCGGTGATGATGTCGCCGAACATGTTCGTGGTGACAATAACGTCGTAGAACTCTGGACGCCGGATCATCCACTGGGTAACGGCGTCGACGTAGGCGTAGTCCCTCTCAATGCCAGTATAACTCTTGGCAACCTCATTGTAGATGTCCCTAAAGAAGACGCAGCCTCGCAAGACATTGCTCTTGTCCACGCAGGTAACTCGGCGTTTGCCGTCCAGCGGCGCGCCTCTCCTGCGACCGCACAGCTCAAAGGCGTATCTAATGACTCTCTCCGCCCCCTTCCGAGTCACGACTCTCACGTCCACCGTCAGTTCAGTTTCGCCCCCTCGGGTGAGGGCTCCCCGTATTGGTGCGTATAAGTCCTCAGTGTTTTCCCTCACTATAACAAAGTTGATGTCTCCCGGCTTTTTTCCACTAACAGGACACTCAACACCTTGATAGAGTTTTACTGGTCTAACGTTTGCGTAGAGGTCTAGTCCAAAGCGTATGCCAAAAACGATGTCGGCTCCCACCATGGTTCCATCGGGCCTTACGGCTTCCGGCAAGCCCACTGCCCCAAACAAGATCGCCGACGACTCCTTGCAGGCTTGAAAGGCTTCCGACGGCCACTCTTCCTTCTTTTCCGTCTTTAGCCAATAGTGGGCTCCGCACTTAAACTCCTGAAACTCCAAATTAAAGCCTGTTGTGGCATCCTCAGCGGCTTTAAGAACCTTCACCGCCTCGGGCACGACCTCGCTACCGACCCCGTCACCTGGCAAAAGCACAATCTTATACTTTCGGGGCATACCCTTTCCTCCGGGCAGCCACATGTAATTATCAGTGTTAAGCTACTTAAGGTGTATGTGGAGTTTGGAGGGAAATAACGGTTTTCCTCGGTTGTTTTTTGAATATAACCTTCCAACAAAGTTTTTGTTTTTGTCGGTGTGCAAAAGTCGTTTAATTTTACCTTATATGTTTACCTAACTTTATATAGCCCTTTGTACATCGATCGAAAAACAGAAGTTTAGGGAATTCTAATACCTTTATAAATTTGGTAAAGGATAGGTCTACTAAGACGTGTGAGTTGAGAAAAACAATGATAGAAAGCCTAGAGATTAGGGGTTTCAAATCAATCGAACATCTAAAACTTAACTGTAAAAGAGTGAACCTCTTCATAGGAGAGCCCAACACCGGAAAATCAAACATTCTTGAAGCAATAGGGCTCCTATCACACATCTACCACGGAAATATTAGACATTTCGTAAGGTTCGAAAACATGAGTAACCTTTTTTACGATCATATTTTGGAAAACAAAGTAAACATAAGCTTCGATGAAAAAGCTTTAGAAATGACATTCAAAGACGGAAATTTCTATGGAAGCTACTTAGATGGAAAAAGTCCAGAAAGACGAGTTTTCGCGTACGATTATCAAGGCAGTGGATCGCGGTCATCACATTCCGATTTTTCTCAATTTAAATTCTATAGATTTACTGTGAGGGAAAATTTTCCAGGTCAAGAGTCAGGATTTCTCCATCCGCCAAACGGAGACAACCTCTTAGCAGTTATTTTATCCCGTAGAGAACTAAGAGTCATCATTAAACAAATCTTCGACCACTTCGGACTTTCAATCGTTTTTGAGCCTCCAGAAGGCAGGATGAGAGTGCAAAAACAACTCGAGGACATCATAATCGCCTTCCCGTACTCACTAGCTTCTGAAACCCTTCAAAGACTCGTATTCTACCTAACCGCCATTCACTCCAATCAACATTCAACACTCGCGTTCGAAGAACCAGAAGCCCACGCCTTCCCATACTACACGAAATATCTCGCAGAAATAATAGCCTCGGACAAAAATGAAAATCAGTACTTCATCTCAACTCATAACCCCTACTTTCTCCTCTCGATATTGGAGAAAACCCCAAAAGAAGAACTAGCCATTCTCTATACACTCTTAGAAAACTACCGTACCAAGGTAAAGCCTCTAACTGAAGAAGACATGAAAGAAGTGTTAGAAAAAGGAATAGACCTCTTTTTCGACATCGAAAGATTTCAGGGTTAGGGGAAGCCATAACAAATGTATTTAGTGGAGTGCAAACCCGACACCGTCTTGATAAAAACCCTAACCCTCACCCCAAGAAAAAACATCGTTCACGCCGGGAACAAGTCAGAACTGCTCAAAAAACTCACAGAACGCTACAGCAACTCTAAAGGAATCATAGACGAAGACCCGTGGAGTATCCAACCCCCATACCTGCAAAAATTCAAAGAAAGACAAGACCTAACGAGGCATAACCTCAAAATACTATATCAAACAAGCAAAAACAATACCGTAATCGTTATACGGCCAAGACTTGAGGAGTGGATACTCGAAGCCTCAAGAGAAGCTAACTTAAACCTGAAAAAATACGAGATACCCGAGGACGCCACAATACTACACCGACAAATAAACATTAAAATCGACAAGCTTGAGAAACTACTTACAGACTTAAAGCAAAAGAGCAACAGATTCAAAACTCTAAAGAAGTACCTGCAAACACAAGGGCCATCCTATCATTAATAGAATTGTTGAAAAAGAATTGTTAGCTCGTAAGCATTCTACAATTTCTAAGTATAGTAAAACAAAAACCACAACCTACTTAAGGTGTAGCCTCGGCGCAAAGCGTATTTCTTTTATATCTTTTCCTTAAGTAGAATAGACCAGATAAAGATCGGGATGGAATGGAATGTTTGATAAAAAGAAATTGACTTCAATCGTAAGAGAGAAAGAGCGTTGGGAAAGGGAGACCTTAAACAAGACTCTTGTCAGGTTCCCGGAACGTCAACCGGAGTTCACAACCGTGTCAGGCATGCCTATCCAACGATTATACACCCCCATGGACGTGGAAGACCTCGACTATGCGAGGGATCTAGGATTCCCCGGCGAGTTCCCCTTCACTAGAGGGGTTTACGCAACCGTGTACAGGGGCAGATTATGGACCATGCGGCAGTATGCTGGATTTGGCACCGCTGAAGAATCCAATCAAAGGTACAAGTATCTCCTTGAACAAGGGCAAACCGGCTTAAGCGTCGCCTTTGATCTGCCCACCCAAATCGGGTACGACTCCGATCATTCTATAGCAGGTGGGGAGGTTGGCAGGGTAGGTGTCCCCGTAAGCTCCTTGAGGGACATGGAAATTCTTTTTGACGGAATCCCCCTAGACAAGGTAAGCACATCCATGACCATCAACTCTACGGCTCCCCAAGTGTTGGCTATGTACTTCGCTTTAGCCGAGAAACAAGGTGTACCCCTAAGCAAGGTGGCCGGCACCGTTCAAAACGACATCTTGAAGGAGTACGTGGCCCGAGGCACCTACATATATCCTCCCGAGGCTTCCATGAGGCTGGCAGTGGACATCATTGAATATTGCCAAAAGAACGCCCCTAGATTCAACGCCATAAGCGTAAGCGGATATCACATGAGAGAGGCAGGGGCAACCGCGGTTCAAGAGCTAGCCTTCACCTTGGCGAATGGCATCGCATACGTGGAAGCCGCCATGAAAAGGGGACTGCCCATAGACGACTTCGCCCCAAGGGTTTCCTTCTTCTTCGCATGCCACAACGACTTTTTTGAAGAAATCGCCAAATTTAGAGCCGCGAGGAGACTGTGGGCCAAAATCATGAAAGAGAGGTTCGGAGCTAGAGATCCGAGTTCTATGCTTTTGAGATACCATGTGCAAACATCCGGTTGCACCCTAACCGCCCAGCAGCCCTACAACAACATTGTGAGAGTGACGATGCAGGCATTGGCCGCTGTGCTCGGTGGTGCTCAGTCTTTGCACACCAACTCCTTTGACGAAGCTCTAGCCCTACCCTCTGAAACCGCTGTAATAACCGCCCTGAGAACTCAGCAGATTATCGCCCACGAGAGCGGGGTGGCCAACACCGTCGACCCCCTATGCGGGTCGTTCTTTGTGGAATCTTTAACCAACAAAATCGAAGAAGAGGCTATGGAATACATCCGGAAAATAGATGCCATGGGCGGGGCAATGGCAGCCATTCAGGGGGGCTTCTATCAGAAGCAGATCGCCGACAGTGCCTATGAATATCAAAAGGATGTGGAAGGCAAGGAAAGGATAGTCGTGGGCGTAAATGATTTCATCACTGAGGCTAAGGTGCCAATAAAGCTTTTGAAGGTGTATCCTGAGACAGAAAGAAGACAGGTTGAGCGGCTGAGGAGAGTAAGGGCGGAAAGGGACGGAAAGAAAGTCAAGGAAGCCCTCGAAAAACTTCGAAGAGCCGCGGACGGAAAGGATAACTTGATGCCGTTCGTGCTGGAAGCGGTGAAAGCCTACGCAACCAATGGAGAAATCTCTGACACATTAAGAGAGGCGTTTGGCGAGTATAAGGCGGAGACCATAGTTTAGAGACAACCAAACTGGAGGAATCGAGTTGGGTTTAGAAAGAAGGATAAGGGTATTGGTGGCAAAACCCGGGTTGGACGGCCACGATAGAGGTGCCAAGGTCATGGTTAGGGCCTTGAGAGACGCCGGGATGGAGGTAATCTACACCGGAATACGACAGACCCCAGAGCAAGTCGTGGAAGCAGCCGTACAGGAGGACGTCGACGTGGTGGGCTTGAGCATCCTATCCGGTGCCCACATGACCCTGTTCCCCAAGATAACGAGGCTTCTTAAAGAAGGGGGAATGGGTGACGTGCTGGTGATTGGAGGGGGCATAATACCGGAGGAGGACATTCTAGCGCTGAAACAGGCAGGAATAGCGGAGGTCTTTGGGCCTGGCACCCCTATTCAAACTATTGTAAAGTATATTAATGAAAACGTGCAGATGAAGAAAGAGCTTTGAGGTGATCCGGATGATAAAGAAGATTAGCCACATCGGTATTGCCGTGAAGGACCTAAACGACGCTTTAAGATTTTACAGAGAAGCCTTACACCTAGAGGTGGAAGGATTCGAAGAGGTTAAAGATCAAAAAGTTAAGATCGCCTTTATCCCCATAGGAGAAACCAGAATCGAGCTACTGGAATCCACCGACCCAGAGGGACCCATCGCTAAATTCATCGCGAAGAGGGGGGAGGGAATCCACCACGTAGCCTTCGAAGTCGACGGGATTGAAGAGGCTTTACAAGAATTGAAAGGAAGTGGGGTGCAGCTCATAGACGAAAAACCAAGAATAGGGGCTCATAAATTAAAAATCGCTTTCCTACACCCCGAAAGCACAAAGGGTGTATTGCTAGAACTATGTGAAGGGCAAAAGTGATTCGAAGTTCCCATCCTTGACATTTGCGCTTATCTAGATACTACCTTTGCTATAAATTTGGCGTTTTTTCTGAAAAGAGCCTAGATTTGGCTTTCTTTTCAAGCTGACATTGCTGATAAAATTCGTGTCTATGTATGAGTAGGGCGATATTGCTGTTCCAAAGTTACAAACTATTCCTAGAAAGAATTGGTTATTTATTTAGGACTGCCACCAATCAAATTCTTCGTAATTATACTCTAACGCGTCTTGAATGGTTTCAAATAAGTGGTTGTATTCAAAGTAGTTATCAAAGTAGGGGTCGTCCCATTTGACTAAATCATATATAGTCGCTTCAACCGGCATGTAGTGTTCAGGACTTGTCTCGACGAGTAACCACGCATGATAACCATTCCCCCAAGGTGTTTCTCCGATTACTATGTAAGTGTGGTATCCCTCATTTTCAAGTTTCCACTCAAGATATGCGCTCATCTCACTGCAATCAAAAACGTCCATTGTGTAAGAACCTTCACTCCATTGCCATCTATCTAAATATTCTTCCAAGTCATCAACACCGTATCTCTGTTCTGCCAACGAGGCGTAATAGAACATAAACTTATTTTCCTCAGCAGTTTGCCGTAAAATTTCCATTTGCGACCTTAAATTTGATATAGTCCCCTCTGCTTCCGCTAACTCTGATTCCAAAGATGAGAATGCCTTTGCCAACGAGGCGTAATCCCGTTCTAAGGCTTCATACACTAAACTCAGTTCCTCGTGTTCCGAGGATAACCTAGCATACTTCGACTCTAAAGTGCCGTATTCTGATTCTAGCGTCTCATAGCCTTCTTGTAAAGTAGTGTGTTCATGTCGCAGAACGGTATATTTGACCGAAAGAGTCTGATGCTCCGTATAGAGTAGGTAATAAAGGAAACTCTGACCGCCTACAATCGCACATAAAACTACTATAACGATTAGCCATTTTTTACTCATTATATCACCAAATTGTTTTTACGCTTCCCTTAATCTTAAAATTTTTCTTCGAGAGTTTCTCCGCAGTCTTGGCATGAAAGGGGCTTAAAATATGCTTATTTCGGTTAATGTCCATTTTGGACATGTTACGAATGACAATTTAGGCATGTTTTAGGCATATTTTTGCCTAATATAATGTTGAAAATAGGCCAAAACGTATTCTCCAGAAAGGCCGAGTAGCCATAGGGATTAGTGGAATGTTGTCAAAGGTATTTGAAGTTTGGGAGATGACTTATGCTGGAATGTTTCCGTGTTTTCGTGAGACGCGAAATTGAACCTCTCTCTTGCTTAACAGCATTTCCAGCGCGTTGATTAACCGAGGTCTCATCTCCTGAGGCTCTATGACGCTGTCAATATATCCTCGTGAGGCGGCAACATAGGGGTTAGCGAATTTCGTTCTGTACTCGGTAATTAATTCCTCCTTCGCTTCGGGTTTTTCCGCTAGGAGGCTTTGGAACACGATCTCTACGGCGCCTTCAGGTCCCATGACCGCTATTTCCGCCGTGGGTAACGCAAACACCACGTCTGCCCCTAAGTGCTTGCTGCTCATCGCGATATATGCTCCTCCGTAAGACTTACGCAGGATCACTGTGATTTTTGGAACGGTGGCCTCCGAGTATGCGTATATGATTTTTGCCCCGTGCCTTATAATTCCCCCATGCTCTTGCTTCACGCCAGGTAGATAGCCGGGAACATCCTGGAAGGTGATCAGAGGTATGTTAAAGGCGTCACAAAATCTCACAAATCTGCTTATTTTATCCGAGGAATCGATGTCTAGGCACCCAGCGTAGGCTTTTGGTTGATTAGCTATGATCCCGACACTCCGACCATTCAATCGCGCAAAGCCCACAATGGCATTGGGCGCAAAGTGCCTATGAACCTCAAAAAAGGTTTCTTTATCTACCACGCGTTCAATTATCTCGTACATGTTATATGCCTTCCTAGGATCCGTCGGAATTATATTTGCAAGCTCCTTGTCCATCCTATCTGGGGGGTCACCGGTCTCCACCACTGGGGGGTCTTCTAGGTTATTTGACGGCAGATAGCTCAGAAGCCTTTTGACCATTTGTACGCATTCTTCTTCATTCTCTGCGGTGAAATGAGCCACGCCGCTGAGCGTAGCCTGAGCCTTAGGTCCACCGAGCTCCTCAGGCGTGACCTCTTCGCCAGTCACTTCCTTTATAACCCTCGGACCCGTAATGAACATGAAGCTCGTTTTCTCCACCATAAAGACGAAGTCTGTTAGAGCCGGAGAATACACTGCCCCACCCGCGCAGGGACCCATTATGACAGATATCTGGGGAATCACCCCCGACGCCACCACATTTCTATAAAAGATATCTCCGTAACCAGCCAGGGAATCGACACCCTCTTGAATTCTCGCCCCGCCTGAGTCGTTCAGTCCAATGAACGGCACCCCCATTTTCATCGCCAACTCCATCACTTTGCAAATCTTTTTGGCGTGCATCTCGCCGAGAGACCCGCCCAAGAAGGTGAAGTCCTGAGCGAAAAGGTATACCAATCTCCCGTCAATTGTCCCGTATCCCGTGACCACCCCGTCTCCCAGCCCTTTCCTCTTGTCCATTTCAAACTCTGTACATCGGTGAGCAATGAACGGATCCAGCTCAACGAAGCTATTAGGGTCGAGAAGTCTCTCTATCCTCTCACGCGCCGTCAACTTGCCTGCCTTATGTTGTTTTTCGATCTTTTCCGTTCCTCCGCCCAGTTTCGCTTTTTCCACCATTTCTCTAAGCTCTTGAACTTTTTCCTCCATGGTTTTCACCCTCAACATGCCCTCCCATTTCAGTGACATGTAAGTTTCTTCTTGCAACGTATTTAAACTAGTCGGCGTTGATTTATTCACTGACTGAAAGGCAATTATTCGAAAAACAGTTATTGGAAGGAGGAACAATTAAAAAGGGGTTTATGGCAAGGGGTGAAAAACTTGGAGAGAAAAATTAGAAAAATATTGGTTGTAGTTTTGATATGCTTGACAATAGGAATAGGATTCTCAGTTCTTTTATTAAATATTAAGGGTTTAGAACAATATATAACTCAACTGGAGAGTGATATAACTCAGTTAGAGGATAAGCATTCTCAGTTAGCACAAGAATTTGAATATGCGAGACAAGAAAAAATTTCTCTTGAAAACATTTTTAACGATCTTCAAAACGAATATAATAAATTAGTTTTGTCACATAATTCGTTAAATACTAGTTATACCTCTCTTAAGGAAGAATATGAAAAATTCTCAGAAAAGTACAATGAAATCTATAATTCTCGATATAAAGAAGGATACGATGATGGATATGTTCAAGGTTTTAAGGCAACAGGTTATAACATTAAAGATCCAACTTATGAAGAAGCTGTAGATTTTATACGTTCTGATAAGACAGATAAAAAAAGATACGTTGAGGGAAATTATACTTGTCTTAATTTCAGTGCAGATTTCAAAAATAATGCGTTTGAAGCTGGATATAGATGTGGATTTGTTTATGTGGAGTTTGAAGAAGGCGCTCACGGAATAGTTTGCTTTAACACTACCGATAAGGGTTTGATTTTTGTTGAACCCCAAGACGATGACATAGTGAAATTGGTTGTAGGAGGTTATTATTGGGACCATAAAGTTATAAATTATGTGATCGTTTGGTAAAGAGGAATAAATGTTGGAAGTTGATAAGTTTAAGAATCTTTTAAATATAATCTTTAATCCTTGGCTTTGGTCTCTAGGCTAGAAGTTATACGAGTATCCTTCAATCAATATGATATGCTGTGCCTAATCGACGATAAAGATGAGGGAGGATAATTATGAGTAACGAGAGCTTTCCTTTTCAGGTAGGAACTTTCGAATGTATTGTCGTCAGTGATGGCACCGTTGCGTATTCTGACCCTGCCCAGTTTTTCTTCGTTAATGCTCCCAAAGAACGCTTAAAGAAAGTGCTAAGGGACCACAACCTCGATATCGCGAAGTGGAAAGAGTATGTCAGCCCGTATCCAAGCCTGCTGATTAACACGGGTCAGCACCTAGTTCTGGTTGACACAGGTGCGGGTGACATGGAACCAACTACTGGTAAACTGATTCCCAACCTACGGGCCGAAGGAATTGAGCCCGAGGACATTGACACGGTCATCCTCACGCACGCTCACCCGGACCACATCGGCGGAAACATCGATAGCGAGGGCAAGCCAGCTTTCCGTAATGCTCGCTACATTATGTGGGAAGACGAGTGGGACTTTTGGATTTCAAGGCCCAACCTAGCGGCACTGGATATTAGTGAAAGCGGCAAAGAGTGGTTTATCAGGTACGCACGCGACCACCTTCTACCGATTCAAAACCAATTTGATCTCGCGGACCATGAAATGGAAATCGTTCATGGCATTCGGACCGTCGCGGCACTCGGCCACACACCTGGGCACATGGCGGTTTCCATTACCTCGAACAACGAGCAACTACTGTACATCTCCGATGCGGTGATCCATCCCATCCATCTGGAGCAGCCAAACTGGTATACTAAGTACGACTTGGCTCCCGAGCAAGTCATAACCACTCGGCACCTCCTCCTCGATCGGGCCGCAACTGAGAAAGCCTTGGTGCACGCCTTTCATTTCCCCTTCCCTGGCCTGGGCTATGTTATCCAGAAGGAAGAGGGGTGGCGGTGGCAGCCTATTTAGACGACGGTCTCTATTTTCTATGGGCTTAAGCACCACTGTTTTTCTAGGTATGGTTAGAAAGAACTCAGGATCCGTATCGTTGAAAATGAATAAGAAATTTAACCCCTCTAGTTCTTTATTGTAAGGGGACATCGGATCTTGGAGGGTTAGATACGCCGCTTTCGCAACACTTGGAAGAGCTGCTTCGTTTTTTGGAACCGCTAAAGCCACCGAGGGAGTTTAGCGTGGTGGTCATGCCCGACTTTTTCCTAGACCGCATGATAACCTACGAAGGGGATGTTAAGCGTTTTTCTAGGGCTGTCGCTGAAGTTGCTAAAAGAAAGGGAGGCAGCATCCACGGGGTCAAGCAGATGGAGTTGAGGGGTGGAAACGCAGCGAACACCGCCGCTGCTCTAGCCGCCCTCGGGGCTAGGGTCCATCCCATCATTAACACGAACCCCCTTGGACTCCATTTACTCAAGTTTTACCTAGAACCTCTAGGCGTGGATCTTTCTCACGTGAAAACCTATGGGGCGATGGCCATCACCACCGCCTTTGAGCTGACCCACGAAGGTGAAAGGGTGAACGTGATGATGAGCGATGTTGGATCCCTGCCCGACTTCGGTTTGAATGATCTGACCCCTGAGGATTTTCAGCTCCTGCGGGAAGCCGACTACGTGTGCGTGTTTCATTGGGCTTCAACCCGACGCTGGGGAACCGAGCTGGCTGAAGAGATTTTCCGTCACGTTAGGGAAAGGGGAAGGGGAAAAACCTACTACGACACCTCTGACCCAAGTCCAAACAAAGAGGACGTTCCGAGGCTGGTGAGAAGGGTTCTCCTAGGGAGCCTCATTGATATCTTTAGCGTCAACGAGAACGAGGCTGTTTGGTACGCCTCTCAACTGAGCGAGGAAGCGAAGAGCCTTCGAGAAACGCTGAAACCCGAGGATTTAGCTAAGGAGTGCGCAAGAATCTTGGCAAGGAATCTCTCAGTCCGAGTCGACCTCCACACCACAACCTTCACGGGGTCCTTCACCCGAAAAACCGAGGTCATCGTTCCCGCCTTCACGGTTCCTGTTTTGAGGGCTACGGGGGCAGGGGACGCTTGGAACGCTGGAAACATCTTCGGTGACGCCCTTGCCCTTCCAGACCACTGCAGGCTAACCTTGGCAAACGCCGTCGCCGCCTACTATATTTCAAGTCCGGCTGGGGAGCATCCCACCTTGTCCCAGCTCATAGAGTTCTGCTCCAAACACCTAAGAGGCTAGCCTTATGCATCCACTCTCAAGCTTTCTCGATGTCCTTAGGCGCTCAGTCACCTCATACTTGGGTATATGGAGGGCTGTGGGAGTTATAGGACCTCGATGGTATTTGAAAATCTATTCTCCCAGAGAAAATTGCTGCAATATTCGTCGAACCGACAGGCAGGCGCTTAAGGACGTTGAATCCGGAGTCGTTACGAAGCTCGCTATAGGCTGGTGAACCAGCCGAAAGAAGAAAATTAAAAATAGATAAATAGGAATGGCCACATAAATAGAACAGTTTTGGGGTATAAGAGGTAAAGGCTTGAATAGTTACATCATATGAAATATGGGGCGAATGTATGCAGGGCGAATTTGTAACAATATCTGACGAAGAGTTTGTTAGAGAAGCTACAAACATAGTTGATAAGGCTAGGGAACACGGTATAGTCACTAGGATACTGGGTGCGCTTGCAGTATATTTACACTCGCGAGACCTCCCAGACGTGATGAAGCTGTATGGCGAAATGCAAAGGTTTGGTGAAGGCAAACCAAAGTTCACAGATCTGGACCTTATGGCCTACAGTGCACAGAGAAATGCCATTAAAGGCTTCTTCGAGAAGGTAATCAGATTTAAGCCTGACATTATGGTAAACACGCTATTTGGCTATAAGAGGTTGACATACTACCACCCGCAAAACTACTTTCATGTGGATGTGTTCTTTGATAAGCTTGAATTCTCCCACGACGTAGTATTCGGGTCAAAACCTGGGAGTGGAAGGTTGGAGCTTGATTACCCGACGATAAGCTTAGCCGATATAGTTTTGGCGAAGGTGCAAATACATCAGATAAATCTAAAGGATATTGTTGATCTAGTAATCCTGTTCGCCGGGCATGATGTTGACACAGAATTTGGAAGGAGGGTAGCCGGCATACTCTCAGAGGACTGGGGGTTCTGGTACGATGCTACAAACAACCTAAACAAGGTTAAAAAACATGTTAAAGCTCTCCATGACGAATCGAAACTCTCAAAAAAACAATACGAGCTTACAGTGAGCAGAATCGATAAACTACTGAAAATTATTGATGAAACCCCAAAGACGAAAAATTGGCAGAAGAGAGCGAAAATAGGCACTTCTAAGCCATGGTATAGGGAAGTTGAAGAAGTTGCTAGGTAACCAATCTTTGAGTAACGTTTATCGGAGTAGCTCTATACAGGATTTTGAAATCTGCAAACTCTTCTGAGAACGTTTAGTGTTCTGAAACCGTGTATTGATTAGGGTCTCTAAATATCCTTTGCTATCCATGATTTCCTTTTCGTAGCCTAAATTAAATTTTCATTAAATAAACTTAAATATAGGTGTCTTTGCAGAAATATAGATATGACTGCCCATAGGATCTTCTTCTCAGTAGATGCTCATGGAAGTACAGCTGTTTGGAGGAAATGGCTGGCATCAATAGACTTCTATAAGATAGATACCTTAATGTTATGCGGAGATCTTACTGGTAAGATGATTGTTCCAATAATAAAGCAATCAGACGGAACATATCTTGTGCACTTCTTCAAGTCTAAATGGCATCTTAAAACTTCTGAAGAAATTGAACGGATGAAGCTACGCTTAGAAAATTCTGGCAATTACCCTTTTATGACAACACCTGAAGAAGTGGAGTATTTAAAGAAGAATCCAAGTAATGTAGACCTAATTATGAAAAAAGCTATTGTAGAGAGAATAGGAAAGTGGTTAGATATAGCTGTAGAAAGAATAGAGGTAAAGACTAAGCAGCTGATAGTAATGCCCGGCAACGATGACATATTTGATATAGATGGTGTGATAAAAGAATATGAAGATAGGGGGATTGTCTATCCGTTACATAAGGTCATAGAGATCGCTGGAGTGGAGACGATAAGCTTTGACCATGTAAATCCCACACCATGGGATACACCTAGAGAGCTTAAAGAAGAAGACATGAAGAAAAGAATAGATAGTTTAGTCTCCATGCTAACGGACCCTGGACAGTCGATCTTCAACTTTCACTGTCCACCATATGACACGAGGCTTGATCTCGCACCAAAACTCGATAAGAATCTTAAACCAGTAACCATAGGCGGAGAAGTTGAGTTTGTACATGTAGGTAGCAAAGCGGTTCGTGATGCTCTAATAAAGTATAAACCTCAGATAGGACTGCATGGTCACATTCACGAGTCTAGTGGAATAGAAAAACTTGGAGGAGTTCCAATAGTGAATCCAGGCTCAGAATATGGAGAAGAAATGCTAAGAGGTATACTATTCGAGATAGAGAATAAAAAAGTTACAAAGTATTGGAGAGTAGAAGGTTAACATTAAAAAAAGAGGGAGGGATGTGGAAGTATCTATAGTGGTGGTAGTGTCGAATATATTTTTGTGATGTCTATTCCTTCCTTAACATTCTTGTGTTGCTGCCATACGTAGAGAGCGAAGCCTATGCCGTAGATTATTGCCATTATAGTAGCCATGGAATAGTCAAACTCCATTATAGAAAATGCCGCTACAAAGAAGCCAGTTACCACTGTAAGGAGACCCATTATTGTCATTAGTGGTATTCCTGCGATTTCTTTTCTCATTGGCGAGGCTTCGTATATCTCTTTCTTTTTGAATGGCAAAAGCAGAGCAGTTATTCCAAGGAACCAGAAGAAGCCTAACATCGTGTAGTCGAGTATTCCCAAGACCGCGTCTACTCCCAGAGTCGTCATGATGAGACCAAATATGCCTATTAAGAACATTAGACCCACAGCCAGTCTTGGAGAGCCTCTCGCGTCTACTTCGCTGACTCTTGGTGGTAGTGCCCTATCGAACCCTAATGCGAATATCATTCTTGATGTAGCTCCAAAGACTGGCGGTAGTCCCTTGAGATAAAGCATCATTATTCCAAACGCCAGAAGAAGACCTACTGCTCCACCAACACTTGAGTACGCGAAGAAGGGAACCGAGGGCTCTGTAACAGGCATAAATGTTCTAAGCACATCTGGATGCTCCCTAAAGAGGATGTTGTAGGGGCCTATGAAGTCGCCGAATGCATACATGAGGCAGAATGGTATGAATGTATAGAGGGCCCACACGATGATGTACCCTCCGAGAAATCCATACATTGAGGCCTTTGGAGATTTGACTTCTCCTCCAGCGTAGGTTATAGCCTCAAAGCCAGTCCATGCCCACAACGGGATAACGAATGAAGCTATTGTCGCCTCCCACGAAAATGCAGGCTTTTTATAGCCAAGCTCGACAGCTTTACTCATCAGTGCGTTTGCGTCAAGATTCCATGCCCTACCAAAGGCAGCCAAAGCTCCCCCGGGGCCTAGCGCAAGGAAGATTATACACGCGATTATCACTGCAATAAGCGGCACATATCCAGTTATCCTTGTGAGCCACTTAATCCATTTTATTCCCGTCATTGAGATAACTGTAAAGACCGCGAGCCAGAAAAGACCCCATATAAATGCTCCCACCGGAGTCTGTAGGAACGATCCTACGTCTACAAGTCCACCCATTATGAAGACTGAGCCAAATAGCCTGCCAGAGACTATACCCCATAGTCCTAGTAGTATTCCCCATCCTACAACTATTGACCATAGGGATAGGAAGCCCAATTCTGGTCCAAGAACACGACTTATTGCTACATAAAGCCCACCAGATCTTGGCATAGCGCCCGTCGTCATTGCAAGCACTATAGCTGATGGAAACAGTAGTGCTGAAGTTATGAAGAACGAGAGTGTTGGGTCACCGCCTGGGAACCTATACGGTAATCTACAAGAGTAAAACGTTATGCCTGAGACGGCAGCAACACCAAACGCCCACATCGCCGCATCCTGAGGTGTAAGTTCCCTAACAAGCCCTGAAGCCTTTCTAGCAAAGAAGATTTCTTCCTCAGACATATTTTTTTCCTCCATATTAAAAGAAGTGCAGAGCGCATATAAAATTTTTTATTTGACACATTCTTAACTATTAGATAGCAGATTTTGAGTATGAATGAAGCTAAAAAACGTTATAATAAAGTATTTCAGCTTCTTGAGCAGCATTATAAACGATTCTCAAGGTGCATCCCTTTGATTGCGAGCGAAAATATGCCGAGTCCGGCACCATAGTTATAGTTCGCTTTAAATAGAATCGAGAAATACAACTTATCTTTGTTCTCGAAACGAGGTGTTAGGAGTTGAGTGTCAAAGGAGTTTTCTGGATCGCCAGAGACTACACGAAGTGCAGTGGCTGTAGGAGGTGCGAGATCGCCTGTTCCCTTTTCCATGAGAAGAAGATATGGCCTGAGGCGTCGAGGATACGTGTGTTTATGCTTGTCCCCGGAGCGGAGATTCCCCACTTCTGCGTTCAATGCCACGACTATCCATGCGTTGAATCTTGTCCAGAAAACGCTTTAACGATAAGCAAAGAAACGGAAGCTGTCTTAATTGACAAAGAAAAATGCACGGGTTGTGGATTGTGCATCAAAGCCTGTCCGGGCAGAATCCCGCATCTGCATCCAACAGAGCATTACATCCTGATATGCAACTTGTGTGGAGGAGACCCACAGTGTGTGAAAGTTTGCACCGAGGCTCAGTTTGATGCCTTATGGATCGTTAACAAGCCGGAAAGCTACTCCTACAAACTCTACGCCAAAAGCCCAGAAGAGGTGACACGGAACTTAGTCATCAACTTGTATGGTGAGAAGGGTAAGGAGTTGATCTAAGATGCGTGGGTATGCTGGCAAGTTTTTGGAGATCGACCTTCACACAGAGAAGACGAAGGAAATAACATTTGATGAGCCAACCTTAAGACAGTATATTGGCGGAAGGGGCCTAGCCGCTAAGATACTTTGGGATCGCCTCGGTGACCGATGGGAGACCATAGACCCGCTTGGGCCGGAGAACATGCTACTCATTCTAACTGGACCCTTAACCGGATTCTTCCCCGGGAGCAAAACATGCGTATCGGGAAAGTCTCCACAAACCAATGGCATAGTCGGCTCAACGATCGGTGGAGAGTTTTCAGTTGAGATAAAGTGCGCGGGGTACGACGGTCTCGTCATCACCGGAAAAGCCGCCGAACCAGTTTACTTACTCATCACAGATTCCAAAGCTGAAATCAAGGATGCAAGCCGCTTGTGGGGCAAGGATGGAAAGGAAACCCTGAAGATCTTGACTAAGGAAGGGAGAGAGGAGCTTGAGAAAAGGGCTCCACAACATGGGGAGTGGAAGCAGCCCGGTATTCTCTATATAGGACCAGCAGGAGAAAACACAACCAGAGTAGCCGCGGTGAATGCGTACTGGACGCACGGAGCGGGATACGGAGGCTACGGCGGAGTCATGGGGTCGAAGAACCTTAAGGCAGTGGTCGCTAAAGGAACGGGACCTTTACCCGAGGTGGCGGATTTGAAGAAGACATTAATGCTAATGGATAAAATCTCACAGGAAAACATGAAGAACACCGGGGTAACGAGGCAATGGGGAACCGGTTCCGCAGGCTACGATGTAGGCGCTCGAACTAGCTCAGAGCCTGTTAGAAACTGGCAAGAGGAGTGGCATGACGAAAAGAGCTTCGGGGTGGACAAATTCGAGGAGAGAGTGTGGATAAAACGCTATTGGACTGCATCGGACTTCGGATGCGCAACGGCATGCCTTAAGCTCTCAACTCCCAAAACCGGCCCATTTAAAGGAGCCATAACCGACAACCCCGACTACGAGAACCAAGCCTACGTCGGAACAAACCTAGGCATCTTCACTCCCGAGGAAAATGTCTATTTAATGGCACTGATGGACGATTTAGGGTTCTGCGGGATACAGGGCGGAAACGTTCTGGGCTTCGCGGCCGAACTATATCAAAGAGGCATCCTAACAAAGGAGGACCTAGGTGGCATTGAGCTCAAATGGGGAGACGCAGAGGCCTTCGCAGCCCTCACAAGAAAGATAGCCGCTAGAGAGGGCATAGGCAACACACTCGCCGAGGGAACACACCGAGCCGCGCTAAAGATAAAGGAGGCGAAGGGCGTAGATGTGTTGCGGTACGCCGTCGTAGAGAAGGGCATGGCTATAGGTGCCCACGGCATAAGGAGCGGAGAAGACTACCCAAAAAATATATCATACCCGTGCTCCGTGCAGGGCGGAGATCACACGTCAATAGCCCATCCAATACTCACTCATGAAAACAGCGAGCTACGCATAATACTCCACGACTCAGGAGTCTACTGCTGGTTCAACACCTTCGATGTGGCTGAAGAACTCGTGTGGGACATTTTTGAGGCGGTTACAGGCTGGAAAGTCGGACCCGAAGAATGGTATGAAACCACAGCGCGCAGAATCCTCCACATCCAGAGAGCAGCGCTGTTGATGGGCGGACCCGACCTGAAGTGGGACCCTAGAGTTCACGACGATAACCCACCGAGGTTCTATGAGCCTCTGCCCTCTGGACCCTACACCGGGAAGGCGGTAAACAAAGCTAAGGTTGAGAAAGCGAAGAAGGAGTACTACGAGAATGTTGGCTGGGACGAAAACGGAATACCGAAACCAGAGGAGCTAAAGCGTCTCGGCTTAGAGGGGGTTGACAGAAAACTTAAAGAATTACGGTTCTAGGCAGCAAAGCCTTGTGCTTCCGCTTGCGTGAGCCAAGGTTGGAAAGCTAAAAATCCTCTTTTATTTAAGGGTGTTATCGACTCGCTGGTGAACGTCTAGACGTTGAAACATCCGTTAGTGTTCAAACTCCAACGGCGTCTAACGAGGTAGAGGGGCAAGGAAACCGACGAGGCGAATTTTGCTTCCACAATTATTGCATAAAATTGTCAGCTCATGCAGAGAACCGTTTCTAACCTTTGTCTTTATAATCGTGTAAACCCTTTCTGACTCGTCTTCAGGAGATATGATTACTCCACAACTGGGACAAGGGAAATCTCCGGCCCCCTCGATTTTGGTTAGGTCTATTTCGTACACCTCAGGTTGCTTCACCCTTCCTTCTCCCCTTCATGTGGGTATTCCTTTGTGATTTGGGGTTGATAAATAACGTTTATGAACGCCAAGTCTATCTTTCACCTAAATCTCATCGATACAACTGGGAAGGGCTTAGCGCCATTTCACGGAAATTTACGCAACCATCCCAGATGGAGAAAAAACAAAGTTTCTATAAACTCTCAATAGAGAGCCGCTCACCTTCAACAACACCTGAGAAGCCGGAGATAAAAAAGCCTTTTAACAGCCACGACAGAATAAAGCGGTGGTGATGGATTGTCAGCGGCTCAAAGAAAATTCTTCGGGGAAATAGCCTCGTTGCTCGATAAGTCAGTTATGGTGGTAACGATGGATGGGAAGGCTTACACCGGAACTGTCGTTGGGATAAACCCGGACACCCTAAGCCTTTGCCTTGCGGAAGCTAAGAATGACAAGGGCAGAACCCTGCACCGCGTGTTCCTCAACGGTAGCATAGTCGCCCAGATCCTCGCCGTGGAAAAGCCCTTTGACCTCAAAGCCTTGGCTGATCGCCTTGAAAAGGTGTTTCCAACCCTAGTTAGGCTCTATGAGGACAAGGGCTTCATCTGGGTAATGGACAAGATCAAGGTTACCGAGAAGGGTGTGGTGGAGGGAACCGGCCCAGCCGCCGAGAGGGTTCAAAGGGTGTACGATCAATTTCTCAGCGAAATGAAGACTTAAATGAGCCAGCGAGATCGGGGCGCCTCCCTAGCTTTTTCCTCTGTTGGAGGAGTGGTTAGACCAAAGGACTCTAGTATGTTGCGTGTTGCCTCTGCAGCCGTGTCTAATCTGGCCAGGTCTACCTTTAGTTGCAGCATTTTGCAGACCGCGTTTAAGACTTCACGGGCAGCTGACGCATCGGGATATCCGGGGGTTTCAGCGAGGAGGCAAAGGCCCTTCATGCCCCTCAGCTTACCCAACCCGATGAGGAGCCCCGCCACACCGAAGACATGTCCTCCAATGATCTTAGCGCCTAAGCTTAATGCCTCACGCAGGGTCTGGAGATCGGATGCTACGCAGTAGAGCTCTGGCGTATCAACCTTTCCTTCACGCTTTAAACCGCCTAGGGTTATGATTTGGCGGCATCCAAGTTCTTCAGCGATGTCCAAGATGCGCCCGCACAGCTCGTATTGCCCAATGGTGGTCAAGGCCTGGGTGTTGCCGTAGAGGAGGATGAGGTCCTTCTCTCCGTCTTTCCCTTTATGGTAGTAGAGTTCGTTGATTGGGGAGCGTATCTTGCCCTTATCCGCGGTTATAGCGAAGTCTTGAAAGGAGGAAGAATGGATTTCCCCGAAGAGTTTTGCTTTTAGCTCTTGAATAAGATGCAACACGGCGATGTTGGCGACAAACCCTATGCCGGGCAGTCCCTCGATCAAGACCGGGTCGTTTAGGGCGGGCTTCTCGTGCAGTTGAACGACGCACACCATGATTTGTTCCCTCGGCTCTCTGACCTCTGTAAACCAGCATAATTAAGAGACACGCCTAATATTAAGTATGTCTTGGCGGCGACTGTTCATGTCTTTTGAGATACGGGACAAGGACTTGCTCGCGAGGATAGGTAGGCTTGAAACTAAGAGCGGGACCATCGAGACGCCCCTGTTGATGCCCGTGGTAAACCCCACCGTCCAACCGATCCCGCCCAGAACCATGCGAGAGGAGTTCGATTGCAGGATGCTCATAACCAACGCCTACATCGTGAGAAAGCACTTCAGAGAAGAGGCTGTCGAAAAAGGCGTACATAGCTTCCTCGACTTTAACGGCGTAGCTGTGACCGACTCCGGCGCCTACCAGATTCTCGTCTATGGAGATGTGAAGGTCACCCCCACCGAGATCGTGCAATATCAAGAGGAGATCAACACAGACGTTGCCACGATACTGGATGTGCCGACGGGCTGGGGGGTCTCGAAACAATACGCCCGACACACGGTCGACGAAACCCTGAAGAGGGCGAGGGAGCTGGCAAAGGTAAAGACCCGTGAAGACATCGCCTGGGTCGGACCGGTTCAGGGAGGACGCTACCTCGATCTCGTTGCTCGGTCAGCGCGAGAAATGGGGACGCTTCCCTTTCAGATTCACGCTTTGGGGAGCCCCACGCCAGTGATGGAGCAGTACCTCTTCGATGTCCTCGTTGACATGATCATGACGGCGAAGATGAACCTGCCGCTGGAGCGTCCTCTCCACCTTTTTGGAGCCGGTCACCCCTTCATGTTCGCGCTGGCCGTAGCCTTGGGATGCGATCTCCTTGACTCCGCTGCCTATGCCCTCTATGCTCGAGAGGATCGCTACATGACGGAGTATGGAACTACCAGGCTGGGCGAGCTCGAGTATTTTCCCTGCTCATGTCCGGTGTGTGTCAAAAACGATCCGCAGAGTGTGATGAAGATGTTGAAGGCGGAGAGGCAGAAGATACTGGCTAGGCACAATCTTTTCGCTTGTTTTTCCGAGCTAAGAAGGATAAAGCAGGCGATCGTGGGCGGGCGCCTCTGGGAACACCTAGAGTTGAGGGCCCACGGACATCCCTCTCTCCTTCAAGCCCTAAAACATCTACGAAAATATGAGGACTATTTGGAAAGCCACAGTCCTATAACAAAGAAGAGCGGTCTCTTTTTCTTCAGCTCCCTTGGACTGATCCGCCCCGAGGTGGTTCGCCACAGAAAGAGGCTTTCTGAAAGGTATTCTCCGCCAAGAGGGGCGAGGGTTCTCGTCTTGCTTCCGCAGACCCAGATGAAACCGTTTCACAAATCCGAGGAACACAGACGAGTCTTGAAGGAAGTTCAACAAAACCTAGGCGATAAGGCCCATGAAGTTCACGTGTGCACGTATGCGGCGCCCTTCGGAGTGGTACCGACGGAACTGGACGAAGTTTACCCTCTCTCTCAACATGAAATCGCAACTCCCCTTGACGCTGAAACAATAAACTATACCGCAAGGCAAGTCGCAAGCTACATCGCATCAACGAATTACAGACAAGTAATCCTGCTTCAAGACATGGAAACGTGGAAGGGAAAAATGGCAACAGCTTGTAGACAAGCTTGCAGGAAAAAGGTAATCCCTCTCACAGTATTGCGAGTCAAAAAGCCATGGAATGAAAGCGCGTTGAATAGTCTTGTAACAGCGATACAAAAAACATTGGAATAGAGAATGTGATGATGCAACTGGTTGTTGCCCCAAAATTTTTCCATTCACATAAAGAAAGAATAAACTCACCCTTTATAAAGCAAACCTCGCACAGAAGAGTGTAAGTTTCGAAGCTGCCAGCATGAGAGAACACGATGATACGAATAGACTTGCATATACACACCAGGTACTCCGGAGACGCGATAATCAGCCCCAAGCTTATCGTGGATCAGCTGTATGCTCATCCATTCATGAAGGGGGTCGCCATCACCGACCACGACACCCTCGAAGGGTACTACCACACACAAAAACTAGCCACAGCATACAAAGACATCCTAATCGTTCCTGGAATAGAAGTGAGCACAACGCAGGGTCACATTACCGTTCTGGGCGTCCAAGAAAAACCCACCTACCCACTGACCGTCGAGGACGTTGTTGACTTCGCTAAAGAGAGGGCAGGAACCATCGTCATACCACACCCATACCGAAACGTCGGCATAGGCGACCTAGCAAGGAACATGTCAGCAGACGCGATAGAGGTTTTGAACCCCAGATCCACACGCCAGGAAAACAAAATGGCGGAGGAACTGGCGAGGGAAAGAAGCCTCCCAAGCGTGGCGGGAAGCGACGCTCACCGACCGCAGCAAATGTGGACGGCATACACGGAAGTGGACGACGAGCTAGATGTCGATGACGTTCTCAACGCAATAAAGAGTGGGTTAGTGAAAGCGAAGGCGGCGTCAGCAAGACTACAATTTAAAGGTTAAAAGGGTCCTAAACTACTTAAGGTATACATCAACTGGGCTCTGCAAAGACGGATGGTGAAGACAGTCCCGTTAAAAATAAGATTCCTCGGAGGCACTAGGGAGATTGGTAGGTCAGCGGTAGCTCTCAAAATGGAGGAGACTCTGCTGCTGATGGATTATGGTGTCATGGTCAATCACGAACCTGGTTTTCCCATGCACGTTCCGCCTAAGGAGGTGGATGCCGTGATTCTAACGCACAGTCATCTTGATCACACGGGCACCGTTCCAATTTTCCATATTCAAGAGAAGAAACCCGTGTATGGAACACGGCCATCCTTTGACCTCACCCAGCTGCTGATTTCAGACCTCATCCACTTGTCAGGTTACTATCTTCCCTTTGAATACATTGAAATGCGGTCTATGATGCGAAGCTGCGTTCATCTTGACTATAGGGAAAAACAAACCATAGGGGACGTTTCCTTTCAGCTTCTAGACGCTGGTCACATACCAGGGAGCGCCCAAGTTTTGGTGGAGGCAGACGAAAAGAGGGTGCTCTACACCAGCGACTATAACACGATAGACACACGCCTTCTTCATGGTGCGGATAGGGAATACGGAGAGCTCGATGCATTAATCATCGAGAGCACCTACTCCGACGAGGATCACCCCAATAGGGAAGCCCTAGAAAAGGAACTCATAGAGCACACCAATGAGGTGGTGGAGGACGGAGGAACTGTCCTAATCCCCGCCTTTAGCGTGGGCCGTTCGCAGGAAATCGCTTGCGCACTTGCAGCCCATCATTTCGAGCACTCTGTCACCATGGATGGAATGGCCCGAGAGGTTAACCGTATACTAATGAACCATAGAACTTACTTGCGGGACCCTCGCTTGTTCATGGACGCGATCCATGCCGCGACTTGGGTTGAGGGTTGGAGGGATCGAAATGCGGCGGTTAAGAAGCCTGGGGTGATCATATCTCCGGCGGGAATGTTGAAGGGTGGGCCAGCCGCTTTTTATATACAAAGGCTGGGGAAAAAATCGCATAACGCGGTTTTTCTCGTGAGCTATCAGATTCCGGGAACGCCGGGCCGAGAGCTGCTAGAGAAGGGGAGATGCCTGATCGATGGTAAGATGCGTAAGATAAAGGCCCAGGTGGGGCACTTCGATTTTTCGTCCCATTGTGGAGCTAATCAGCTTCGAGACACGGTAAAGAGTGCAGAGGGAAATCCAACCGTGTACGTGGTGCATGGCGCTGAGGGAAACTGTGAAAGGTTCGCAAGATGGATAAGAGAAGAAACAGGGCTTGAGGCTATAGCGCCCAAGGCTGGAGACGTTTACACCCCTTGAGGGAAGGGAATGAAGATAGCGATTCTGCGCATTGGACCCCTAGATATAGAGGTTTTGGGGAAGGTTCAAGGCGGTTTATGCAACGTCTTTCCTGAAACCGCTTGCGTGATCCTTGAGGACGTGATGCCGATTCCTGAAGACACGTATAACGCGCTTCGACGCCAACACCATTCTAGCCATCTTTTGGCGAAGATTTACGATTATGTGAAAGAATCTGGGGCGGACCCTGTTTTGGGAATAACCAACGTGGATCTTTATGTGCCACGTTTAAACTTTGTTTTTGGAGAGGCTCAATGCCCGGGAAGAGTTGCCATCATATCGCTATGCAGGCTTAAACCCGAATTTTATGGACAACCAGCAAATAAGGAGCTTTTCGTGGAGCGGTCTAAAAAGGAGGCGGTTCATGAGATTGGGCACACGCTGGGGCTCGGGCACTGCCACGATCCAGCGTGCATCATGTTCTTCTCCAACTCGATCCTAGACACAGACCGAAAAAGCCTTGCCTTTTGCGAGAGTTGTTATCCGCTGGCGGTGAAGCGTTTGCAGAGGGTTTAAGGATCTTGAGGCTACACCTCGCGAATTTCACATCTCAGCTTTTTGACGATTTCCTCGGCTTTGGTGGGGTCAACCTTGAGGGTGTAGAGCCTTTTGGGTGTTCGAAGCTTTAGCTTTACCGTCTTCTTTAACCGTTTTATGGCGCAGTATTCTGCTCGCTCCGAGATTTGAACAAATTTTTCTGAATCGAAAACCTCTTCAGGCATGTTTAGACCTCGTTAGTCACAAATGTGTGGGGTGGATTGCTTTATTTGTTTTGCTGGTTAGAGCAAAATTTTGGACTATCTATAGAAAGCAACCCTTAAAACATCACTATTCAAATCGTTTTTTGGCTTGGAGAGTGAAGCACTCTCTATTACAAGTTAAATATGAGAAGTGGAAAAGTAATAGTAGAACCAAGAGAATTAGGACGTGAGGATTTAAGGATGGAAAGTTTGTCAAAGGAATTCATAATTAATCAAGTAAAGGCTCATAAAGATATCATTAGGGATTCAACAGATAGGCTCTCAAACATTCTCCTTAAGGTAAGAAAAAGAGGAGATTTTGTGCTTAACGAAAGAGATTCACTTGCTATTAGAAAAATTCTCCATGAAATAGTTTCAGAACTCAGCATGATTGGCGGATATTGCGACAGTTGGACTAAAGAATACATAGATAACACCGTCAATCTTATTGGACGTAGAACTTCCCTCACTAAAATAAGCTATCTTGACGCTTTAATGTTAGAATGGTGGACGATGAGAATTAATGGTATCGTCGTAGATTTCACTAAAACACCATTTAGGCTATCTGAAATGAAACCTATTTTCTCTGTATTGAAAGAGGCACTTAGTAAAAAGTAGGATTTGGCATTAGAACCTTCTTCATCATTGCTGTAAAGCTTCATAGAAGAGAATATTCTAATTATTCGGTTTGGTTTTTCGGTAAGAAATAAAGGGGCATATACTCAGAAGAGTCTAGCCTAGGGTTTAATAGGATCCAAATATCTTTCAAGTGTAGTTTTGGACCGCCTTGTGGAGGGGTCTGGTAGGCCGGTCGGACTTGGGCCCAGTTCTCTCGTTGTGATGTGTCGATTTTGATTTGAAAGAGGCACAAACCTTATTACATATTTGTGGGACATTTATGTGGGAAACATATGTCTGTATCTAGGGTTGACCAAAAATATAGAATTGTAGTTGATAGGCAGATCAGAAGAAAGACAAACATTAAGGCTGGAGATGTTGTGGTCCTTGAGCCCCTGGACGACTACAGTTTTAAGGTCACGGTAATGGACTTCAGCGTAGAAAAGCTTGAAGACGATCCCGCCTGGAGGGCGATTCACACGCCGGTTAAGGCTGAAAAGTATATTCCGCCTAAGAAACTCGAGGAAATCATGGAGGAGGAGGTTTGGCGGGAGTAGGCAAAGCAGAAGCGAAGCCCCTCGCCATACTAGACTCAAACGTGATAGTTTACTCCATGATAACAGACTATCCAAACGAATTGTATCACAGAAGGTGCCGCATTCTTTTGGAGAAGGGGCTTAAAGGGGAGCTAGACTACATCTTAAGTTTGAATCCAATAGTTATCGTTGAGGTTTTTTCAGCTTTAAGAAGGCTTTTAAATTGGAGTGAGGCTGAATTTAGGACAGGTTCGCTTCTGCGTTCCAAACGCATCGCCTTCTTGTCAATCTCAAGGGAGGCTTCGCAAAATTCTGTTCGATGGGCAAAAGAAAAGAACGTTCCAGTAAACGATGCGATGATAGGCGCAAACATGGCAGAGCAAGCTGACCTAATCTACACCATTGACGAAGCCCACTTCAAAAAACTTGAGGAATACGGAGTCAAAATTCTTAACCCTATCAAGTTATAGCCCAAGATTTTGAACCGAATAAAAGAGTTTTAGTGGGCCGGGCCGGACTTGAACCGGCGACCTTCTGCGCGTCAGGCAGACGTCCTAACCAAGCTAGACGACCGGCCCTTCACATATTAAGTTTAGTTCGGTACGCATTTTAGAATTTCGGTTAGGCAAAATCCTTAATAGTTTTTCCCCACACGTAGGTTGTTGGGCTCAGGGCGGGTAGATCAGCTTGGAATGATCGCAGCGTTGGCATCCTTCATTTCTTGCCATAGATATTTTAATATGAAAACAATCTTATGTAATAGATGTTTGCAAATGAGGCGGTTCTCCGAAGACGAAATTGATGAAATTCGGAAACTCGTTGGGAAAGGCGCCAGTCTTAGTAATATTAGCTCTCATTTGGGGCGTTGTAAGTCCGCTGTACAATATCATGCAGCGAAGCTTAGAGAAAAACGTGCAAGGGAAAAAGAGCTTCTTGTTGAAAACTTAACTGACAAGGAGTTGGGATGGTTGATAGGGTGTTATGCAGGTGATGGCAGTCGGTACCTTAGAAAGGACGCTTATTCCTACGAAGTGAAGTTTGCGTTGAGTGAAAACGAATATGCTATTGTGAAGTTTGTTGAGGCAGTTTTGTTGAAGGTTGGCATGAGAACCCGAAGAAGTATTGAAGGAAAGCGAGTGTATGTAAGATGCCAAAGCAAACACTTGTATAGGTTCATGGAAAGACATCTAATGTGGGATGGCAGAAAGAAGTCAACTTCAGTCAGACTGGCCAACCTATCATCTTATTCAAATAATTTCTTGTTTGGGTTTCTATGTGGCTTAATAGATGCCGATGGAGGAACGAAGAGACTTTACATCTCAACTTCATCAGCAAAACTAGCAGATAACATACTAGATATTTGCGAAACGTTGGAAATTGGTACTAATAAACACGAATATGATGTTTTTCATATATACCTGAGCAAACCTAATTACATCAAAGCCTGTGGAAAATATGGATTCTCCTCTATCAAGCATAGAATAAGTGATGATGGGCCGGGAAGGGGCTCCCCTTCCGTTAGTGGACCGGGCGGGATTTGAATTCGCGAGCGCAGTGTTTCAGACGCTGAGCTTCCCGCGTCCTCCACGATGCCAACGTGGCGATCATTCCAAGCTGATCTACCGGCCCCCCAACGAACTAAGCAGAACAAAAACTATTAAGGATTTTGCATGACCTTACTGTAGACATATATGTTGGAAATGTTGTCTGCCGCTGGATTTGCTCAAACTGGATGTTGTTCTATCTTTTCTGGTATATCTTAGAATAAACCAGCTGAAGGACGCGGGTTCAAATCCCGCCCCGTCCACCAAAAGACAATTCTTATATCGAACAATTGTTCTATGTGGAGAACGATTGTTTTATCCCTACCTTTTTATAGTATCCCTCTATAGGACACCCCCCACGCATAAGCGCTGTTGAAAAAAGGCTTTTCAACTGTTATCAAAAAACCACTCCAAACACCTCTCCATATAGAAGTTTCTTTCTTAAATCTTTGGGTACAAGTTGAAATGAACGAAAAAGTGAAAAGAAAGATCAAGAATTCGTTGGTAAGACTCATACTTTCTGTTTAGACTTCCATGCGTACCAGACAATCAGTGCTGGAGCCACAACTTTTGAAATTTCCATCAGTATCGCATGTGCAGATGGTTGTGCCAGAATCTCAATTAATGCAACGAGCTGAAAGACGGTAAAGACTATGCCCAAGATGATGTTTGTCCAGCGATTTGTCGAATCCTTTAGGGTCAGGGACAGAAAAGCCATCACCAATGGAACCAACAATAAGATTGCGAGGATTAGCAACAGTTCAGGTCCAATTTTCATGCCTTCTATTTCTCCCGCCATTATTTGCTCTATTACACCTGGCTCAAAGGCACCTAATGTCATGACGACCAAAAAAGCCACTGCATAAAAGAGCCACAGCACTGAAATCTTTATCTTCCAATCTTCCAGAATTTTCCACCTCCCTATAATAATGTTTTAAACATCTGTGATTCCAAAGCATATAAAACTTGACACCTATTTCAATGCTCTTAAACAGATAATCAAAGAACTGGTTTCAATAAATGAAGAAGTTCAAAGAAGCCTTAACCTACATTTTACCGATGAAAAATGCCAGAAAAAAGAAAAACATCCCAAAAAGAAGCCTACGTATGGGGTTCAAATCTCGCCCTGTCCACTAATCGCCTGCTTTCTGCCTTTGACTCTCTTGCGCATGCTACTCAATTCTACTAATTCAAACCGATGTTTGCATATAGGGGTACGCATAGCAATTCTTATATCGAACATTTGTTCTATACATAGAACGATTGTTCCATGAGAGACCCATTCCTTTACCCGGGCATGCGTATCCTCCTCTTGTTTTTCCACGAACCGTACAGAGAGTTTCATTTGAGGGAGATAGCCAAACTCGCAAAAGTGAGCTCCAGCACCGCAAAGAGGTTCCTGGACTTCTACACTGAAAAGGGGTTCCTTCAAAAGCAGAGAAAAGCCAACCTCGCTCTCTTCAAAGCCAACATAGAAAACCCCGCTTTCAAACACATGAAACTTGGCCATTTTCTGATGAAGTTGCAGCCGTTGGCGGATTACTTGAGAGAGGCTTATCCAGATTCTTCCATCGTATTGTATGGAAGCTGCGCACGAGGAGAAGACGACCCACAAAGCGACATAGACCTTCTCATAATATCCAGAAAAAAAGAAAAATCACAATTCAGCAAATTTGAAAAACAATTCGAAAGAAAAATCACTTTGCTAATGTATGAGCCGCATGAATGGGAAGAAAAAGCAAAAAAAGACAAAGCCTTTTACGAAAGAATACTGATCGACGGCATTCCACTTCAAGGCAACCTTCCGGTAGTGAAACTTTGAAACTTCAAGAATGCTTCGATAAACGACTCTTAAGAAGAGAAAGGCTAGACTTAGAAAAGAGCAAAAGATCAATAGAAGTTGCTGAGACCAAACTAGACGAAGCAGAAAAAGCCCTCAGCCACAAACTTTTCGACGCAACCATAATCCTCGCGTACACGGCAATGTTTCACGCGGCCAGAGCCATCTTGTTCAGGGATGGAATCGTGGAAAAGAGCCACGTCTGTTTGATCGAGTATCTAAGAGAAACGTATGTAAACACGGGAAAGCTGAGCGAAGCCGCAGTTAACACCCTTGACACGCTCAGAATCGACAGACACGAGACCCTCTATGGACTGGAAGCGAAGAGCAACGAGAAAGAAGCAGAATATTCTCTAGAAAAGGCAAAAGAATTCCTTGCCGCAGTCAAAAAACTAATGAAAACAAAATAACTTACACAAATCCCGCCCCGTCCACCGAAAATCTTGTCGAAAAAGTTATTTAGTAATGGTTAAATTTGGCGATTTGAGTCTCTTAGTAAGTCTTTATTTTGTTGGGATGCTTAAGGCTGCCAGGTTCGCGTGAGGAATTCATCTTCTGCCTGTTCGACCGTCGCCGGTTGCTCTTCTGTTAGAACCACTTCGGGCTCCTTTGGCTGCTTTTCCATCCTGCTCCTCCCTTTCTCGCTCAGGTCCACCGAGAGCATCATGAGGTACGGAATCGAGAGGTAGAGGCCAGCCAACCACGGATTTTCAAGCCAGACGGCCAGTCTAAGCACTTGATCCACAAACTCCCTTCCAACCACAAGGGAGAAGATGTCCGGAAACCAAACAGCCGTTAAAGTCAAGGTCAAACAAACGACAAACTGCATTAGCACGCTTCTTCCCTTCCCTAAGATAACTGAGGGGGTCATGGAAGCCAACACAAAAATCCAAGCAAAGGCGTGCACGAACACAATGACATCTATACGAGGGTTCAGCCACCCCCCAATCGAAGGCCAGAGCATGCCAATCTTTTGAACAACAGAGTTGACAGCCGTTTCCGTGAACAACTGATAGCTAATAAGCAGGGCCCACGCGGTAGAAATGTAAAGCGGCGTTACTATCGCAGCCCTTCCCATATCGATCACCACGTCTACGTAGAGATCTTATTATGTCGTAATATTTAATAATTCTTTTCCCTTTATACTAATTCCGGATATTTTAAGGCTCTCATCTAGCCCCACCAATAAGGGGTCTTCATAAAATAGGGCAAAATTATGGTTTTGCCCGTGTCTTGGAAAACTGCTTAAGGCTTTCCCATCAAAGTGAAGGTTGCTATGGCAGCCATCAACACGCCGACAATTATGAGAACCAAGAACATAGCTTGCGGCATCCCCATGATAAGGTGTTCAATGTCATAGTTTAAGGTGACCATTTTGCTCTCGGATGAATGCGAGTTGTCAAAGTGTAGGACGTAGGTGCCAGTCATCTCTGCCAGGAAAGAAAGACTTTTCTGACCGGCCCTCTCATGGTGTAAAATGATGTCTCCGTGGGGGTCAGTAACGTAGAAGTTTAACCCGTTAGCTGATTCTCCAACAACCGAGAAGCCTATCGAAACCCTGTCGTTCTTGTGAAGGCTCAGCGACCTGGCAACCTCGCTTCCTGGAGGAACCGTAAAGTTCTCAGTCGTTGCATACGCGCTGCCAACGACTAAACCAATCACGACTGCAAAAAGAATCAGAAGAAGAACGCTATTCCTCAGTCGCATCACAGCTTCTTTTTCCCATGCTAAACCTTGTTGTGTTTCCTCTTGAAAAGATTGTGAATCCCAAATTCACGTCGAAAATCTATAATTTCACGCGCGCTATTCCCTTCTCTCCACCGCTATGGTGCACTTAGTGGCCAGGGCAGCGATGGCTCCCAACGCTACCAACGGGAGGGCAAGAATCACTCCTACTACCCCTACCGTGGCCGGTATCTCGAGAAGGGTCTTGCCCGCCTCGTCCCTCACAATGATCCTGGTCACGTTTCCCTCGTGGATCAACTCCTTAACCCTCTTGACTAGGTCCTCGGACGAGACCGAGAACTCCTCCTTCACAACTTTGCCCACGGGAGCTGCGCAAGAGGGACAGAACTTCGCGTATTCAGGTAACTCGGCCCCGCACTTCTCACAAGGTGGCAATCTCTCACCCCGACATCAGTTAAGACTCTGTTGTTTAAAAACTATTTAAGGATAGTCTTAAAAGGTAACTCTTTCATGAAGACTTGCTCAGAATACACGTATGCCCCCTTCAGCTCTTCAGCCCATAATCCGTGTAGTATCCTCTAGAACGGTCAGGGACGCGTAGAGGATCCGTTCTTTTGAAATCTAAATTGATGGTTCATAAATCTTTTAGGAAAACGCTGAGCTAAAAGGAGCCTATTTAATGAGCGTGGTAATGGCATGGCTAAAGAGCATAAGGAGTTTCTCCAGATTTGGCTGAGTTGGCTTTTAGGCACCGTAGCCGGCTCTTTGATCAGCGCCATGTTTTTTGATGCCCTCGCTCTGGAAGCCTTTCTCCTATGCGCTTTGATTGGTCGTTTCCTCCTCAGACATCTAATCGAAAAGCGGGAGCCTCGGCCAGTTCTGGTCTGATTTGATTCTTAATACCTACGAGTCGTTGCACCATCATCACCCATCAAATACTGAAAACGGAGGAACCAACCATTCCAGAAGAAGTCGAGGAGAAACCCGCGGTGGGAACCATCATTCGTACCCCCAAAGGGAACCATAACCATACAAGACTTGACCATCCGAAACCTCACCGACATCGACCTCGAATTCTGGATGAGGCTCAACGAAAAACTCAAGGAACTAGCAGTAAGCAAAATTAGATAACCGAAGTCACGACGAGATGATCTCATTTGCATTGCTTATGACCTTGAGGAAGCGCCTCCCCCTATCCGTTGTTTTATACAAAACCTTGCGAAGACTTATAAGATAACGTTTTTATATAATTTTGTTAGCAAAAACGGTGGTTACAATGGCTAAAGAGAAACTGCTAGTGAGGCTAAGTGGGGCAGCCGCCGATGTTCTAAACGAGCTCGTTAGGAGAGGCTATTTCTCCACAAAATCCGAAGCCATACGCGTTGGAATCCTTAGGCTTGGCGAGAACTTCGGCTTGTTCAAGCCAGCTATGCATTATTGGAGAGAACTGGGAGAAGAAATCAAGAGGACTGGCAAAAAAATGACACACGAAGAGATCGTGGAGGCTCTAAAGCAGCTTGAGCAAGAGACCTAAAAGGGCTTATCTAGACTCTATGGTCTTCATTTTTGGCAGACTTGAAGAGTGCAACTCAAGGCTAGTGCTGTTTTTAGCTCAGCTTGGCGAGTTCGAAGTGGTCACATCCGACCTAGTGCTTAACGAGGTGGAAAGGTTCTTCAGAGATAATTTCAGCAGACAAGCGGGATACGTGTCTCGAAGATTTGTAGAGGAGCTGTCAACTCGAATTGTGAGAAGAGAAGAAATAAAAACAGAGATGAATGCGCTGAAAGGAAAAATCAAAGCAAAAGACTTAGAAAACTTGGCAGTCGTGAAGCATGAAAACCTCAAGCATCTCGTCGCTTATGACAAGGACTACGAAGAATCAGCGGTCAAAGAATACATAACGCCAAAAGAATTCGTCAAACTATTCAAACTCAAACCCTACAAAACACAGTATTAACAAACAAAATTAGACAGTTCAAGTCACGACGAAATAATCTCCTCCGCATTGCTTATGATCTTGAGGAAGCGCCTCCCCTTATCCGTCGTTCGATACACAACCTTACCATCCGAAGCGTTCTCCCTAACGATCAAGCCCTTATCCAACAACTCCGAAAAATACCTGTGAAACCTAAGAAAATTCAAGTTCGCCCTATACATGATCCTCGTCTTATTCGCCCCATACAGAGCCTCGGTTAAAATATCAGCCACAACCTCCAAACGGCTCCGCCGACTACTCACCCCCCATCACCTAACACCATCTAATTTAAAGCGCGAGAATGCGAAAATGCATAATTGGTATGAATGTTGTACACAAAGTATATATAAAATTAACGCAAGAAAACAATTAGTTCAAAGATGTTTTCGCGTTAAACGTATATACATACAATGCAAGTGAATCGCATTAAACTTATATACTAGAACGCGAATGCGGTAAGAAAGGGGCAATGCAAATGACTGTTCGAACATCCATCACGATAAGCGAAGATTCAAAGAAAAAAGCAGAGGAAATCAAAAATGCGCTACCCTTCCTAAAATCCTTTGGCGCCGTAGTAGAGTACTGCATCACCCAAGTACACGAAGAAATAGCCAACCCAAGCGGGAAAACCAAAAAACAATAAACGAACGTGACAACGAATCAAGACCAATTTTCAATAGACGTATGAGCCTCAGATAGAGCAAGAGTTTTCCGCAGAATGACGTTAAGGTTCGGGTGGCGGGGATTTTAAGATTCGTTCAGCAACGTTTTTTCCTAACCTTCGACATTCCTCCAAACCCTTTTCATCTGGCGCATACCTGATCAGCAATGGTGGCTTTAGGACTTCCATTTCAAATTTGTTTTCCATTATTTCGAGCGTGAAACGTGGAGCTTCTCCACTCCATCCATACGAGCCAAAAGTTGCTCCAACCTTGCCTTTTAAGTTAATCCCTTTAACCGCAATATCCTCTAACAGCTTTTTCATGTCGCTTGTCATGTCATGATGGTATGTTGGCATTCCCATGATTATGGCATCCGCCTTCAGCAACTCTTCAGGAGTTGCGTGAATCCTTAAATCCACTTCTACCCCACGAACACTTTTTGCTCCTTCCGCTATAGCCTTCGCCATTTTCTCTGTATTCCCGGTTCTGCTATAATACAGAATCAAAACCTTGGGCACCTAAACCACCTGAATCATAGTTAATTCCGCTATCATATATATTTGCGCCATGTTCTATATGATTAATGAGGGCTGTGAAAATGAGTTGGCGGAACGCTGTTGAAATCTCTAAAGGTGTTTATTGGGTTGGTGTCAGGGACTGGAACCGTAGGCTGTTTGACGCCTTAATTCCCCTTCCAAAAGGAACCACCTACAACGCCTACCTGATAGTCGGCGAAGGCAAAAAGGCTTTAATCGACACCGTAAACCCAGGCTTCGAAAAGGAGCTAGAAGAAAAAATCAAACAAATCACAGATCCCAGCGACGTAGATTACGTGATAATGAACCACGCTGAACCCGACCACGCAGGCACAATTCCGCATTTGATGCTGATAAACAGTAAAGCTACGCTGGTTACCACCAGCAGAGGCGCTAAGATGGCACAAGCATTCTATAAGGTGCCTGAGAAAAGAATAAAGATGGTTTCAGACCAAGAAACCATCGATCTTGGCGGAAAAGGGCTTCGTTTCATTGAGGCCCCCATGCTTCACTGGCCGGAAACAATGTTTACGTATCTACAGGAAAACAAGATTCTTTTCCCCTGCGACTTCTTTGGCTCACATATCGCAAAGGGACTCTACGATGAAGAAGTGGAGGACCTGATCGTCCACGCACAGAGGTATTTCGGCGAAATAATGATGCCCTTCAGAACCATGGCTAAAAAAGCGCTGGAAAAAATAAGGGATCTCAAAATTGAAATGATAGCGCCAAGTCATGGGCCAATACACAGGGACACTCAAAGAATTCTTGAAGCATACAACAAATGGGCGGGCGGAGAAACGAAACCAAAGGCTACGATAGTTTACGTGACTATGTGGAATAGCACAGAAAAGATGATCCATCCAATCGCAGAAACCCTGGCGTCTGAGGGCATTGAAATCGCCCTGTACAACCTTACTTCGGATGACATAGGCGATGTGGCAAAGGACTTAGTTGACTCTAGAGCCATCGTCCTAGGTGCACCCACAGTACTAGGCGGTGCGCATCCTCTAGGCCTATACGCCACCTACCTGGTGAAAGCTCTACGTCCACCAACAAAATTCGGAGTCATCGTAAGCTCCTACGGATGGGGTAAAGGCGCCATAAAACACATCCAAGAAAACCTGGGACCATCACAAATCGAAGTTGTGGGAGCAATGGAAGTAAATGGTCCACCGTCCGAAAACGACATTAAGCAAGTCATAGAATTGGGTAAGACCCTTGCTAGGAAAATTAAGGAGGAAGGGTGATCAGCGAAACTAGTAAAATTGACCGTTATACGACAAGCAATAGTTATGAACATAAAGAATAGTTTGTGCATTTCAATGATCCGAGCGGCAAGGCAACTGGAACAGCAAAAACTAGATTAATCCCTTCACTTAAACTGTCACAAGGGTGATGGGAAATGGTTTTGGACGTAGTTTGCAAGATGGAGATCGATGAGAAGACTGCGAAGTGGAAGACTGAATATAAAGGGAAGACCTACTACTTCTGTGCACCCATGTGCAAGCAAAAGTTTGACAGAAACCCAGAGAAGTACATCAAATCCAAGTAAAAGTTAAGGGGTAGCCCTAACGTGGAAGAACACGTAACGTATCATAGAGGCGCTCTAGTAAACAGCAAGATATTCAAAGAGAGGTTGAAGCGCGCTGGCGTGCTGATGGAAGAAGCAGGCCTCGATGCGGTTCTCTTGACAAAGCCTCAGAACATGTTGTATCTCGTGGGGGATGGTAGGCTGTGCGCTTTCACCATAGTCTCGAAAAGGGGCGATACCTACGTCGGAGTCCCCAAGACTGACCTCGAAGACGTAAAGAAGTCCTGTGCCTCGGAGCACATCCTTGGATTCGAAGATGAGGTTGGAATGCTGCATTCACTGATGCACATCTGGAAGGAGCTTGGACTGGGAAAGGGAAAGGTCGGCGTGGAGAACACTTTTCTGAAGGTTTCGATGCTCGAGATGTTCAAGCATCCGCATGCAAAACCTCCGAAACTTGAGTTTGCTGACGCAACCCCCATCATGACTGACCTAAGAATCGTAAAGTCCAGTGAAGAAATTGAGTTGATTAGGAAGGCGGCAAAAGTGGCTGACGCCGCGATGGCTGCTGCAATCAAAGCAACAAAGCCTGGCGTAACAGAAACAGAGATCGCTGCAGAAGCGGAATACATGATGAGGAAGAAGGGTGCAGAAGAATTCTACAGAACCTATGTAGCCTCGGGTCCCAGATCATCGATAGCCCATGGACTGGTGGGTCATAGAAAGGTGCAAAGGGGTGATTTGGTTATGATCGATCTTCACCCAACAGTGAACGCGTATCATGCAGACCTTTGCCGAACAATCTCTGTCGGAAAAGCCTCTGAGAAGCAACGTAAGGCTTTCGAGGTATATTTGAGGGCCCAAAGAGCAGCGGTAGAAGCCGTCAGTCCCGGCACGACCATGACAAAGCTCGAGAACCTTATGCATGAGATATTTGAAGAGGAAGGTTACGAAGAGTACTTTGTCGGTCCCCCCATTCACGGTGTAGGCTTGGAATTCGAAGAACCCCCATTACCTGCTGGGCACGCCTTCTTTCACGGAGAGGAACCTAAGGATGAATTGAAGCTTGGTATGGTAATATCAATCGGCAACTGCGGCCTCTATCTAGGCGAATTTGGGGTAAGAGTTGAAGATACCATTGCAGTCACGGAGAAGGGCTACGAAGAGCTCACCAACTACCGTAGAATGCTGTAAAGGAAAATCTATGATAAGATTGAAACGAGTTTACGAAGAGCCTTCAAAGGAGGACGGTATTAGAATACTGGTTGAAAGGCTTTGGCCACGAGGCCTCACAAAAGAACAAGCAGCGGTGGATTTGTGGCTTAAAGATATAGCGCCAAGCCCAGAACTCCGAGCATGGTTTGGACATGATCCTACAAAATGGGAGCAGTTCTGTAAGCGTTACTGGGCTGAACTCGAGAGAAAGCAAGATTTGATCAAACTTCTGAAACAGAAGAGCAAAGAGGGAACAGTTACATTTGTTTACGCGGCTAAGAATGAAAAACACAACAGTGCAGTGGCTCTTAAAGCGTTCCTTGAAGGCTAGGGCTTTAGATGACAGAACACGCCACTGAAACACGTGGCATAAAAATCGCTTTACTAGGTTATTTAATACTAGTCGTTCTGCAGCTAGCAACATACTATTTGACCAACATTCTGGTGTTATTAGCGCAAGCGTTAGAAATGTTAAGCGACGTTCTAATCTCGACTTTCCTTTTGTTATCTGCCTTTTGGTCGCGGAAGCCGGCAGACGAATTTCACATGTTCGGTCACGGAAGAGCCCAAAACGTTGCGGCACTGGTCTCAGCCACCATTTTAATTTCTTTCATGAGCCTTGAAACATTTCGGGAGGCTATTCCAAAATTCTTCCAAACCGAGCCTAACGAGTTCCAAAACATAACGCTTGCTTTGATAGTGATATTAATAGGCATGTTTGTGGTTGCTATTCCGATCATAGACATTTTAAGAGTGAAGGCAAGAGGGGCTTCAATAAAAGCGCAACTTGTCGCACTTTTTAAAGACGAGGTTTCTTACGTAGCCGCGCTGATAGCTGTAGTCCTCGTTGCGCAAGGATATTACTTGGCTGACCCGCTAGCATCTATATTCGTTGCCACAGTTATCACCCTCAGCGGTTTATACCTGTTTAAGGATAATGTCCACTATCTTGTGGGCAGAGCGCCTAGTAGGGAATTAATTACTAAAGTGGGATCCACAGCAAAGTCAGTGGAAGGTGTTTTGGACGTCCACGACTTGAGGGCTGAGTATGTGGGGCCAAACGTTGTTCACACAGGTTTTCACATAGAGGTGGCGAAAGGCACACCGATAGAAGAAGCGGACAGAATAGCGGAAGAGGTTAAGGAAAGAGTTAGTCGGGAGACAGGTTGTCAACACTGCGTAATTCACGTCGACCCAGCAAGTAATTCAAATAAACAAAATCAAAGGAAGTGAAATTATCCCTTGAGCAGTTTCCCCAGTTTCACGCTATAGACACGCGTGCATGCTCTCTCGTCACTAAATATAGGCTGATAAGAACTAGCGCTGCCCCTAGAATCTGAAGCGGAGTCATTCTCTCATGTAAGAAGAGCCACGCGACAGCTAAGGCTATGATTATTATCAAATTTTCGTAGAGTGCGGTTCTAGCGGTGCCAATTCGGCTTACTCCTGTATACCATATTACGTACCCAATGGCTATCGCGAAGCAGAAGGAGTAGGCGAGACATAGCCATCCTTGCAATGAAACGGAACCCCAGCTTTGTTCTGTTAGGGAAGGAATTGAAACGAGAACCAGCGGCAGTGTTCCCACGACCATAGTTAAGGTAGTGAGTTTAAGGGGTGTATACCGCTGAAGTAGTGGCTTGGATAGCACCGTATATATAGACCAGCAAATTGTGGCAGCCAGTATCAGAAGATCCCCCATCCAACCACTATGCGTTGTAATTAGCGTCTCTCCAGCACCCTGTACGACCAAGAAGATGCCGATAAAGGAGAGTATTACACTTTGCCAAACCTTTCGTCCCACCCTTTCTACACCTACAACCGAGCTTAAAAGAGCCACGAAGATGGGCGTAGTACCATAGATTAAAGAGGACTTACCTGCAGTTGTGAGGGCGATGCCGCTAATAAAGCATATCTGATAGACGGTGTTTCCAATAAACCCTAGTAAAAGTAGACGGCCTATGTCTTCTCTACGAAAACTAAGGTCTCGCTCCAGAATCCAGAGCAAGACCAATAAAAATAGGGATGCTAAAACGAAACGAACGGAATTAAAACTTAAAGGAGACAAATCCCTTAACGCAACTTTGACCACGGAAAAATTTATGCCCCAAACCAAACTCATCCCAATCAGCATTATGTCATTAACGGAGAATCTATTCTTTGAAGAGACATGTGAATCAGGGGCCATAGGAGTTCCTAGTTCCTAAGGTGATATGCTTCTTCAGTTTTAAGTTCGTATGTGAAATAAAAAAAATACTGAAGAAATCACCTCTCCTCTAAAATCCTGTAATCAACCTCTCCAGTTCAGCAAGCTTCCTTCAGTTGTTTGAGTGCGATTTTGCGCGCGCATCATTTTAATATTTGCAATCACACTTTAAACTCAAAAAGGGTGATGAAAAATGAATGAGATAACCGAGAATAAGAAGAGAATGCTGAGGGATGTAATTATGCAGTTGCATGCTGGGTTTTCGCCACAAGAAGTGAAAGAAAGGTTTAGACAAGTTTTAGAAGGCGTAAGCCCGCTAGAAATTGCTAAAATTGAGGAGGAACTCATAAAGGAAGGAATGCCCAGAGAGGAGATCCAAAGGCTATGCGACGTTCACCTAGCCGTTTTCAGAGAACAGCTAGAAAAACAAAAGCTGGAGACCACTCCTGAAAATCCGATCAGCATCCTTATGGAAGAGCACAAAATTCTGCTACAACTCCTAGAAAAACTTAGCACCATTGTGAACAGTGTTCAACGAGCACGAGATGTAAGTTATGTCAGCGAAGACGTAACGCAACTCAAGAACATAGCAGAAGACTTCTTAGACGCGGAAAAACACTACCTACGAGAAGAAAACGTGCTTTTCCCCCTTTTAGAGAAGCATGGAATAAGAGAACCTCCTGCAATAATGTGGATGGAACACAACCAGCTAAGAGACAAAAAGAAACAGCTCCACAATCTCATTGAAAAATACAATACCCTAAGCTTTCAAGACTTCAAAAGGCAACTTGGTGAAACCGCTAAATCTTTAAACAGCATTCTCTCAAGCCATATTTTTAAGGAAAACAACATACTTTTCCCCGCAGCCCAGCGAATGGTCACAGAGCAGGAATGGAGAGATGCTAAACGAGAATTCGATGAGATCGGATACTGCCGCTTCACGCCCAAACATTTAATAGCAATACCAGAAGCCAAAGGGGTTGAAAAGCAAAAGCCTGAAGCTGTACCTGCGCCAGAAGGACTCTTGCAGTTTGAAACGGGAACGCTCTCAAAAGATGAAGCTGAAGCTATCCTCAATACCCTTCCCGTAGATGTCACTTTTGTGGATAAAGAAGACACCGTCAGGTACTTCAGCGCATCTAAGGAAAGAATTTTTGTGCGGACAAAGGCTATCATCGGCAGAAAAGTCCAACAATGCCACCCACAAAAAAGCGTCCACGTAGTCAACAAGATATTGGACAGTTTCAAAAGTGGCAAAAAGAACGTGGCAGAGTTTTGGATTCCAAAAGGTGACAGACTGGTTTACATTCGATACTTTGCAGTGCGAAACAAAGACGGAAAATATCTAGGGACTATGGAAGTGACACAAGACATTACCGACATAAAAAAGATTGAAGGAGAAAAAAGACTTTTAGACTGGAAAGACTAAAGCCTTCTTTCATATGTCCGTAGTTAGCGCGCTAAAATTGAATGACAAGAAGCTTCGACAAAGGTTAAAACTTTCATCCTCCTCTTTGAGATAGGTGATTCGGTGGTCATAGAAAGAGAAGAGATGCAAGAAATTGTGAAAGCTTATCGGGAGCCCATCGGCCTCAACTTGGGTTCTCACTCTGCTCTAGATGCTTGGCAAGGTCAAAGAGACTATGGCCTAAGAAGCATAATCTACGTGACGCCGCAAAGGGCTAGAATCTACCTCCAAAACCCCATGGTCGGCAAACCCGATGAGACAATAGAGGACCTACCCGATCTGGTTAAAAGGGACTTAAGGGTGGTAAACGACCCAAAGGACATAAAAAAGAACGGCTCTTGGAGAAGCACGATCCTAGTTTTAGACACGTACTCTGACATCGTCAAGTATGTGGATGATTTGGTTGATTTGGAATGCCTACAAATCCCCAACAGAGCCTTCTCTGTTTACGTTGGTGGGAATGAAACATGCAGCGTGATTGAGAAGGAGTTTGCGGTTCCCATAGTGGGTTCAAGAAAACTACTGAAAATCGAGAATAGAGGAGAAGTCGAGAGAGACTACTACTGGTTTGCTGAAAAGGCGGTTATCCCCTGTCCGAGGTCTTACGAATTCGAGGTTCATGAAGGGGGAATACGATTCAAGGAGCCCGTTGATGAGCCGATTCTGCTCAAGGCTGAACATGCCCGTAGAGAGTTTGAAAGAGAGTTCATTTTCGCGGCCGATTCTCGTGATCTGGAGGAAAAGGTGGGGAGAGAGGTGGAGGCGGGAAACCTCGACAGAGGATGCTTGGAAAGAGCAAGGGTTGAACAAATCGTTTTGGGACCCCACGCAAACTTCAACTTCTTCTTTTCACCTCTAGACGCAATGAAGAAGTGGGGAGACGCCGACAACTGGTACGCCAAACTCTACAACATGACCGTGCAACAGGCAAGAGTTTGCCTAGCAAACCAGTTTTTATCCATCGACGAGAGAAGAGAAACCATACTCGACGGCTTAAAGAGGCTACCTATCGACGTTCAAGGAAAAATTCGGAAAGTCCCTTCCTTTGAGGTCACCGCCCATTTGTCCATGAGCTTAAGGGAGTCCTTGTTAAAAGACGTGCACAGGTACGCTGACCGATTTTTGTTGGCGACTAGGAAATACGAAACACCGGGAATCATCGGCGCTTGGTGTTTGCAGACCCTCATCACCTGGGACCAAATATCAAAATATGAACTCAGGCCGAGGATCAAAGTCGACTTCACCGGAGGCACTGAACCAAAAACCGGGGTTGACTATGGTTTGTACGATGTTCCGAAGGGAAGAGAGGTTTACATGCACATTCCGGTTACGCAGGATGTAGCCTTGAGGCACGGTGGAGGAACCAACGTTCACATGGGAATCGGCTCCCAGTACGCCAATGCAAAATACGGGAAAAGGATGAGCATGGGCGACCGCATAGCTCTGGAGATAAGGAGAGCGTTACGAGAAAAACAACTCTATGAGATAGTCACGTAATCAGGTTTCGCAACGTCCTGGTGAACCTCGCATGAAATAGGTCCCGTACTAACCTTTAGACGATCGAATTACCTTTTCAGCATTCTCGATTAATGCGTGCGTCATACTGGCTGAAAAGACACAACTGGCAGCGACGGCATGTCCATCCGCAACCCCAAACCCCTCCGAGGCTTCAACCAGTAAATCCACCGCTGAAGGAATTTTACCCGAGTCAATGAGCTTCTTCATTTCTGTTGGAACCCTCAACGAGGCTTTCACGTATTCCTCCCTCAGTTTTCCATAACCAGGAATCTCCGGAGACATTCGCGTGAAGCCTAGGATATACTTGTTGGGCTTGATGAGGCGCCTTTGATACGATAGGAAGGAACAAAACTGACCTATGACCTTCGTGCCCATGCCCGTATACACGTCTCCGGCGTCAAACCATTGAAGGTGATCTGTTTCCCTTAGCCTTTCGCGATAAAGTCTCGCGAGAAGACGCTTATTCGCCCCTTTCCTTCTCCCCTCCCACTCATCAATCTTCTCCTTTACTTCATCGGTGATTCCCTCTAAGCAGGCTCGAATCCCAAGCTCGGGGCCTCCCTCGTAATAGCCCACCGGTCCCAGAATCTGGAGCTTGGAGAAAAGGTCATCGATGCGGATGCGAAGCTTCACAATATCGATCCTCTTTCCCTCGACTCTAACAACCCCATTCCTCATCGCCTCATCCAGAACAACCTTATTCAAGCCCGCGAAGCCATCGGGAATCTCGCAGCTTCCCACCAGTGCCAAATAGGAAAGATCCGCGTTTTTTTCGTTCAAGGCTTTTGCAAACAAATAGCAGGAGGTGGCTCCTGAGAAATCCCTTTCCCCGCGAAAGCCGTAGTGCTCCAGATTGAGGTCATAAACCCTAGGGTCCTTCGCTGGTCTAGGATCGTGATGATCTAAAATGATGGTCAAGTTTCGACTCTCGTTACATTCCGAGATGAAGTCTGCATGTGAAGATCCTATGTCCGCATAGAAAATGGTCTGGCCAACGCCTCCGTGCAGACTCTTGATCACCTCCGGATAGACCTTCTCCAAACAAAAGGTCTTAACTCGAAAACCCTCTTGCTCCAACGCCTCCTTCGTGATCGCAGCTGAACAGAGGCCATCTCCATCATCATGATGAACCAAAACGATTTCTTCAGGCTTCAGCCGCCTTAATTCAGAAATTGCCACGCCAAACCTTTTCCCACATTCCTCAAGGCTCATAGACAACCCCGATATAGAAAGACACAGCGACACTTAAAACAATTCAAATTCTTTTGAAAACGCCACGCAAACTTTCAGCTTTTAGAAGATCAAGTTGTTCTAAACTTCAGCATTGAAATAGGGTTTAGAGCTTAGCATTGAGGGTCGGCTGGTTTATCTAAAACATGCGCCCTAACTGGGCGCTTGGATCGTTACAGAGCCTTAGAAACGATTTTTAAGAGGTCTGATCTGGTTATGATGCCAGCGATGTCTCCCTTGCTTATGACCAGCACGCCTGGATGGTCTTCCAGTAGGGGTCTGATCATGCTTACGCTCGTGTCTTCAGGAACGCTTGGCAGAGGCGGCTGCATCACCCTCTCCACCACCTCGTCCGCGATTGTAGAGCTGAGGTTCTTGATGATGTTCTCTTCTGTGACGGTTCCTATCACCCTACCATTTTCAATCACTGGCAGTTGAGATATGGCGTATTTGATCATAAGATCACTCACTTTTCGAACTCTGTCGTTGGGTCTTGCGAAGATAACCTCCTTCGTCATAATGTCCCTGCATTTTTTCCCCTCCCCCTCGGTTAGGACTCGAAGAATTCTGTTCACGGTGGATAGTCTTGGATCCACCCTTTCCCCTTCAATCTTGGCGATGTGGGCTTGGGAAACTCCCACAAGCTCAGCAAGTTTCCTTTGAGTTAACCCAGCCTCCACCCTTAACTTTTTCAGCATGGCCCCGGTTAAGATCATTCAAATAACCTACGGTTATTTTCTATATATCATTAATATCGCAAAACATATATTTATTGCTGTTATACCTTCGTCCAGTGGTTTCATGAGAAACATATTGGTCAGCAGTTGGAAGCAAACTCCCCTCGAAGAACAAAAACTGGAGATTGTAGAAAGGAAGGGTCTCGGCCACCCTGACTGTATATGTGACGCTATCATGGATCGGGTTTCGGTGAGGCTTTCCCGGGAGTATCTGGAGAGGGTTGGGGCGATAATGCATCACAATGCTGACAAATCCTTGCTGGTTGCTGGTGAGGTTGAGACAAGGTTTGGAGGGGGCTTAGTAAAGCAACCCATGCTTCTTATCTTTGGCGACAGAGCCACCTTTGAAGCCGAGGGAATAGGGATACCCATCAAGGAGATAGCCGTTCAAGCAGCAAAAGAATGGTTTAAGAATAACCTAAGGTTCGTGGACCCAGAAAAGCACGTGAGATACCAGGTGGAGTTGAAACCGGGATCCTCGGAGCTCGTGGACATCTTCAAAAGGAGGGGAAGGGTTCTTGGCGCCAACGACACCTCAGCTGCGGTGGGCTATGCACCCATGACCAAAACCGAGAGGTTGGTTCTGAAAACCGAAAGATACGTGAACTCCAGAGATTTCAAAAGAGAATTTCCAGAATCAGGCGAAGATGTGAAGGTGATGGGGCTAAGAAAGGGCAATGAGCTACACTTAACCATCTCCATGGCTCTTGTTGACAGATTCGTGGAGAGCGAGAAAGACTACTTCCAGAAAAAAGCCGAGATCCTTGAGGGAGTGAGTAGGTTTGTGAAGGAGAACGCCGATTTCGAAGGGATTTTGGTGGATTTAAACACGCTGGATGTGCAGGGAAGAGGCATAGGTGGAGTATATCTAACGGTGCTGGGAACCAGCGCAGACGGCGCAGATTCAGGCCAAGTTGGTAGGGGAAACCGAGTGAATGGCGTAATCCCCCTAAACAGACCCCTGTGCTCTGAAGCAGCAGCTGGAAAGAACCCGGTGAGCCATGTTGGAAAAATCTACAACCTCCTAACTCATCGAATCGCCAACCACATCCACAAGCAGGTTCCCGGGATAGCAGAAGTGTACATATGGTTGCTGAGTCAGATAGGAAAGCCCATTGATCAACCCGCCATAGCCGCCGCCCAAATCGTCATGAAACCGGGAAACTCCATCAAAGACATCCGAAAGGATGTAGAGGAAGTGATCAGCTCCGAACTTGAAAACATAGACAAATTCTGCATGGAACTGGCCTACGGGAAAATCCCAATCTGCTAACTTTTCGTATAATCGCCCCTCCTCAGGTTTCTCTCTTCTCAACGTTCTTCACGTATTCCTCTAATCTTTTGTCTAGAGCCTTGTCAAGCGGTGGTGGCTGGTGTTCTCTAAGTATTTTTCTTACCTCCTCTCTTGCTCTCTCCCGAATGTCTTTCGACCCTGCTTTAACCCAGCTATCATAGGACTGAGTATCGAAGAGCCTTGGAATGAAATGCTCGCTTTTGTGATAGTCTCTCGTGTGTTTTTGGGCTAGAAAGTGACCGCCAGGACCGACTGCATCGATCACGTCCACAGCGAGCGTCTGGTCGGAAGTTTCAACGCCCTTCATCAAGCGTTCAACCATCCCAAGCAATTCATGATCTGTTACAATCTTTTCGTAGCAAATAGAAAGGGAGGAGTCTATGCCCCCTAGAGCGTATAGGATAAGGTTGAAACCTGCTAGGGCCGCCAAAGTTACGTTAAAAGCTGTCTCATATCCAGCCTGTATATCTACGCTCTTGGAGTCTGTAACTCCTGCGGCCCCTCGGCATGGGATGTTGTAATATTTTGCGAGTTGTGCGAAGCCCACGTGCATTGTGCCGAGCTCTGGGGCTCCAAGCCTCGTCGTAGCGGTCCTCATGTCCATGATCGTTGAAACAGCACCATAGATGACCGGTGTCCCCGGGTTTACAAGCTGCGTTAGGGTAATCATAGAAAGGGCTTCAGCGTTATGGAGCACCATCGTTCCGGCTAGGGTTACCGGACCTGTAGCCCCGGCCATGACCTCCGGTGATGGCGCTACAAGCTGTTTTAGTCTAGCATATTCCATCATCCCTTCTATCATCGATGTATCCCACTGTAGTGGGCTTGTTGGATTAACAACGCAAAGCAGCATCGGATTTCTCATAAGTTCTTCTTCACCGCCAGCAACCATAGACATCATCTTAAGGCAGTCTCTGGCGACGATTGCCCCTCTATACCTCCCTCTAATGCACTTACCTGTATTCCTGATCTGGGCGAGCATCACATGAACGTGAACCACTCTATCAGGAACGTCTCGAGGGTAGACGGAGCCATAACCTTCGTCAACCCTCTCAAGACAATCCATGAGCCTTACGATGTTTTCGAAGTCTTTCAGGGTTGCGTCTCTCCTTTGCCCGGTCTCTAAGTCGTAGACGAAGGACGGAGTACAGACTGGACCAAAGTGTATTCTGTTATCTTCGAACCTTATGCTCTTCTCAGGATCTCTTGCATTCCAAGTGAATCTGCTTGGAGCTTTCTTAACTGCCTCTTTAACAAGATAATTTGGGACAAAGACCCTCTGCCTCTTATGGTCTACGTAAGCACCCGCCTCTTCAAAAACTTTGAGTGCCTCTGGATGTTTAAAAATCACACCAGTTCTCTGTAGGACTTCTAAGGTTGCGTTGTGTATATCTTCAAGCTGCCTTTTGGTGAACAGCGCTAACGCAGGCACATCACGTTTTATCAAGACCACTTCCTCCTTAGAACCCCGTATTTCTCACCTTAAGGGTCACACATGACAAAGTATCAAGAATCTAAAAAGAATGTTGCTCCCTCACTGGCGTTAACTCCATCGAGTTACAATAATTATTTATTTTCATAATCCTTAACTCAAATGATCTTCATGGAGAGCGTCGTCAAGAAGCTGCAGAGAGTTGGACTCACAGAGTATGAAGCCAAGGCGTATCTAAGTTTACTAAGCGACCATTTGAACACTGCAACAAAGCTTTCCGAGAGGTCTGGTGTTCCGAGGACAAAGATTTATTCGGTTTTGGATTCGCTGGAGCGTAAAGGTTGGATACGAATCTATTCGGGAGTACCACTTTTGTTTAAGGCCGCTGACCCCCGCGAAGTCTTCGAGAAGATCAAGAAGGATTATGAAGAGTTTCTGGAGTCGATTCAGGCGACGCTCAACAAGGAGGTGGTGGAAATGATGGAGAAATTTGTGATATTAAAATTTGATATTGGGTTTAGAAGCTTAAAAGACGAGATGAGGAAGGCGAAGACCATATGGATAAACAATGCAACAACGGATTTCCTCAAAAAGGTGAGTGATACGTTTCGTGAGGATGCAGAGGTGAGGGTTCTCCTCTTCCCTGGGGAAAGGAAAACTGGTGACAAAAATGTGCAGTTTAGAGAGGCGGCAGTAAAGATTGTTTGCATGGTCAGAAATAAAGAGGTGCCATCGATGTCGATTACTCTCGATGAGAGCAGAACGTTCACCGTGTTTGAAGATCCAGTGAGTCACCAGTTTATCGTAGACGAAATGTTGTACGATGAATGTGCCAAGTGCTTCCTAGAATGGAATAGTCTGGGTTGGAACGCGGCGAAAGAGGTGTGAGGTGAAACAAGTGCCCATCGTGGAAGGAAGATACGAATCTAAAATCTCCACCACTTTTAGCACAGTGGATGAAGGAATAGAAGAGATCAAGAGGAGAATCCAGAAATCGAGGAGAATAAGGATCAACAACATCCCCATGAAATTGCTGGAGGAATTGAAACCATTGTTGGTAGACAAGGACTTGAAGATAATACTACCTTTTGGCGAAAAACCCACAGAGGAACTGAAAAGGTTAGGTGAGATCGCGACAACCAAGGCAAGGATATACGTTGATTTCAAGGGCACTGAAGCGAACACTGGTTCCATCGGCTTTTCGACTGTGGTTTTTAACGTCGTATGGCTGGGTGACGAGATATTTAATGTTTCAACAATGGAATACAGCACATGTGTTAAATGTCTCATGAAAACCTTTGATATGGGCTGGAGATATTCACAGAAATGGTAGGTTTGAATAGGCATCCTTGGAAAGTTTAATCCCATTAACTGATTGTTCAAATCGTGAAGAGATGGAATAAACTGTAAGATTTTTGTCCTTAGGTATTTGGTAAGTAGATAGAGCGGTTTCTAGGTCTCCCTCACGGTGACCCTTTCAACCTTTTTACACCACGGAATCCTAGGCAAATCCTTGGAGAGTTCCTCTCTTATCTCCTTCTCAATTTCTTCGTTTGGCACTTCTTTACTTTCTTCAACAAGTGAAACGACAATAACCGCTTTTTTGGTCTTCATCATAATCCGGCGGCAAGGTATGTACAATTTAAAACATAAGATTTGGGAATCACAGATGCCTCAAATTAGATTCAAGTCTGTTCCTTTTCAAACCTTATCTTGTGAACGTACCAAACATAATGGTGCCTAACAGAGTCCTTGACAAAATCCGCGAGACTAGCATACCCGTATTCTGGGTGATCCTTGATGAGCTTTTCAACTGCCGTGATCATATCGAAAGGCAACTTTACGGTTCTGTAACGCTTAACCATCGCCGAAACAACCATACCAAACACGGTGCTGGCGGATCGTCTAGGCTAAAGAGACATCTTAATATTTAAGAAATATTCAACAGACCGTAACCGATCTCGTATCGAAAAACGTTATAAAAATATTCAGCTTCAGAAAAAAGAGGGTTTTGCGGAGGATACCCCCCCAGAGCATTTCGATAAATTCCCGTATGCTAAACTCATATCTTGCGTTACATGAACTAAAATTTTCTTCTCTGCTCGAGGGGAAGAGGTGGGCGCGCTTTTCAGATGGACCTTAAGCAGGATAGAACCAGTGGGAAGATCAAATCAGTTATATACGCCTCAAAGAATGCGCCAAAAGCGACTGCCGGTATTATAAGGCATAAGTAGAGAATAGAGACGTTCTTTAACATAGGTTTGATCGTTTTCTTCCAACCTGAAATAGGGCATGGCGAAGAAAACATGTGTTTTACGAGATCTTGTCTATTTCTTATTCCGAATATCTCTATTCCAATTCTCATGGTGATGCCACTGGCAAAGATCATGTAAGTTGCCTCTATCCATCCATGCACCCCCCATGGAGCCATTATCAACGTCCAAGGATTGAATGAAACTCCATGGCGGTAGCACCAGGTTCCCGCGGATAACCCAACGAAAAATCCGAACGATATCGGATAAGCAAAGGACAGTGCTAGAACTCCCATGCCGAGAATGATAAAAACCACTGTCGTGTTCCAAGCAAACACGTACCAGAATATTTGCTCACTTGTCCACACCCCGCCCTTGGCTCCCCCTAAAAATTGAATATAAGTCTGTATGAACCAACCGATCTGACGAGGGAAGGCTAAGCCCAGGCTGGTTGCGATAGCATAGGATACAAAGAAGCCGATCATAGAAATTTTGATCCAACTTTTCATGTCTGAGATAATAATGGAGGCTCCCATTTGCCTAGATCCCGCCCACCAATTGGTGACATCTCATATTTTGTAATTCTTTCATGTTAAGTTTTGTTTTATATTCATTAAAGGTAATTACTTAAATTCCCTCCTCTGTCGAGGGAAGAGGTGAGTTAATGCTTCGTACAGAGGTTGATCACGAGATACTTTGCTGGTTCTACGTCAACCTTTATTTAAAAGTTTCTTGACTTCGGCGTACGTGAATGTTGCATCGCGTATGGCTTTTTCAGCGTCGCTTTTGCTGAATAGTTCTTTCGCCGGAATTCCGGCTCTTTGGTTTCCATATCTTGCTATTACGCGTTTGCTAGCCAGCGAGGTGGTTATTGAGGCTATTTTTGGGAGGTCTCTTCGAAGGTCTTCCGGCAGCCTTTCATCTTCTGTTAGCAATAGCAGTTGTGGTCCTACATCATGGATGAATGGATACGAGAATTCTAGCGCTTCAAATAACGCTTTAACAGCATATTCAACACACTCTTGTGAGCGTGAAACTGCTCTTGCATAATTCCCTCTAATAGAAGCTTGTTTTGCCTCCTCCAGACACGATTTTGCATCTTGTAAATAGGAAAGGGCTATCTTCCGCATTTTTCCACCTACACTAATGGCTTCGTTTTATCTATCAGCTCTTCTCCCATCTTCAGATCAGGCTTTAGGACCCAGAACGACTTTCCGGAAACCTCCTTCCTCACGGAGCCCCACTCGTCAATCTTCTTACGCATGGCATCCAACACTTTCTTGAGGAAGGAGTCTTTATCATGAAGTATTTCGCACCATAGGGTCATGTCCAAGTATATGTCATGGAAAAATCTAGCTTCCTCTCGGGAGTATATGACCACCGATACCGGTGGAAGATATGTCGTCCTTAGCGCTTTAATGTATTCTGATGAGCTGTAATAAGGCATAAGAACGTTTTTTACGAATTCGTCCACTCTTTTACAATGGTTTTTAGAGCTGTCACTTAAGATTAAGAGCAGGTCTATGTCGCTTCTGTTCCGCTTAAAAACCCCCTTAGCTAGGCTTCCAAAAACTGCCAAGGAAACAAGCCGTTTACCATAATGTATCTTTGTTAACTCAATTAACTGGGTGACATACGGCTTTATATAGGTTAGAGGCTCCATTTGCCTAGATCCCGCCCCACTAATTAGTGTCATTTCATTTTTATAATCCTTTCATGTTAAGTTTTGTTTTATTTTTGTCAAAGGCGAATTTCACGTCTATGAAAGACCTTAAATTGAGGAGCCTCTAAACGATATGGGGGGAGGCGAAAAAATTGAGTGAAAAGCTGCCGATTTCAGACTTTTACAAGGTGGTTGATTACGTGACCATTTTCAGGAGTGAGAAGTGGTGGGAGGCTGTGGTGGTTGTTGAATCCTTTGGGAGACGCTCCATCGCCATGTATATGTGGCAGTTTCGAGATGGAAAGTGGAAAAGGAAGCACAAGTTTCAGGTTAGGAACTTGGACGAGTGGAACAAGGTGAAGAATGCTGTGGATAAGCTTGCGTCCAAGCTTTAGGGTTAGTTGTCATGGTTGTTTGCGTTTTTGAATAAATTTTTGAAGACCTATTTATACCCCCCGGGGGAGGACTAGACAGTCCTAGACAGGCTTGTACATTAGTATATCTTCATTAGTAGAGATGGACTTCCTGCAAAGTCATATTCGGTCCATCAATCTGTTGCCCCCGGCGATCTCCTTTTCTGTTAAAGCACGTTCACGCATTTAGGTCTAGGTCTTCTACATGATCCAAATAGGTTTGTCGAACCTTCATTTTCAGGAAACAGATTTTCCGAGTGGGGTAGCTGGAGTCTAGAGGCGGGCTTAAAACGGGGCTTGTTTTGGGCGCTTTTGCTTAGTGTTGTTTGTAGTGGGCTTCGACTATATATGCGAAATGGATGGAACCAAATATTTCGGAAGATAAGATGAGGTGTGCGTTTAGGTCAGAAATTTCAGCGTTCAAGGATATATTTGCGTCGCTAACTCGTGCACATTTAAAGCTAATTTTTGAAGAAAAATGGAAAAGGAGCTAATTTTAACAGTCTACGATATATCCGCATGTTAACAAAAGTTATTTTGTTCTTTTATGCATGCATGAGCTAGGTGTGGGAATTTGATCTCGTGGAAATACGCCTTTGAGAGGATAAGCAAGGAACTGGAGTTATCGAACAAAAAGAGGCAAGCCCTAGAGAGTTTATTCAGCAGAGGCAAAATCTCGCAAACCACCTACGACTACGTTAACCAAGAAGTAACCGACGCCATTGCTGAGATAGAAGCTCGCCAGAAAGCCTTAGCTGACAAGATGATCTCCAAGATCAATGATCTTCAAGAACAAACCAAGACGTTGGAAATGTTTCTCGCAAACCTAGAGATTCGATACGTTGCTGGAGAAATTGACGAAGAGGCATACACTAAAGAGAGCAACGTTCTAAGCTTTGGGATTGAAGCTACGAGGAAAGAGTTGAGTGAAATCAAAAATGCCGTCACCCAGCTTCTTCCGGAAGAAGTGAGACCCGTAACTCCGTCACCATTAGAAGTTGTAGAAGCACCACCAACCGAAAAGGTTCTTGAAAAAGCGCCAGAATTACCTGTAGAAGCGCCTGTGGAGGCACCAGTTGAAGCACCAGTTGAAGAGGTGTCTGTTGAAGCCCCGACAGAGGCAACTGTAGAGGCACCGGCAGAGGCACCAATGGAAGCCCCGACAGAAGAAGTGCCAGTAGAGGCTGAGGCTGTACTTGAAGAAGCAACCGTCGAGGTACCAACCGAAGCACCAACTGAGGCGCTGATCGAAGAGCCTACGGAAGCACCCATAGAAATGCCAACTGAAGTGCCCACCGAGGAACCGACTGAGGTTCCCATAGAAGTAACGCCTGAAGAGGCACCCATAGAAGAAGAGGCACCGGTAGAGATTCCGGTGGAGGAGGCACCAACAGAAGAAAAATTTCTACCATCCGAAGAGGCTGTGGAAGAGACTGCCGAAGAAGTGGCTGAAGAAACAGTGGCCACCGCGGAGATCATTGCCGAAACCGCCACAGAAACTGCTCCAGAGGTGGCTCCAGCTGAAGAGACGGTTACTGAGGCTGTATTCGAAGAAACCCCAATGGAGGAAGCTTCAGTTGGAGAAGTTGAGGAAACTACTCCTGGGGAGGTAAAGGCTTCGGTAGGAGAGATCTCTCCCTTTCGTGGTGAAGAAGAAGCAGCGGAAGAAGCGGAATACGAAGAAGAGGAAACCGAAGAGTAAGTAAATTCAACTATTAAGATCTCTTAGAGCTCTTGCTAATCCTTTTTGTTTAGTGTTGAGGCTTTTTGATTATACTGGCTTTCTTCAAATAACAGGTAAATCCCTCGTCTTTTTTCGTGTGAAAATAACGCTATAGATTTAAGGGCTCGCACTTTCAGTGAACGTAAGCATTACATTAAAGGTATGCGAAGAGAGCTTGTTTGAAAGTGGGTATAGTGTATCATGAAAAGCTTTGTCAGTACGACCTAGGACACCCCCGGTGCGGTCGAAGGGTTGAAGCACTCTCACGAACCTAAAACAACTTTAAGGAAGTATCGGGGGTGCTTTGGATAATAAAAATGGGCTGCGCGTTATTAGCTTCTTTAAAATGATTTTCTAATGTAGTTTAAAGAGACACCCCTAAATTACCTTGTGAGAACCTTGTCACAAAAGGGACATATCTCGATTTCTTTAGGGGGTTCGTGTTCAAAATTCAACATCTTCAACGACGTGGCAAAGGTTTTTCCACAAGAATCACATCTATACCAGTGGGCTTCCACCTGAGCCAAATTTCTTTCCATTTTTCTTCGATTTCCAAAGAGATTCACTTTCTATCCCCTTCCACGATTTGTATTATATCGTAATACTCTGGATATATCTCTTCGGTCTGCTTCTATAATATATCAAAACTCGATATAGTACGACTACTGGAAAACGAAGAGAATAAGGGAATCTATCCCCTTTTCCCGAAGATATATTATCACCGCAAATCCCCAAGCACCAAAGACCGTCGCCCTTCCCGGTAAAATGTCACTGGTTTCAACGTTGTCTCCGACAACGGCGTTGGCTCCCATCCTACTAGCGTTTCGATCAATCTACCTAAAGACTCATTCCAAGCCTTTTCTGTGCGCGCGAGGATATGGGAAATCATTAATAGTTTAGCATCTCTTATCTACAGGCTGAGATGGCAAAACTTGAAGTTTAACCCCTTCTCTTTGGAGGACTGGTTCGCAAAGTACGAGCTTCAATGCAGAATCAACATTTCTGAAAGTGGAATCTTGCCTATTAACTTCGGCTGGTTTAATACCGACCTCAGCGATTTGAGACTGTATTACAGTCACATGCTTGGGGACCTGGAGCTACGAGAGCTTATAGCAAGAGACTATCCAGGCGTGTCTCCAGATCGAATTCTGGTTACCACTGGTTGTATAGAAGCCAATTTTGTGGCATTGGCATCCCTAGTCCAACCAGGGGATCATGTCATTGTTGAACACCCCAACTATCAGCAATTGTACGAGGTGCCTAGGGCGTTAGGCGGTAAGGTGGAGTTGCTTAGACTCAGATTTGAGGATAACTACAAACTGAACATCGACGAGCTCAATGAAATGATTACACCTAAGACGAAACTCATAGTTATCAGCCACCCCAACAACCCTACAGGGTCGGTCATAACGCTGGAAACGCTGAAAAGCATCATTGAAATCGTTGAAGACAACAACCTCTACCTGCTCTCCGACGAAATTTATCGCGAACTTTCGTTCACCCATAAACCAATGCCACCTGCTGCAACCCTCAGTGACCGCGCCATCAGTAACTCGAGTATTTCAAAACTCCATGGCCTTCCAGGCCTCAGAATAGGATGGATGGTTGCGGACAAAGCGATCATCGACATTGCTAAAGAAATAAGAAGCTACACGACGATCTGCAATTCGACATTAGGTGAATACCTCTCAAGAATCGCTTTGAAAAGGAAGGGTGAACTCGTAACGCGCGCAGAAAAAATTGCAAAAACCAACCTTGAAGTGATGAGGAAATGGGTAGAGAATCGTGATGATGTTGATTGGGTTCCCCCGGAAGGAGGTTTAGTTGCGTTTCCAAGATTCTACCGAAACACCACCTCAACCGATTTATGCGCATTGTTGGCAGAGAAGCACCAGGTATTCGTAGCGCCAGGGAAATGCTTTGATATTGAAAGCCATTTCAGAGTTGGGTTCGGATGGAGCACAAACGAACTAGGGGAAGGCCTCGAGTTTGTAGGAAGAGCCTTGGACAGTTTCGAACCCTACGCAAGTAAGTTTTTAAGAAAACATCATAAGTGCGACAAGATACTTGAAGCAAAATAAACGCCATTTTAGCGTTCCGTTCAATTAAGGCAATCGCTACGAGTAAGTCCAGACATACTGGCAAACTCAGGCGGCGTTACAGTAAGCTATTTCGAGTGGGTTCAAAACCTCGAGCGAGAACACTGGACCCTTGAAGAAGTAAACTGCAAATTGGAGAACAAGATGGCTAGGGGCTTTTAATGACGTTTATGAAATAGCAACGAAAGAAAAGTCAGACATGCGAACTGCAGCATTGATACTTGGCGTTGGAAGAGTAGGTGAAGCGATAAAAACACTTGGCCTATGACCGTAGCCAGTCCAGCATACAAACTTTTTATATCATCCCGTTTCCGGTATAGCACCCAGTATTGAGGCTTAACTTTAAATTTTGAAGATGTGGGGCCTCCAAGGACCAAAAAATTAAGATAGGTCATTAAGTTTTAAATTTTATTTCCTCCCAACTGTTTCTCATTGATTTCATATAGTCCATTTCTTGTTGAACCACCTTGCCGATCTTTTCGTCAGGGACTAACCGACCCGTATAATAGCAAAGGACTCTAGTGAAAAGTTCTTCAAGTAGCTTCAGGTGTTGGGCTGTCCAGTCCATAAGAAATTGAAGGCTAGCGCGTGTTCGAGGTGGGGATAGGCGTAAATCCTATAAAGTGGTGATATCACCCGAAAACCCCCGCAAACTCCCCTCTTTTTTCTAAGAATTAATATTCGATACCAAAAAAGTGGTAGGAAATAAATTGTTTTTATTTGCCACCAAAAAATTTACACCCAATTAATATTTACGATACATAAGTTTTAAACGGTGCAAAAATCTGAATAACTTGATCTGGAGGTTGAGGGTTGACTAGTTCTTCTGGAGAGTCCGCTGGAAGTTTTCTTCGTAAACTGGTTCTAGCGGCTGCCTGTGTTCTGGGCGTCGGCTATATCGTGTCTAACATGGCAACCATCATCTTATTACATTATCTCCTTTCCCAATTCACCATGTCCTCTGTGCCAACCATTATTCAAATGTGTGGGATAATTCTGTTTATGGTGGCCTCCATTCTATTGATGGTACTAGGCGCCTTCCTCATACTTGGGGGGCTTCAGTTTTATCGGAGGATAACTCCTTCCGGGGTGATGTTCTTTGGCGTTATCTTGGCCTCATTTTATCTGTTATGCCTCGGTATCGGATCGGCGATGATACTCGGCCTACAAAATATCAGCGCATTGCTACTGATCATAGGTCCAGTGCTCGTTATGGCAGGTGCCGCTACCTATATGGCCCCTTCCTTTTCTTTAAAAGTCGTCGGCTCTGTTATGGGGATCGCCGGAGGAATCCTTCTAGCCATCGTAACATTGAACGTCCAGGCCCTTAGGTTTGTCTTTGTCGAATGGTATGTTCCATTCCTTGGACCGTTTATGTCAATGGCTGTGCTGGAAGCAATTGCCGTGGCATTGGGCTCTGTATCAGTGTTGGTTCATTTGATTCTCAAGGGACAAAGAGGAGAACCGGCATCCCACATATTCCTTTCTATAGTTGCGCTGATCTACGGGATCGGGGTGTTCATCGGACCACTAACTCTTTCCTTCAGCTTGTGGGACCTTATATGGAAGGCCCCGTGGCTGCCTCCACTCCACGGCGTACCGGACTGGGTCCTCAAAACAACTATTTTCTGGAGCGGAACTCTTATCATCCCAACGATCGCGGGCATTATACTGATTGTATGCTCCTTTTCGGGTTTTGCGTTCGCGGCTCAAGAGTTCTTTTCAGCTCTGCCATCTTTCGAGGTTCGAAAGCTCTAACCTTTAACAATAGGTGAAAACCCGAATCCAATAAGCTCCGCCTTTTTCGTCAACACTGCAACTGATCCGAGACACACGGTAGCTTTAGCTTGACCTAACTAGTAATCGTCGGTGCGAAAACCATTTATAATAAATTACAGTCAAGGTTGCTAAACCGTGAGAAGAGGCGTTCAATGATCGTAAAAATGTTGACGGTTGGGGCATTGTACACAAACTGCTACATTGTCGGCTGCGCCGAAACCAAAGAAGCATTGATTATGGACCCCGGTTTCGATAGGGAAGTTGAAGCCCAGGGGATCCTAAGGGAGGTTGACCAACGCGATCTAGAGGTCAGATACATTGTTAATACGCATGGTCACCCCGACCACACATCCGGCAACTGGGTTATTAAAAAGACAACCGGCGCCCCCATTTTAATCCACGAGTATGACGCGCCCCTGTTGACTGAGGCTGGAAGAAGCCTAGCTAGGCTGTTTGGTCTTCGTATCGAGTTTCTGCCAGCCGACAAAATGCTCCATGACGGAGACATAATCCGGATTGGAGGCGTCACGCTCAAGGTTCTTCACACGCCAGGCCACAGCAGAGGCAGCATATCCCTTTTGGGTGACGACGTTGTTTTCACCGGAGACACCTTGTTCGCTGGCTCTATTGGTAGGTATGATCTCCCTGGCGGATCCTTTCAAGAGATCATGCACTCCATCAAAAACAGATTAGCAGGGTTACCAGATCACGTAAAGGTGTATCCAGGACACGGGCCAGCGTCCACGATAGGCGAGGAAAAAAGGAGTAACCCCTTCCTGCAGATGGAGTTCTAAATCTTAAGCGGGACAGACAAGAACATATTCCGAAACTATCACGAGCCCCTTTTGGTTCCCTAATGCCCTTAGCGTTTCTCATTCACAAAGTTGTCACTTTGCGTATCTGTTTTCCTTCCATGGGTCGGCTGTGTTGCTGTATCCCCTAGATTCCCAGTAGCCGAGTTCCTGTTGGGAGGTGAACTTTATCCCTTTTAGCCACATGGCGCTTTTGTAGGCGTACTTTTTGGGGACTATGAGGCGCAGTGGGCCTCCTCGCTCTGGTTTGAGGTACTCGTCTTCAAGCTTGTATGCGAGTAAGACATCGTCGTCGAGCAGGTCTGTGAGCGGTAGGGAGGTGGTGTAGCCGTCGTCGCACTCAAGCGTTACGTATTTCGCGGTTTCCTCCGGTTTCACCATTTTGACTATGGTTTGAAAGGATACGCCTTCCCACTTGTTTTTCAGCACGCTCCACCCCTCAACGCAGTGAAAATCCGAAACGATAACGACACTCGGCAACTCCAATAAATTGCTCCAAGTCAACGTTAGGGGCTTCTCCACCAAACCATATACGGCGAGGCTCCACGTTTCCGGATTAAAGCTTGGAATCGAGCCAATGTGACGTAATCGGCTCTTTTTAATCTCCCTCTGCCCAGGGGGCATTTTCTTCCTCATCACGTTTCAACCTTCCAAACAACGACTCGATGAAAACGCTTGCGGAGGTTTGCATCAAAAGACTTGTTACAGGGTTTCCTTGAATAAATCTTCTTCTCTTGAGATGGCTAAATCATCCGTTGAGGAGGCCTCGCTTTGTTCCGCTCGCTTCAGGTTCTTGACGATGACGACTGGCACGGCTTCCTTCGCCTGCCCCATGATCAACTCGGCGGCGGAGGCGATCTCATCCACTATGGCGACGTTTTTCACCTTCAACACGTAGCCGAAGAGGTCTTCTTGACCTCGATAGTCTTTGAAGGGGTTGATGCCCGCTACTCCTATGGCGAACTCGACTTGACCTCTTCGAAGCGGGCGACTGTACGTGTCGGATATGACTATCGCCACTCTTTTTCCGGTCAGTTTCATGATTTGAGATCGTATTCTCCTGGCGGATTCGTCCGGGTTTTCGGGTAAAAGGGCGTAAGAGTCTTCCCCGGGAACATTGGATTTGTCGATTCCCGCGTTTATGCAGATTATGCCTTGCTTGGTTTCCACCATTAGCGCTTCAGTAGAGACTTTCACGATGCGTTTTGTCTCCCTCAACACCAGCTCAACGAATCTAGGGTCCTTTAGCGATCTCTTCGCTAGCTCCTCCGCCCTCTTAGACGGTCTTACGCCTTTCAGCCTCACCACTCTACCCTCTGCCTTAGACACCACCTTCTGGGCAACCACTAGGATGTCTCCGTCCTCGATGGGCACGCCTTCCCTCTCGGCTGTTTCCACGATCATTTTGGCTAGGTCGTCTCCAGCCCTTATCCACGGAAAACCCTCGATGCCTATAACGCTGATCGTCTTCCCTCGCATATCCATGTCGCCACCGTTCCCTTATATAAGGAAGCTAGCCATATATTTTCAACTCGATGGGTTGGAACGGCGTTCATGCCTAAAGCCTTCTAATAAACCGTAAGGAACGAGAATTTTGATGAAGAATAACCGTGTTAAAGAACTCGTCGAAAAAGTTCGGAAGTTAGCTGGCGATCCTGTTGTAAGGAAGGTTGTTGAGCAGAGGATGAGGGAGTTTCAGGGTGCGAGAAGTGAAGATTCTTATCGTTGGTTTGAGGAGCTGGTTTTCTGCATTCTAACAGCGTACTCAAGCGCTGAGGTAGGATTAAGGTGTGTGAAAGCTTTGAAGGAAAAGAATCACATTTTTCATGGGTCCAAGGCTATGGTGAGAAAAACCTTAGAAGAGGCTGGTCATCGGTTCGCGCTGAGAAGAGCGGAGTACATTGTTTTGGCGAGGGAGGGGAGCAGAGAACTTAGGGAAAACGTGTTGAGAATGGGCAACGCTATGGCGGCTAGGGAGTGGCTTGTGAAGGAATTTGAGGGCATTGGGTGGAAGGAGGGAAGCCATTTCCTCCGGAATGTAGGCTTCCTAGACGTGGCGATCCTCGACAGACACGTCCTAAGAGTCATGTCAGAACACGGTTTGATTAAAGAAGAAGCTAAAAGCTTGTCAAAAAAGAAATATTTAGCGTATGAAAACATCCTCAGAAAAGTTTCCAGCGAATTAAGGATGCCCTTAGGAGAGCTTGACCTGTATTTGTGGTATATGAAAACGCAAAAAGTCTTAAAGTGAAAGTGCTTAAGTCGATTTTCTCTTCTAGCGTTTTAGATCGCTGTTTATACGCTTGGTTATGTACTCATTTTAAACCAAGCAACTGCTCCCACAATAAATACACTAATGCTTGCCATTATTAGCCAAAAGAACGTGTAACCCAGATTAAACAGCTCCATCCATTCCGACAAAGGTGCCGCCTCCAATCGACCTATCGTATATATTACGACATAATATAAACAATGTTCTGTCCGCCAAGTTATATCCAAAGCAAGAATATTCTTGTTCTCGATACACCTCTAACGCCAACCAAAAGGTTCAAGTTTAGCTCGTCGGCTCAACCGCGTCAATCTCCAGTTAATCAAGAGTGACAGTAAAGCAGCGGCTATTCGATCTTTAAAGTTACTTCATTAACCCTACCATTCTTCATCTGAAACGCGGCTATATCACTGTTAATGGAAGATAGAATCAACCACACGGCTTCCCCCCAAAGCCTCATGTACTGGAGGTCTACGGCTGAGGGACGGGAGGGAGCGGGGTGAGAGTGAAACAAGCCGACGAAACTCAGCCCCTCTCGCTCTGCTTGTTCGAAGGCGTTAAAAACCCTTTGAGGGTCCATCTCAAACCTCACCGTGGACTGTAAAAGGTTAGGCGCCACCACGACCTTCGTCACTATCGCTTCGTCATCGATCAACCTCCCAAAAAGGAGGGCACAAGCCTCCACGGGACGACATTTTCGAGCCGCCTCCCTTAACAAATGCAAGTGCTGACTTGTTATCCGGAGAATCACCGACAAGTCTCCTATTTTTACATTAAAGGAACTTACTCTGGGCGGGTAGGTTACTCATCGGCGTGTGAGGATGTCCCCTTAGAGGAGTCCCTTCTCCTTTAATGTTTGCATGGCGTGTTGACCGCTCGTTGTTATGAAGGATATGGCTCTTGAAATGCGCTTCATTGCCTCTGAGTATTCATGTGAGCGTACGTTTCCAGCAGCCTCCTCCACTTGCATGCCTGCCTCCTCGAAGTTCCGCAGCCCTAAGACATTGTGAGCTATTTTGATCTCACCCAGTAAAGCGTCTAAAAGCGATGACATCACTTTATTGGCACCAGCAAGCTCGTCACCCCTAAGCTCCTCGATTTCGCCCAAAAGCCTAGCTGCGATGATCAGTTCCGACTTGATTCTCTCCACGTACTGAAAGCAGATGATCGCTTTCCTAACATCAGGCATAGACTTTGCCATAGTCATCTGTCCTCAAGGCAGAGTGCTGTCTGTAACAATATAAGAGTTTGGACGCTATAAGCACAAACTTAACAAGGAAGCTCTTAGCGCCTCCGAAGCCCTATAAGGACGAGGGCAGCGCCGATTAAGATAAGTAACAAAAGGCCAAAGACGCCAAATGTTAACACTTAAGGTGTTTTGTTCCGCTAGTAGCCAGAAATCCAAATAAAGCGTATGCCCATTTCACCGAAAACTTGAGACTTCCCATCGTCATAATTAGCCTTCGGGTTTTCATCACGCTTCTAAGACAGATGTCTAACCATCTTTAGGAAAGATGCATGTTTTATTCATGTACAAGTATAAAGATTAGAGCTAACGCAAGTGTAACTCCGACGAGTCCGGTTGCTATCGGCGCCCTGAACCCCATTATGTCGTAAAGAACGCCTCCTATGAAGGGCGCAGGAAACCCTACTATACCTATAAAGGCTGCAAGCTTCCCCATCGCTTCAGCTCTCCCCTCCTCTGAAACTCTACTCGCTAGGAAGGTTTTCATGGCGGGCGTCCACGTGGAGAAGACGAGTCCCCTCAAGATTTCAAGCATTACAAAGGCTTCAAAGCTTGTAAACATCAACCACCCCGTCATCATCAAAATGCCGATTGCCTCTGAAAGCATTAGAAATTTTTTGCACCCGTATTTTCTAATCAATATTCCCAAAGGCAGCTGGGAGCACGCTGAAGAAATCGATAAGACGGCCCACATGACGCCTAGCTGAAAATTGGAGAAATTGTAGGTTTCACGAAGAAGACCAAATAATATCGTGGATCCTATCCCCCAAAAGAACAAGTCTGTCGCCATCGCCAAGTAAAAGCCCCTCAATTCTTTCATTGGAACCAAAAATGCCCCGAAAGATTTCACTAGCTCAGACCACTCTACCCCGTGAAAACTCCGCAAGGTCTCCCTCATAAAGCGCAAGATCAGAACTAAGCTTAACCCTTGCAAAAGGGTCCCTGCCAAAAACACAGCAGCGTAACCGAATCTGTCAGCAATAAAGCCTCCGATTGCAGAGGCAAAAATCCCTGGAAGTATTGTAAAGAACATCATAACGCTGTATGCCATGCTTCTTTCGTGCATCTCCACAGATTCGGCGACGGCTGAGTCGATCGCCGGTAAATTCACTGCAGATAAGCCTAGCGCAATGCTTGCGGGAACCAGCCATGCCCCGTTGCGAAAAAGGCCTGCTAAAGTGCTGAAAGTTAGAGCCGTTAGGGATAATGCACCCCCCAAAAGCACGAGTAATCTTCTTCCTCTTCTATCAGAGAACCAACCTCCAAATGGTTGTACCAACGAAGTAATCATCCCATGTCGACCTCCAAGAGCTTCAAGAAGCCCAAGTAAGGCCATTGAAGCACCCAAACTCAAGATGAACGGTTGGTATGTGACCGTTACCATAACAAGGGAGGCGCCTCCCAGCAAGGAAGTCGCGGAGAGAACCCGAACATTACCTTTAAGTGCCAAAACCCTCTTTGTCCAGTCTCCGACCTTCAACCTCTTCATCCCCCTCGGGTCAGTTTTGATAAGCGTAAGGAAACCATACATGACCATTCCGTGCGCCGCTGGTTTGACATAATCTTCGATGGGATTCTTAAAAGCATTTACCCGGGATTCTTAAGTTTTGAGGCCGTTTCTTGAAATTCACAACAAGAAATGAAAAATCGGTCTTCAAAGAGGAGGGGAAGGTAAAGATTTTTGAAACAAGGCTTAGACTCAACTTAACCTTTCACAACGGCGATGGGCACAAGCCTAGCCACCCTCGTTGCGATTCCGAGCTTGTCACTTACTTCCGCCACCCGGTCTACGTCTTTGTAGGCTGGGTCAGCTTCTTCAGCTAAGACAACCGCACTTGCAGCCCTGATAACAATTCCGCGCTGTTCTAAGGTCTTCTTCACGTCTCCACCCCAGAACCTTCTTTTCGCCGCCGCTCGGCTCATCATTCGACCCGCCCCATGAGCCGTAGAGCCAAATGAAACCTCCATAGCCTTAGGCGTGCCCACCAACACCCATGAGCTGGTCCCCATAGACCCTGGAATAATGACAGGTTGCCCAAAGGCTCGATAATCGGCAGGAATATCCATGCTTCCGGGACCAAACGCACGAGTGGCGCCCTTCCTATGAAGCCAAACCTTTCTCCGCTGTCCATCCACTTTATGTTCCTCCATCTTTGCGATGTTGTGGGCTACGTCATAGACCAAACCAAGGCCGAATTCGTCCGCAGGCCTTTTGAACACCTGCTCAAAGCTTTGGCGCACCCAATGGGTAATCGCTTGGCGGTTGGCGAAGGCGTAGTTAACGGCGCACGCCATGGCTTGATAGTAATCTTGAGCTTCGCTACTGGTTCCGGGCGCGCACGCGAGCTCTCGATCCGGCAAAGCGATCTTATACTTATGAACGGCCCGCTCCATGACGCGAAGATAGTCCGAACAAACTTGGTGTCCGTATCCACGTGACCCGCAGTGGATCATAACCGTAACTTGTCCCTCATGACGGATACCGAAGGCTTTGGCGACCTGAGGGTTATAGATTTTGTCGACCTTTTGAATCTCGAGGAAGTGGTTCCCTGATCCTAGGGTGCCGACTTGAGGTAGCCCTCTCCCCTTGGCCCCTGTGGACACCTTATCAGGATTAGCCGCTTCCATGCATCCTCTTTCTTCACAATGCTCGATATCCTCTGGCCAGCCCATTCCTTGATTCACAATCCATTGCGCACCCTCAGCCGCCAGTCGATCAAGCTCGTGGGAGCTCACACGAAAATCTTTGCGGCGGCTGCCTAGCCCGCAAGGAACATTCCTGTAAATAGCGTCGGCAATCTCGGCGAGTTTAGGTCGAATGTCCTGTTCAGAAAGGCTCGTGGTTAGAAGGCGAACTCCACAATTAATGTCATACCCGACTCCACCAGGGCTAATAACGCCACCCTCATAGTCGGTGGCTGCAACGCCTCCTATGGGGAAGCCGTATCCCTCATGGCCATCGGGTAGTGTGATGGAGTATTTGTATATGCCGGGTAGATGGGCCACGTTAGAGCACTGTTCAAGGGTTCGATCCGTTTTCATCTTTTCAAGTAGGTCTTCATCAGCAAAAACGATTCCAGGCACCCTCATGCCAGGCTTGTACTTTTGGGGTATCCGCCAGCTGTACCGGTCAATTCTTTCGAGCGGAACACGCACTGAGGGGCCACGGTATTCTCGTTCCTCACTCATTTAAATCAACCTTTCATGAAGAGAACCTAAAGTGAGATATATAAACAATTTTGGTGCTTACGCTAAGATTTTTGTCTTCTAGATTCCAGTCCTTGAAATCGCTTAATAAAGATGAGGCCTACGATCTCTGTGGGAAAGCGTGCAAGGTTTATGGTGGTAGTTAAAGAGGTTTTGTGCAAATCGGTGCTCAGCCGATGCGGCATCCCTACGATAGACTATGCCGTGAACCCCTACAGAGGGTGCTTCCACAAGTGCCTCTACTGCTACGCCCGCTTCATCAAGCGGTTTACGGGCCATAAAGAGGAGTGGGGCGAGTTTGTCGATGTCAAAATCAATGCACCTCAAGTTTTGGCTCGCGAGCTTTCAAGAGCGCTCAAGGGACTGGTGAGCATGAGCACCGTTACAGACCCCTACCAGCCCTTAGAGAAAAAATACGAGATAACAAGGAAATGCCTCGAGAAGCTGTTAGCGCATCGCTTTCCCCTAGATATTCTCACTAAATCCTCCTTGGTTTTAAGGGATCTTGACCTCCTCGCTAGATTCTCGGAGTTTGAGGTGGGCTTCACTATCACCACAGTTGACGACGAGGTTAGGAGGAAGTATGAGCCTCGGTCGTCGCCGGTGGAGGAGCGGCTAGCCGCCCTAGAGGAGCTTCGTAGCCGAGGCATATCCACGTATGCTTTCTTGGGGCCTGTGCTGCCGCACATCACGGACGCTAACGAGGACCTTCGCAACTTGATTCATAGCTTAGCTAAGGTGAAGGTAAATCGTGTTATGGTGGACCGTCTGAATCTGCGCTGGGGAGTTTGGCCCTCGATCATACGCTTCTTGAAACAACATCACCCCGACCTAATACCGGAATACCGACGCATATTTTGGTCCCAAAACGACTATTTTGAGAAGGTGAAATTGAAGGTCTTAAAATTGTGCCACGAGCATGATGTTGAATGCGAGTTTTGTTACTGAGGTTTCCTTTGGATCATTGCTTAGGAAATTTTCTGAAGTACTCTATGAAGCCCTGAAGGTTTTGCATGACCACTCCCCTCTTAAGTAAAGGATGGTCTTTCACAAAGTCGGCGGCAGTCTTCATTGAAGGATCGTCTTCTAAGATTCTTTCATGGATGGTTTCCATGTCTTCTCCGCTCTTCATCCCTTCAAGAACGATCTTCGCCCATAGTTTCAGTTGCGCTACATGAGCCTTCATTCTCTGGATGGCATCGCTGGCTTGACCGAAGTGCGTGTAGTATAACCTTTTGGGCGCCATTTTTATGAGCTTGTCGAGGGAGGTTAAAGCCATTTCCAGATGGAAGGGCGCGGGGGTGGTGGGGATAACCACGTTAAACTTGTTTATGTAGATGCCAGCCGCGTCACCCGGGAAGATTCCTCCACCAAGGCTTTCGTAAAAGCTCAGATGATGCGAGGCATGCCCCGGGGTCTCTAAAACCTTCAACTCGATTCCCTCGCCTAAATCGATGACCGTTCCGTCCGTTGCGGCAATAATTCGTTCTTCTGAAACGGGCTCAATGTAGCCATACATTTCAGCGATCTCGCCTAAGACCTGTTTGGCTTGCCTCCATAATTTTTCGGGCCTAACCATGTGTGGTGCTCCCTTAATGTGAACTAACAGTCTTGCGTTGGGTAGATGGCGCAAGAGGGTTCCCGCGCCGCCAGCGTGATCCGTGTGGACGTGGGAAACAGCTATGTAGTCGACTTCCTTGGTTCTTATTCTCGTTTCTCGTAGGCCAGCCAGCAGGTTTTTGACCGACGAGGTTGGACCCGTCTCAATAATGGCTACCTTGCTTCCCTTTAGTACGTATGTGGCGATGAAGCCCTCGATGCCCACGGGTTTCAGGTCGATTACGTGCGTAAACTCGTTGAGCTTCCTGCTATACATGCCTTTTCCCTGAACCCTAAACCCCGATAGCCCTTAAATCCATTGGCGTCTCTTGTACTGCATTCTAAAACTATCAGATGTCGAGGATGAACTTGACGGTTACCGCCTTTGGCTTTTTCACAATCTCCATCTGATGATAGGTTATCGCTTTGACCCCAACCCTTTGCGGATGCCTCTCTGGGTCGAAGGGCTCCCCCCAAATCTTCGCCTTCAGTTTTAAGCCGCTGGCCGTTTCTTCTATGCTGGAAATCTCGAATCGGGAGAAGAGGTTGCCAGTCGTCTCGAATCTAACCAAGAGTTCCTCCAACCAGCTGTAGAGAAGGGCGTGTTCGTCATGGGCCTCCACCTTCACGCTGTCCTCAATTTCGGGTTTCACCCCCTCCACATCGGTCATCACCTCAAAGGTGGCGTAGGCGGCGTTTTCAAAAGCCTCCTCTAAGCTCTCACCATACGCCGCAATGTACGCATCAGCGGTGTGCTCCAAAAACTCAAACCGCTTCTTCATTGACATAACCGTCACATCGTTCCCTTATCAATTCATAGTAGGAGTAACACTAATCACAAAAATGTTACTGGTATTAACATCTTTCTGCTGGATATACGGCGGTCAAGAAAAAGTTTATAACGGTGTTATATATGCCTACTTTGTTGGGATGGGAAAGTGATCGCTAAAAATGTCCTAGACTTCATTGGAAACACTCCAATGGTGTGGATAAACTACTTGAATCCAAATCCCAACCTTGAAATGTACGTAAAACTCGAAAGGTACAACCCGGGAGGATCAGTTAAGGACCGTATAGCCAAATACATGATTGAACAGGCTGAGAAAACCGGGCAACTCACCGAGGACAAGGTCGTTATAGAACCCACAAGCGGCAACACCGGCATTGGACTCGCCCTAGTTTGCCGCGCAAAAGGCTACAACCTTTTCCTTGTCATGCCGGAAACCATGACTTTAGAGAGACGACAAATCCTCATTGCCCTCGGCGCTAAAATCATACTAAGTGAAGGAGCTAAGGGAATGGATGGAGCAGAAGACTTGGCACGCGAAATCGTTAGCCAAAATCCAGACAAATATTTTATGCCTAATCAATTTGCGAATCCAGCCAATGTGCTTGCCCATTATGAAACCACAGCGGAGGAAATCTGGAGAGACACAAAGGGCAGAGTAACCCATTTTGTAGCAGGAATTGGCACCAGCGGCACGCTTATGGGGGTTTCTAAACGACTCAGAGAATACAACCCCGACATCCAAATCATCGCCGTTCAGCCTGAAAATGGCACATCCATCCAAGGCCTAAAAAATCTGGAAACTCAGTATGTGCCAGCGATTTGGAAACGGGAGCTCGTAGATGAAATCTATAAGGTGTATCCTAAAGAAGCGGAGGAGGTTGCTAGGCTTCTTGCTCTTCAAGAAGGAATTTTCGTCGGACCTAGTTCAGGCGCCATCTTCTACATCGCTCTGAGAAAGGCAAGCGAAATCGACAGAGGTGTTATGGTTGTCATGGCCCCTGATGGGGGAGAAAAATATCTTTCCACAACCCTCTGCGACCCGATTCTATGCTTGGAATGCGCACGAAAATACGGCATCCGATGCTCCTACATCGATGGAACTCCCATATTGAAAGCACCATCCCCTCAACGAGAGACGATTTCCCCATGAAACCTTGCCGCAAGCACCAATTGAGGTAATATATGGAGCTAATGGCGTTTTGGCAACACCGAAGAGGTCAGCGCCCTAATAGGGGCTGGCTTCGAATACATCACCGACCTAGAAGGGATGAAGTTCTTTAGAAGACGGAAGTGAAGACGCCAGCCAGAGTTATATCATTCATCCGAAAATACGTTTATTAGCTTGAACATTGGTAGTAAAATACTCTCGGTTAAGGTGATAGGAAAATGGAACACTGGGATTTAATCATCATCGGCGCGGGACCAGCCGGGCTCACTGCTGGCATATACGGCGCTCGCAGCGGGCTCAAAACCCTAATCCTCGAGGAGAAAACTCCGGGAGGTGCCGCCGCCGAATCCCCCTTGATCGAAAACTATCCGGGCTTCCCCAGCATCAGCGGACGCGAGTTAGTAGACAAAATGGTGAAGCATTGCCAAAAATTCGGGGTGACGATCAAGGAGTTGGAGAAGGTCATCGAGTTCGACCTCAAAGGCGAGAGGAAAGTCGTGAAAACCGATCAAGCGACGTACACGGCTTCCGCCATCATAGTTGCTTCTGGTTGTCATTATCGAGAGCTTGGGGTGCCGGGCGAAAACGAGTTTCGTGGGAGAGGAGTTAGCTTCTGTGCGGTTTGTGATGGAGCCTTCTTCAAAGGGAGAAGGGTGATCGTGTTGGGTGGTGGAAACTCCGCGGCAGTCTCCGCTCTATACCTCTCCAATCTAGCATCCAATGTCAAACTGGCCCATCGAAGAGATACGTTAAGGGCGGAAGAGACTCTCGTAAAGGACTTGCAGGAGCGAAACGTGGAGCTTCTGTGGAACACTGAGCTTAAGGAGATCAAGGGAGATGTCAAGGTGAAGAGCGTCGTCCTATTCAACAACCAAACGGGCGAAACCAAGGAAATCGAGATGGACGGCGTGTTCGTTCAAGTAGGTGAAGTGCCCAACAGCCAGTTCGCCAAGGAAGCTGGAGTAGAGGTGGACAAGGGTGGCTACATCATAGCGGACGAAAGACAAAGAACCAATATTAATGGTGTGTACGCCGCTGGCGACGTGACCACAGGACCTGTGAAACAGGTTGGAACGGCTGTGGGGCAAGCCATCGTAGCAGCCACCGAGGCGTTCGGTTATATCAAGAGACCGTATTACTATAAGGGATGAGGAAACAAGGACACTGTTCCGAAACGTATAAGTGAAAAGTGGAAAAGTAATACATGACATACGTCATAGGATGTAAAGGTCTTGAACAAAAAGCGAGACCCAAAGTTTCGGAAAGAAATTCTCTCAACCCCAGGAGGGGAAACTATACAGTACTGTTATCAATGCGGCTCCTGCACTGGCGGTTGCCCAACCAGCTTCTACACCAACTTTCGAGTTAGAAAGGTTATTCACCAATCTCTTCTTGGGTTAAGAGATGATGTGCTGTCGGGAAAGGACATCTGGATGTGCACGGTTTGCTTCACTTGCCAAGAAAGGTGCCCAACAGGAGTTGAGGTGACTGACCTTATGCTTGCTCTGAGGAACCTTGCAACCAAGGAAGGTTACGCGCCAGCCCCCCTCAAAAATGTATTCAAAGCCCTCTTCGAAACCGGACATGAGTTCCCGTTCACGGGATACACCAGAAAACTCAGAAGGGAGCTAGGCTTGAGCGAAACCCCGCCATTGACAATAAGCAGTCCAAAGGCTCTGGGGGAGGTTCAAAAACTGATGAAAATGGGTGGAGCGAGCCACCTCTTGAAATCTAGTGAGATGAAAAGATGAAGGAGTATGCGTTGTTTTTAGGCTGTCTCATACCAGCCAGACTTCCCCATATTGAAGCCGTATCCATCAAGGTCTTGGCTAAGCTTGGAATAAAGACGAAGGATATGGTAGATGCTTCTTGTTGCCCTGACCCCGTGGTGATGAAGTCCCTCGATTTCCATAGTTGGCTGGCCATCGCTGCTAGAAATCTCTCCCTAGCTGAGGAGACAGAATCTGACATTCTGACATTGTGTAGCGGATGCTTCTCAACTCTCAGCAAAGCCAACCACCTTCTCAAGCACAACGATGAATTAAAAGGAGAAGTTAACAAACTTCTCTCTGGGATTAATCGAAGCTTCATGGGCAAAATCAATGTCAAACACGTTGTGGAGATTATTCGGGACATTGGAAAAGAAACCATAGAACAACAGGTGAAAAGACCTTTAAAGCAGTTGAAAGTTGCTAGTCATCCTGGCTGCCATCTAGTGAGACCCAGCAACATCATTCACGTGGACGATCCCAACGCTCCAACAATCCAAGATGAAATCGTGAGCTGGGTAGGCGCCGAGCCAGTGAGCTATGCCCTTAAAATGTTGTGTTGTGGAGTTGGAATAAAGATGGTTGATCCGGAAGCGAACCTCTCGCTGTTGAGAGAAAAGTTAGCGAATTTGAAGGAGACGGAAGCCAACTGCATAGTCACCTCCTGCCCCTTCTGTTTCATGCAGTTTGACAAGGAACAGAAAGAGGTTAGCCGAAAGTTTGGCGAAAGCTACACTTTACCCGTGTTCTACATAACCGAGCTGCTAGGACTGGCACTCGGTTTTTCACCCGAAGAAGTAGGGCTTCACCTTCACACAACTCCTGTTAAAGAGGTTTGAATGAAAGATGTTGAAGAACGAAAAAGAAAAGCGGGTTGGCGTTTTCATCTGCCACTGCGGCAAAAACATAGCTGGCGGAGTAGACATTAACGCGTTGCTTGAATACGCAAAACAACTGGAAGGCGTAGTTTTCGTAGCTGAAAACCGATTCACTTGCTCCGAGGAAGGTCAAACTACGATCAGAGATGCTGTAAAAGAGCATGACTTAAACCGAGTAGTTGTGGTGGCATGTGATCCCACCCTGCACCTAGCGACTTTTCAACGAAACGCGGAAAAAGTGGGGATTGATCCAGCCTTCACCGACCTCATTGACATTCGAAAGTGGACGATGCACGGAAGCCCTCAGAAGGTTGATCCAGAGCAGGCTTTAGAGAACTCAAAAAGGTTGATTCAACAAACCGTGAAGAGAATACGATTGAAACGAGCTATTCCAAAGGTGGAGGTCCAAGTTGAGCCTTCGGTTCTGGTTATTGGGGGAGGAATAGCGGGGGTGGAGGCTTCCCTAGACTTAGCAGACAAGGGATACAAGGTGTTTTTAGTGGAACGTCTACCCACCATTGGAGGAAAGATGGCTCTGCTCTACAAGGTTTTCCCAACCAACGACTGTGCGCCTTGCATCTTGGCGCCAAAAACCGCCTATGCAAACCTGCATCCCAACATAACTCTGCTAACAAACTCTGAAGTCATCGACGTTAAAGGTCACGTGGGCAACTTTCAAGTTAGAGTTCTCAAGCATCCTCGTTACGTTGACGAGAAGAAATGTAACGCCGATGGTATATGTGTTGAGAAGTGTCCAGCTAAGGCACCGAACGAGTATTCGATGGGTATGGGAAAACGGAAAGCCATTTACATTCCGTTTCCTCAAGCAATCCCCCACAAAGCAGTGATTGACCCTGAACCCTGTCTATACTTCCAGAAGGGCGTCTGCAGAGTGTGCGAAAAATTTTGCCCGACAGGTGCAATAGATTTTGAACAAAAGCCAGAAACCCTCGAGTTGAAGGTAGGTGCGATCATTGTGGCAACTGGTTTTGAGGAGTACGACCCATCAGCGAAGAAGGAGTACGGATATGGTCGGCTTAGCAATGTCATCACTCAGTTTCAGCTTGCGAGACTTTTAGACATCGACGGGCCCACCAAAGGAAAACTCTTGAGACCGTCAGATGGGAAGGAACCCCAAAACATTATGATGATTCAATGCGTTGGCTCACGGGATGAGAAGTCTAATGTTTACTGCTCGGCTGTGTGTTGCATGTACGCGTTGAAACATGCACAAACCATTAAGCACATGGTTCTGCCTGACGCCGAGATCACCATATGCTACTTGGACATGCGAACCCCTGGAAAAGGGTTTGAGGAGTACTATCAGCATACGAGAGATCTGGGCGTTCTTTTTATTCACGGGAAGCCCAACGAGATTAGAGAGGACCCCAAGACGAAGAATCTCAAAGTAGCGGTAGAGGACACTTTTCTCGGCGAATCCATCGTGTTCGACGCTGACTTGGCTGTGTTGTCCTGCGCCATGATGGCTGCTAAGGGAACAAAGAAGCTTGCTGACATGCTACACATAGAGGTTGACGAAAGCGGGTTCTTAAAGGAGGCACATCCAAAACTTCGACCCGTGGAAACGAATGTTCGCGGAGTCTACATTTGCGGTTGTGCACAGGGTCCCAAGGACATTCCTGACGCTATTGTTCAAGCTAAGGCTGCAGCTTCCTGTGCAGACAGCGAGTTGAGAAAAGGAAAAATCCTGCTTCCCGAGTTTATTGTGAAAGCGGGAAAACCTGATTAGAGAGGAGGTGAAGGGTTTTGGGAGAGGCATACATTGAAATGTTTACTTCTCCAGGATGTGCAAATTGTCCAGCAGTGAAGAAGATGCTAAAGGAACTATCTAATGAGTTGGTGGGCGACATCACCATTGAAGAGGTTGATATCACTGTAGACCCTACAAGGGCGGCTCAATACGGTGTGATGTCGGTTCCAGCGGTTGCTATCAACGGCATCCTCAAGTTTGTCGGAGTGCCGAAGAAAGAAGAGTTAAAGAAGGCCATAACTGAGGAGCTTGAGGCATAAAAGGGAAGACTTAGAAGTATTTAGGAACGTTCTTTATGGCTGTAACCACAAGTTTTATAGCGTTTTCTATGTCGCTAAGGCTGAGCATGGAGACTGGACTATGAATGTAACGGGTGGGAATCGATATCACCCCGCTGGGTACGCCCTCCCTGGCTAGGGCGATTCTAGACGCGTCTGTGGTGCCAGGCAGACCCGACTCCAGTTGATACGGAACCTCGCTTTCCTCTGCCGCGGCGATTAACAATCTTAACACCTTGGGGTGAGTGATTAAACCTATATCCGCCACGGTTAGGGATGGACCCTTCCCCATTTTTACTGGGGCTTCCACCTCCTTCACCCCAGGGACATCGCCCGCCACCGTTACGTCTATGGCTATGCCCACGTCTGGGTATAACTGAAACGCCGCTATGGTGGCTCCCCTTAATCCCACCTCCTCTTGTATGGTCCCCACGGCGTAAACGGTGCAGTCCACGCTGGGAAGTTTCCTCATGACCTCGACTAGAACGGCGCATCCCACGCGATCGTCAAAGGCCTTGCCCACGACCGCATTGTTTCCTACTCGAGTGAATTTGATGTTGAAGCTTACGGGATCTCCTACACGAACCCCCATTTTTTGTGCGTCTTCTTTACTGTTTGCTCCTACATCGATGAAGAGGTCTTCTGCTTCAATGATTTTCTTTTTCTCCTCTTCCTTGAGTATGTGCGGCGGTTTAGACCCGATGATTCCTTCAAGGGGTTCTTTGCCCGTTTGAACAATCACCCTTTGCGCGATGAGGATTCTGTCGTCGATTCCCCCGATTTTTGTGAATTGAATGAAGCCCTCTTTTGTTATGTTTTTGACCATGAGCCCGATCTCATCCATGTGAGCCGCCAGCATAACGCTCGGTGCCCCTTTCCTCCCCTTTTTAATTCCAATGATGTCTCCAAGCTTGTCCTCTTTGATCTCATCAACACTAGGCTTCAGCAGCTCCTTCATTAAAGCCCGAACTTCTTCCTCCCTTCCCGCCACTCCGCAGGCATTTGAAAGCTTCTCCAAAAGATCCGCCAACTCCATAAAGACCCTCCTACAATTAAGAAAATCTAGGACTTATATAAACTAGCGTTTGATTAAGAAGGCAAAGCATGCGCGAAGGATGTAACATAATATTGAGTCGGACGTAGGTTTTCCAAGCGCCTCGGCCAGAGTTAGTATAGGTTAGAATTTTGAGAATTCAGATTAATCAGATAAATTTAAATATTCTGAAAAGTTTTATTTGAGACTGGGAGAAATATGACTGATAATGTAGGATGCTGTAAGGTTGATGCTGTGGTTACAATTGATTCGAAGGGGCAAATAGTTCTTCCAAAAGATGTGAGGGAGAAAACAAAGTTAAAACCAAATGATAAATTGGCAGTTATAGGCTGCGAACATAACGGTGAGATATGCTGCATTATCATGGTTAAGGCTGACAGACTCGGAAACACAATAAAAAGTTTCCTTAGCCCCATGCTTAAAGAATTTTTCAAGTGAAGAGGTATTAGTATGGAGGAGGAAAAACTAAAGAAAGTTGTAAGGGAAGGCTACGGCAAAATAGCGGAAAAAGAAAGTTGTTGCTGTGACCTAGGAATTGGCAGGGAAATAGGTTATACGGAAGAAGAGCTCAGGTCCGTTCCTGAAGGCGCTTTCAGTCTTGGATGCGGGAATGTGGTTGGCTTTGCATCTTTAGAAGCGGGAGAGACCGTTCTCGATCTCGGTTCAGGCTTGGGACTTGATTGTTTCCTTGCCGCAAAAAAGGTTGGAGGAAAAGGAAGAGTTATAGGGGTAGACATGACGCCTGAAATGATTGATAAAGCGAGGGAAAATGCCAGAAAAGGCAATTATAGAAATGTGGAGTTTAGGCTCGGGGAGATTGAGAATCTGCCCGTTGCTGACAGCTCGATTGACGTTATTGTTTCGAACTGCGTCATTAACCTTTCACCAAATAAAAGAAGAGTTTTCAAGGAAGCGTTTAGAGTTCTAAAGCCAGGCGGAAGATTAATGATCTCAGACATTGTTTTATCGAAAGAACTCCCTGAAGCCATAAAAAAGAGCGTGAAAGCGTACATCGGCTGCCTTTCTGGCGCAATAATGAAAGACAAATACATTAACGTAATAAAGGAAGCTGGATTTCAGCAAGTAAAAATAATTGAAGAAGCACGTTTCCCCATCGAATGCTTGGTTAACGACTCTACTGCGAAATTTGTTATGGAAAACTCAAACATATCTATTGGAAAAGTAAGGGAAATTGCTGATTCGGTTGTAAGTATCGAAGTTTACGGAGTGAAGCCAAAATAAAGAAATGAAAAGGTGCTTAATCTTCGGTGATATGTCGTGTCGCATCCATCGACCTTTGAAAGTTATGTTAAGAACATAAACCTCCGGAAGTTTTTGGAGGATCTTGAGGCTTCAAATGTAGATATGATTCTTAGGGAAGTTGAACATTTTAGTGAGAGGGAAGCGGGGAAGAGGGATCAAATTGTATTGGACTACTTTGGTGAAGATGGCGTGAAGCGCATTACTGGGTCTATAGTTAAGTATCTGTTGTCATCGCCTAAATTGAAAGCCGATGCTAAAATTTTGGATGTGGGCTCTGGTTCCGGTTTCTTCACAGTAAAGGTGGTAGACAAGATTCATGATCATATACCTCAGGCGTCTTTTTACGCCATGGATATTACACCTGTTATGCTATCCGTTTTAACGAGGAAAACCAGTAAGATCACACCATTTTTAGGCATCGCAGAGAACATTGCTGGAAGTATCGAATACGCGAGAAGGTATCTGGAGGGTCCCAGCAAATTTGACGCCATATTTTCGACTCTAACGTTGCATCATTGCCCAGATGTAAAAAGGGTTTTTAAAAGTATCAGAGACGTTCTAGAGGATTATGGAAAGGCAATAGTTATCGACCTTTGTGAACACCCCTTTAAAGAGTTTAGAGAGGAGATGGGTGACTTACACTTAGGCTTTAACCCATCATTAATTGAGGAAGACGCTAAAATTTTCTTCCCCAACGTTTATGTGGGGAGAATGCCGGGAGTACGTTGTGAATGCTCTGGCAGATCAGCAGAGCTTTTCACCGCATATTTAACCCTCAAATGACATTGAAATTGTACCTTCTACCGGAAATATGTGGCGCCGGGAATTATGTTTACATCTCGGTTTAAATTCTGGGCGTTTGCTTCTCAAATCCATTTCGTTTTGATTTCTTTGATAACTTTAAGGTGAGGGTCGTCAGAGAGGCATGTTGCATTTAATGAGAGACTTGTGGCTGCTATTATGCTGTCAGCCATTGATATATTATATTTATACCTCAACTCGGCTGAACTCTTTGCAATTTCTGTGTCTACGTTTACTATTCTGAAGTCTTTTTCCAGTAAGTTGGTTCTTAAAATTGCAGTTTCGCGTCCTTCTAGTTGAAGTGTGAGTTGGTAAACTTCGTGGACTACGATAGTTGAAATGTATCTTTCCTTGGTTTTTCTGATTTCTTCCTTTAACCTTCGGAGAACTTCCATATCCTTAGAGTAATAGTGTTCAATTAAGAATCTGGTGTCGTAAACCGTCTTAGACATCTTCTTCCCTAAGCTTGTCTAAAAGTTTCTTTACTTCTTCTGGCGTTGCGTATTTTGCTCCGGAACCAGCGAGGTCCAAGGTTGATTTTTTGGGTCTAAAAAGGATGCCCTCTTCGGTTTCAATGACTTCCAGTCTGGTTCCCTCTTCAATTTTATATTTCAAGCGAAGTTTAGCAGGAATCGTGGTCTGACCCTTTCTCGTTACTACCACTTCATTTTTCATACTTTTTCACTGCAGTACATTTTCTTGGTAGTACATATAAGTCTTTTCCTGCGACAGCATGGCAACCCCGAATAATTATGCATGTACCTTATTTATCCAAAAATATTGTTGGCGCCGGGAATGGGATTCGAACCCATGCGGCCCAGAAGGGCCACAGGCTTTCCGTCATGGTCTCAAGGCCTGCGCATTATCCACTCTGCCCACGGGATGTATGAAGCATGTTCTGCCATTATCCCGGCGTACTATCCCGGCACCATTAGGCAAGCTTATGTAATTCGCTCCGTCTTAAAATGTTTACTCGAAGCTTTTATACGACCTTTCCTCCACAAAGAGGGGGGATATATAGGAGAGAACGGCTAAACATTTAAACTATAAAGACAATGAGTGTTTAGCTACCTAAAGGAAGTTGAACGAAACGACGAAGTGTCAATACTGCGGCGAGGACGTTCTTCTCCCCTTCAGATGCCCATATTGCAACCAATACTTTTGCGTTGAACATCGACTACCAGAAAACCATGCGTGCCCAGAATCCTGGAGAGCGAGGGTTCCCCGTTTAGAGGAGCCTCCAGTCATCACAGGAAGAGAGCCCGAGGGGGTTCCCTACGAGGTCCCTATTCCGTATATCCCCTATAGGCCGAGACCGAAGCCTAGGCTTTATTGGTTTAGCTCTACCGAACTGAAACATCTCGCTCTCGGAGCACTGCTTGTCATGGGCGTTAGCATATCCCTCGTTCCACAATTGATGGGGCTAGCCGCATTAATGACGCCAAAAATATCGGTGAGCCTCGCCATGGTCTTCACCTTCGCCTTTCTCCTCCATGAGCTCGCCCACAAGCTATCAGCACAACACTTCGGACTATGGGCTGAGTTCCGACTAACCATGTTTGGCGCGCTGATCACCCTACTTTCCATGCTATCGCCGTTTTTCAAAATCATCTCACCGGGAGCCGTGATGATAACCGGACCCATGACTAAAGAAGCTGTAGGGAAAACATCCCTCGCTGGACCCTTAACCAACATCGCGCTTTCACTATTATGCGTCACAGTAATGTTAAGCTTGCCGCACACTCTTTTCTGGCTCATCGCAATTTTCGGTGCTTGGATCAACGCTATCATCGCCCTCTTTAATCTCGTTCCCTTTGGCGTGTTAGACGGAGCGAAGGTGTTTTGGTGGAACAAAATGGTTTGGGGTGTAGTCTTTGTCGTATCTGTTGCCTTAGCAATTTTTGCTTTCAACGGACTACAAGGGGTCTTAGTCTATTTTTAATTCCCTAACCCATAAGGCTTCGCGCTTCACGAAAAACATGTGTGGGTTTGTTACGTTATTTCGTTTTTTAACATTGGGTTTGATTAATCAAGTAAGGAGTTCTAGAGAAGTTCGATGCTGACAAAGACCTCTTCTGGCACACGAATTCTCATGATTCGGCGCATAACCCGTTCTTCGGCGTCGATGTCGATGAGGCGTTTATGTATACGCATTTCCCACTTGTCCCAGGTCTGGGTTCCTTCTCCGCAGGGGGTTTTGAGAACCGGCACGCGGAGCCGTTTCGTGGGTAGGGGTATGGGTCCAGTCATCTTCACGCCGGTCTTCTCGGCGATGGCCTTCAGTTCCTTGCACACTTCCTCAAGCTTTTCATAATCCGTGCTCGTCAAACGAATTCGAGCCTTCCTCACCATCGCCATTTTCCCCCTAACGTTAGCTCTTATCCATTCACCGAGGTTTTAAATAGTTTATGGTTTTGTTTTACTATACTTAGAAATAGTAGAAATGCGCAAAAACGAGTGTTCCACAAAATTTTGATCATATGCTGACGTTTAGCGCGCTGCAAGGAGATTTTCTTTCCGATACTTGCGTAGAGTTCGCATAAAGACTGCGTTACAAAATTCTTTAATATCTCATTTTGTCATTTTTTGTCATGGATTTAGCACCCCTTGTTTCATCATTCGGAATCATTGCTCTCGCAGAGTTTGGGGATAAGACACAGCTCGCTGCCATCGCTTTATGCTCAAGGCATAGACCCATATCCGTGTTCATGGGTGCCGTCCTCGCCCTTGCTTTGGTGGATGGCGTTAGCGTGTTAATTGGAGAGGCTTTCGCGGCCTTGCTCCCAATGTTTTGGATCGGAACAGGGTCCGGTATCGCCCTTATTCTATTTGGAATCTATATCCTACTCTCCAAGGAAGGCGAAGATGTTGAACTTAAGGAACGTAGATTTCCCTTCGCCTCCTCCTTCCTCATCATCGCTTTGATGGAATTAGGCGACAAGACACAGTTCGCTGTTATAGTTTTAGCCGCAAAATACAGCGCCCCTATCCCAGTTTTTCTCGGTGTAATGCTCGCTTTTATAGTCATCACCGGAATCGGCGTAACCGTAGGCTCGGCTCTTCCCAAGTTTGTGCCGATGCGATACGTGAGAATAGGAGCTGCTGCCATTTTCATCTTGTTTGGCGTCCTATTCTTGTTAGGCACCCTTGCTGTTCCCGGTTATGAGCTGGTATAGGCACCGGGTCAGACAAATATGGAATGAGGCGGATTACCCTCAAAAATTATATTATGAATCTGATTCGTAACGTCAAGAATTTCCTTGGGCATGATTTCTCGGTAGCCTTCAATGAATTGGAGGATGGCGTAAACTTGGGCTGAAAAGTACTTCGGATGCCTTCTAGCTTGCTCCACCTGCTGCTTTAAAAGCTCGGCTATTCTCACTTCCCCTCTTCAGACAACCGGAGAACCTTTCGAAACACGAGGTCCCAGTGCCTTGAAGCCGAATTCAGCTTAAACTCCCCCCTTCTTGACAAAGCACTAACTTATTGTTATGGGACCAATGAAAAAGCGAAACGTGCAAACATTTCACGCGCCTCGCCTATTTCACTTCTTCCCCACCGCAAAACTTGGTTACGTATTCCACCGCAACTCGTGCAGCCTGGGATAACCTTTCTTCTGAGATGCCTGGAACTCCACAAATCAATAGGAGAACGTTTCTCGTTTTCTCCGTTACCTTGGTGTTTTCGGCGTCTCGGTGGGGGTAGATGGCCACGAGCTTTTCAGCGTCAGAGATCACTACCTCTCCTCCCCAAAGAAGCATCGGCTCCTTCATCCCAATCCCCAAGAACTCCTCACCCTTTGTTGCGAATCTCATGAGGAGGGCACCCTTCAGCTTATCGGAGTCGAAGGCTGCCAGCGCTATTTCGGTGCTGATGGAGGCTAGGTTGTAGGCGTCGACGAGAGTGTTTATGCAGGGAATAGCTTTTCCCCCCAGAACCCTTCTGATTAACGCTTCGGCAGCCGGCCGGTTTTTGGTAGGATCTATTCCCACCCTCCAGAAAAAGTCTCGATATGCCCTGAAAGTCAGGAGATCCTTCAGCGTTTCCAAGTCATATCGTTCCCTCACCCCTTTCATCAGCTCATCTCCGAATTTCTCCAGTTCAACGTTTTGCTTTTCAACCTTTACACCCCTAACTTGGCGGGTCAAAACCTCTAAGCCGGGAAACGACGCCTTAACCTTGAAGTGAATGGAAAGGGACACGACTTTTCACTCCGCCAATGCCTAGATGATTGTGTGGTTTTTATTACTTAAGGTGAAAGGACACGAGGGTAGTAATTCTTTCTGACCTTTCAGCGGCGAGAGAAACAAAATGATCCTTCAAGGGAAGTCAGTGAAGTCTTTCTCTGCCCAAGTTTTTAGTCTGCCACGAGTACCGTCTGATTTTGGCGGATTCTCCATAACCGCAAGCCGAGCACCGTTTTTCCTTGACGTGGTATGTCCTTCTACCGCATCGCCGGCATCGGGTGTGACGGGTTTTCCCCATACGCTTTCCAAAGGAGGAGGTTCCCTTACCCTTTTTTCCCAAAAGCTTTCACCTTGAGGGTGGAGAAATGTTTAGTAGGGTTCGATGTATTGTGGGATCAACCATGCTGAAGCCTCTTGCTATTAGGTAGTGAGCTATCGGTTCCCGTTCCATCGTTAAACCACCATCAGCGGGGCGGAGGGGAAATAATGATGACGTTGTCTCCCCGAACGATGATGACTCCCAGTTTCTTCAAGTTCTCCATGTCCGTGGTATCTTCGGTCTCTTCCAGAACCAAATTGAGGTGCTGATCAAACCCCCTGAGTTTTCCTCGCAAGCTTTTCCCACCTTTCAATCGTACAAGAACCACTTTTCCAAGGCTTTCGTCCAGGATCTGGGTAGCCATGTCGCTCATATGCAACCCTCTCAATAATGCGCTTCACTCTTTTATAGGTGCTTGCGTGAATAATTAAAGGTATTGCATCTTAAGGCGGTGCCACCAATGTTCGAAACCCACCGACGACACTTTCTGAAGGAAAAGGAGGCAACGCAGCTCCTTCTCGATTTTTCAAAGGAATTTAAGGTGGGCGCTGAACGATTCTTTGGGTCCAAGCCACGAATCGAGTTGGCTCAAGCTCGAGTCGCCGAGGTTCTCCTCATCAACGAGAAGCCTTTATTGGCAAGGTTTTGTGGAAGGCTCCTGCCTACGTTAGCCTTTGATGAGCTTCTTTCCCTTCTCCCCAAGATCGTGGTGGATATGGGTGCTGTCCGACACGTCTGTAACGGAGCCGACGTGATGGCTCCTGGAGTCGTTCGCATTCACGGGGATTTCAACGAGAATGATTTAATCCTTGTTGTGGATGAGCGCCATGGGAAATCGTTGGCGATAGGGGTTGCCCTCTTTAACTCGCAGACCATGAGGGGTCTCAAGCAAGGAAGAGTCGTGAAAAACGTTCACTATGTGGGCGACAAGCTCTGGAATCTCGTTAAAACTCTTTAAAGTGGTCATATCACCCGTAAATTCCCCGCAAACTCCCCTTTTTCATGTTTAAGAGTTTTGTGGAGGTGGTGGCTGATGGTGGAGTGTTCGGAGTGTGGTTCCAGACGGGTTTGGAGGGACGGGTTGCGTTACCTCGCTGACGGAAGCGTTGTTCAGCGTTGGTTGTGCAGGGATTGTGGATACCGGTTCAGTTGTGGCGCTGGGAGCTAACAATAGCGGGTATTAACGGGGTGAACCCCCGAAACCTATTATCCCCCGCAAAATTCCCTCTTTTTCTATGTTTTGGGGTTGAAGGGTGTGGTGAATGGCGGAAGAGAAATTTGTTTGTTTGGTGCAGAGCTCAAGGCCAAACTTATGGCTGAAAAGAAATAGTTTAAATCCACAAAAATAGTTTTCAGGAGGATTTTATGATAAATTATGAGGAACAATCTGAAAGGTTGAGAAGGTGGAAGAGGATTGTCTGAAAAAGAAAGGGTGAAGGAGTTGCAGGAAAGGGCGGTGAGATATTTTTGCGACCGGCCTACTAACTTTCCCATCGGGCGTCCGTACAACTGTTGCGAAAGCGTCCTCTTAGCCTTGAAGGAGTATCTAGGCACAGGGTCTGAGGTGATTCCCAAAATTGGAACAGGTATTGGCGCGGGAGTTTCTTTGAATGGGTTGCTCTGCGGCTCCGTCTCCAGCGTGGCCATGGCGATAGGCATGAAATATGGAAGAACTAGCCCTGAAGAGAACCCGCAGTCAGTGTGGAGTATGGTTGACAAATATGTGGCAGATTTTAAGGATAAGTTTGGCTACGTGAACTGTAGGCAGCTAACTGGCTTGGACTTAAAGACAAAAGGTCCACGATTACGCCTGTGCGGCCAGGATAAGATTCGCGGTCGAAAAAGCTGTGGAAATACTCAAGGAATAACACAAAACCCATCTTCTCTCTTACGTTTTGCGGATGAAATGTTTAAATATTCCCTTCAAGAGCAACCGATAATTTAAACCGATATTTGAACCTACATTATAGGTGTAAACATGGTGGAAAGGAACCCGAGAATGCCATGGGGGGTTCCAGATAGGGAAGAACTTAAAGAATTTCTAAGACCCTCTGAGCTATGTGACTCAAATCATCCACTTGTAGAGGCCACTGCTGCGAAGATCACGAGGGAAGCTAGGACATCGAAGGATGCAGCAATTAAGATATTCTATTTCGTGAGGGACAAGATAGCGTATGCAACTGTCCATCCTTGGAAAACTGCATCGGAAACTTTGAAAATCGGCAAAGGAACCTGCCTTACAAAAGCTACACTTCAAGCTGCGTTGTTAAGGTCTGTGGGAATCCCAGCCAGGTTCAGAGTCATCGAATTCAAGGGTAACGACCCAGAGGAATGGCAGGGCATATTGCCCTCCTTCGCTATCTCTAGAATGCCTCAGCGGTGGCCGCACTACCTCGTCGAGGTTTACATCAAGGGTAGATGGATAATGGCTGATGCAACATTTGACAGAGCTCTGATTTCTGATGCTGAAGACTGGGATGGCGAAAACGATGTTTGTTTACTCGAGGAAAGAACGATCCTGTCAGACATGGGGGCCTTCGCATCTATCGAGGAAGAAGCAAAAAAGCTAGATGAAAAATATAGGGTTCCAGTTTTGTGGATCATGAACGGTTACAGATTCTTTTGGATTATGAACCTTTACACAAAAGCGCAACGTCTTAAAAACAAGCTTAAGAAGGGCAAGACACGAACTTTTTGCATTAGAAAAAGCCGTGATAATTCATGGGGAAATGAGAAGCTGTGAGGTGAATCTATGTGAAAGTGAAGATAAATGATATAGAGTTATATTATGAGTCACATGGAAAAGGTAAACCGATTGTTTTTTCTCATGCATGGTTAGACGACTGTTCCATATGGGATGCCCAGGTTAAGCATTTCAGTAAGAACTATACGGTTAGTGGGCACAACTGCTAAAATGACTCTCCCTACATCCGCTAAATTTTTAGCAATTTTGAGGGTTTTTCTACCTTACGAAACATTCTTACGGATGATGTGCAAATATAGATTTTACAAGCCGTCAAAACAAATTGTTGATGAAGAGTTTGCTAGAGCATTGAAAGTTGACAAATCTATTACGTTTGAATGTTGGAAAGAATTAACTGAAAACTATGATGTTAGAGATAAGGTTTCTAAAATAGAAGTACCAACATTGATCATTGTGGGTGAAAAAGACAAAGTAAACCTCGAAGCAAGCCGATACCTGAATAGAGAAATCAAACGCTCAGAATTGCGTATGATCCCAGACAGTGGTCACACAGTGATGATTGAAAAACCTAAAGAATTTAATGAAATTCTAGAAGAGTTCATCAAATAAACAAAACGAAAAGTATGATAGATCAAATAAAAACAATCTAGTTACGATAAGATTCTCATTCCTCCCTTGGCGCCGGGGGTGGGACTTGAACCCACGCTACCATGGAGTAAAATCACCCAATCCCCCTTTTTTCTCCGTTTTTGAGTGAGAACATACGCATGTGATGGTTTCCCCGGGCTACCAACGCTCAAGCGCAAATTTATACCAAATCTCTCCCATTTTTGAAGCCCGCTGCTGATACGGCCCGATTATGGTAGTTGCCACCCCACTTCGTATTTAGGGCATGAGATAAACTCCGGCAGAAAGCAGAATACTAATCTGTAACCATTCTCAAAAGTCTGCGAATGTTTTTCAGAATGTTGCATTATATGTAATTCGACTGAGGGTTAAGTAAAATGGGAAAAGGAAGACCCCGAAAGGCTGGACGAAAGTCTAGGAAGCGGTCTTTAGCAGCAAAACGAGGGTGGGACAAAAGGACGAGAAAGGCAGGAACACGACAGGTCTTCTCAGCGGTAGTTGGTCGTTCTCATCCAGTTATCTCAACGGCCAAGCCTGCGAAGGACATAGGACTCGGCATGGCCAAGATAGCATATCCACGCCAGTATAGGCGCAGCAGAACCGCGAAACTCCTCGACAAACTCTGACAATATTGCCATGATCAACAACCCCAGCAACTTACTTGGATGTTGGGTCCTGAGAATGTGAACACAAACCTATCAGCCAAGGCGGGGTAATGAAGCCCCTTAAGGACCCCCAATTATCTCTACAACGTCATATTAAGGTAAAGACATCTGTATGGGGCTACCGAGATCTCTATTGCTGCACGATGGCTAGGCAGGTAGAGGGGTTAGGTGATTCTCCCTAGACAGAAAGCAGCGATGGCTCTCACCCTTTGGTCCGGGTCCTCGAGGAGCCTCACCATCCTCTCTAAAGCGATCTCCTTCACAGCTTCGCGGTGGTAGTCGGCTATCTCAGCGAGGGCATAGGATGCCTGCATCCTGACCCCGCCGTCCTTGTCCTCTAGCAGCCCCATAATCATCGCGAGATGCTCAAGCACGAAATCTGGGAATGCTGGGGCCATGTTCTTGAGGGCCATGACCGCCCTTCCCCTCACGTTAGGGTCCTTGTCCTCCATCAGCCTCAAGACCTCAGGCAGGAGTCCCCTGTCGATCACGCTGTCTGGATATCTGGAGGTGAAGTGCAGTGCGAACCCCGCCCCTCTCCGAGCGCTTGCATATCCCTCTGCTATTACCTTGCCCGCCCTCTCGATGATGTCTCCTATTAGGCTAAAGCCGGGCGCTCCTATTAGGTCAGGAGCGACCTTTGAAACCAGCAGGAGGCTAAAGCCAGCGAACCCCCGTATTATCTTGTTCTTGTCCTCTAACATTTTTGAGAGCTTTGGGATTATGGGTTCTATGCGCTCAGGAGAGCTCGCGGCGATATATCTCAAACTGATGGCCGCTGCCCCCTGTACACGGTCTTCTTTATCTTCGAGCAGCTTCATCAACTCGGGTACAGTTACCTCAGCCAGTTCTTTGGACCTATAGCTCATCCTACCCAGTGCTAAGGCCATCAGACCTCTGACACGGGCATCCTTATCATTGCATAGTTGGGTCAACTTCGGCAACAGTTTATTCACTAGATGAGGCTGTCTCATCCCTAATTCCCCTATTAAATAGACAATTGAGGCGCGTGCAATGGGGTTCTTCTCCTCCAGGAATGAATAAACGTGTGGCATTACGTGCGCCTCGACGAGGTCGGGACGGGCGTTCATGAGTCTGGCAATAATGAGGGAGATATCTAAACCGATATCAAAACCCTCCGGTTCTTGGGCGCCCCTAGCAACATCTAACAATGGGAGTATCGAGTTCTTGACGATGGTCGGGGACCTAAGACTGATGCGACTGTAGGTGATGACTGAAAGAAAACGAGAGAGCGGTTTTTTCTCTCGAAGCTGCTTGTCTAGGAAGGGGGCAACATCCTCGGCTATCTGGGGAGCCCTGTACCCTATCTCCCCGAGGGCGGCTGCGGCTGCCCAAGCATTGATCCAATTCTTATCGTCGAATAGCTGAGTTATTTCCCCTATGTGAGGTCTCAAATCTTCAGGATAGTTCTCCGCAACCCTGCCTATAATGGCCGCTGCATAGAGCTTCATCGCCGGGTCGTTATGCCTCAAAAGCCCGATGAACTGCTTAACCAACTCCCTGCGGGTATTGGGTGAGGTTGAAATCAGGCCTGAGGCTATGAATGCCGCCCTGGTATGGACCCTTACGTTACCGTCTTTTAGCATCTGGGGCAGCAACGATACAATATATCTCCCCATTGTCTCAGGAGAACTTGAGCCCATCGAAACGATTGTAGACACGGCTGCAAGGCTCTCGCCCACATGCTTGGACTTCAGAAATGTAGTATGCTTCTTCAGCTCTTCCTCTTCCGGGCTCTTCTTTCTAAACACTCCTTCTCTTCCTCCTAAATATCCACATAAAGCTATTGCTTATAAATCATATACTCAATTATCTAGGGAAAGCCTTGAAGCGCGCTCTACCAAAGACTAAGTAATAACCATGATTTAACCCTTTAAAGTGGTGATGTCCCCTGCAAAACCCATTTCTTGTTTTTGCTATTCTTCTTCTGCTTCCATGTCCTCTAGGTCTATTTCTGATTCCCAGAGTTGGGCGCATGTGGAGCATAGTCCGGTGGTTTCGCATTCTTCGCAGAGGGGTGCTCCGCACATGTCGCAGGGTAAGTCGTGGTCTTCGGGGATTTCTTTATCGTGAACGGCTTCTCCATTTTCCTCTAGATTATGCCTTCTTCGAATTCGCATTCTTCGGTCATTTGGTCGTCCCAGCACTCCCAGCACATTCCATCATAAGCTTCGTATTCGTCCTCTGATATCGGTTTTCCGCAGACCTCGCAACAATATTTTTCGTCTTCCTCCGGCGCCTCTGATTCTTCTCCAGGTTCAACTTGAACCTTCTTCAAAGGTCAACATTCTCCGAGCGATCTAAGCAAGGGAACAGACAGGATTGGATTTAGAATCACCCGCCAAATTAACCTTTATGAATGAGAAATAAACACCCACAAAATAGGGATTGGAGACGTTTGTTGACATAGATTAGAAAGAATTGTGGAAAGGCGATCCGAGGAGCCAACTATTTTTATAAGGGTTGTAAAACTTGGTATTGCATCATCTGTAGCGTCTACGAGTTGCGTGGAAAATGCCCAAAATGCGAGGGCAAGCTGAGATAATAGGTTCTATAAATCTTACTACCATAACTTATACCAATGAACAAGGAAAGAGTAGACGGTTATCATGATCGCTAAGGAAATTCATGCCAAAAGTATCTTGTCCAGATCGAGGGTTTTTGATTATACCGTTAATCCTTATGTTGGATGCGAGCACGGCTGCACCTATTGTTATGCGCGGTTCATGAAAAGGTTTACTGGTCATAAAGAAGCTTGGGGCGAATTTGTTGATGTGAAAATTAACGCACCAACCTTGCTGCAGCGTGAGGTAAAAAAGAAACGAGTTGGCAGAGTTTGGATAAGTGGAATATGCGATCCCTACCAGCCCCTTGAGAAAAAATATGAGCTGACGAAAAGGTGCCTCGAAACCTTGTTAAAGCATGGCTGGCCTGTTACGGTCCAGACAAAATCTCCTCTAGTACTGCGCGATATTGAATCGCTGAGAAAATCTAACCAGATTGAAGTCGGGTTTACAATTACCACAGCCGGCGAGGATATTAGGAAGATTTTTGAGCCGAATTCACCGCCGATTAAAGAAAGGGTTGAAGCGCTAGGGAAACTGCGTTCTGCGGGTGTTAAAACCTTCGCGATGATAGCGCCTATGCTCCCAAAGGCCGAAGGCTTGGTGGCGCGGTTGAGCGGGAAAGTAGATTACGTGTTGATCGACAAAATGAACTACCATTACGCAGATTGGGTGTACAGAAAGAATAAGTTGGAATATGCGATGACCAACAACTTCTTTGCCCGGAAGAAGATAGAGCTTGCTAACGCTTTTGAAAAGGAAGGTATGCGGTATCAACTGCTATTTTGATATGCATCGTCTACAGGGGATTCCAAAATCCATCCTTCGGCTTGGCGAGAACCAAAGCTTAAGTGAAAAGGTTCAAAAATCACAAACTGTTCACGGTCTATTCAGGTGGTAATTTGACCTTTATAAAAGAAGACTTGGATTTTTGGGTGCCTAAAGGGTTGTCCCTGAAGGAATATTATGCTAGAATCTATAACTGGCACAAGAAGAACAGGAACGCCATCTGATTTCACCTTCTTCGTAGAAAAAGTATATTCCATTTCTCGGCAGATTATTAGAGGGTTTGTGCCATCTTGGAAGGCTCTCAAGTATTTCATGGATTCGCTTGCAAGCTTCTGTGACATCCATCCCTATCCACTGCTCTTAATTTTCAAAATGGAGATTCTTAAATCTTGGTGAGGAGAAAATAGGTAATAACACTTTAACTCTGATACTAGTCAAAGCTAAACTTACTTATGGTGGATAAAGGTAAGTGATTGCAAAATTATTTATTTTTGTAGTTCCTTACTATCCACTCTCGATCTTTTGGTAAACTATTTATATTTGTTTACCTAAATTGGTAATATAATTAAATTAGTTTACCGGTGATTTCCATGCGGAAGGAAATGCCAGAATGGCTCAAAAAGTACTACAACAAGCTCTGGACGGGGCACAAAAAGGGAGAGTTTACTTTTAAGGACGTGATGGAAGAAATCGGCATAAGCAGAGCGATGACGATCAAAACGCTCTGGGCATTGGAGCAAAGGGGGTTTGTGAACAAGGAAAGGAGCGAAATCGATTACAGGAGAAGGGTCTACAGGCTGATTTCACCAGAGGACATAAGCTTCGCCACCGGGCTTTATTCCTTGGTGGAAAGGGAAAAACTTGGAAAACAAAGCCTGACTGAAAAGCTCGTTTTCATAAACGAAAAGCTTCCCTATGCAGTAACGGGAAGCCATGCTGCTTATTATTATCATCGCTACATGACTCCTGCAAGAGTTTTTGAGATAAAGATAGAGCCTCAGGACGAGGGAAAGTGGATAGCCTTCTTGACAGACGAAAAGACAAGGGTGTTTGTCGGCGACGTGATAGAAACGAGAAAAATAAGCAACTACGTCAAGCTCCTTCATTCCACCAGGCCAATCGATTTGATAAGGACGAAGACGAAGGAAGGCTATTACGTAGAAAAGCCCGAATTCATTCTGATCGAACTCCTCGAAAGGCAAACCCAAACCGCCGTAGCCGAAGCAACCGCAATCATCCTGTTGAACAAGGATAAGCTGAAATGGAGCGGCCGGGATGGCATCGTGAGCCTTGCGAAAAGTTTGGGCCTTTCCAGAGGGCTGGGATTTTTGCTCGATACGATAAATTTTGAGGCCCACAGACCCCTGATTGAACCAGAGCTCATTGAAAGCATAAAGGAAGGTGTGAGTGGAAAGAGCGATGAGGTATTTCCAAGGAACGATGTATTTTTGTCGAGGTTTCATGAACTGAGGAATAAACTCGTCCACAAGGCTTTGCTGACAAAAAAGGAAGTGGAAGAGCTGGAAAGAGCAAGGGAAAGGTTTGAAGGATACAAAGGGTTGAGCGAAAAGTGGGGCATTCAGGCGATTCTACCAAGAGACGTTGTTCGCAAGGTATTGGAGGACTTGGGTGCTAGGCTTGGAAAAGAGTGAAGCAGTCGAAATAGAAGTCGTGAGCTTGAACGACCTGGAAAGAATAGACGAGGAAGCGAAGAATTTTCAAATAAGCCTCGTTTTAATCGGCGGGTACGCTATCAGGGCTTACACCAGTCCAAGAAGTTGGAGGTTCACGAAGGATATCGATTTCATCACGACGCGGAGAGACCTGACGGCTCTACGCGGAGTCTTTGAGCTGCTGGGATACGGCTTTGAGCAAACCGAATTCGGGGTGAAGGGAAGCAAGAAAATTAACCTTACCTCGATCGAACTTCACATTTCAGTGGATAAAGTGCTCGACTGGAGCACAAGATTGGAGTACAAGCTGCCAGAAGACATCTTTGCCAAGGCAAGAAAAATGAGCGTCAAAGCATCTCTTGAAGAGAATAGGGATTTGGAAGTGAGCGTCAAGGTCGCACCGATTGAAGACGTACTGGTAATGAAGTTGATGACGGAGAGGCCCAGAGACCGTTTTGATGCGGTAGCAATGATCCTCGACTCGTTTGAAAGAGTGGACGTGCCGAGGTTTTGGGCAAACTGCAGGCAGTCCAACCTAGCTCAGCATATGAGGAAGAAGCTGGAATCTGTTCTGGCTGATATTAAAAAAGGCCTGACAAAGAAACTTTGGAGAGAGTTCACCGGAAGGGAGTTTATAAGAGAACAAGAAGTGGAGTTAAAAACAAGGGTTACCAAACTACTTGAGGCAATGACAGGTTGAAGGAGAAGTACTTAACCTGAAGCTTTAGGCACCTTTTTTCGTGGGGCTTTTTGAATGATTCCTTCCATAAATACCCGAGCATCCTGATGAAAAGGATCAAAAACAGCAGCCCGACCACGGACGGAACCAGGAGTATCGACCAAGCAGACCTCTTTATTATAATATGCTCTGACAGCCAGATAAATACCAGTAGCCCGGTAAGCCAGCTTATCGCTTTGTTGAACTTGAGAAAACCTTGCATTATGAAGGCCACCGCAACTGCGTCTAGCGCAATAAGAAGGAAGGTGTAGATGTTGTGAATACTCCCTATAACAATCTCTATGACCCACTTGCCTAGAAGGTCAATGATAAAGCTGAATACAGTCATATCAAAACCTTGTCAAAAAGCTGAAATAAGGCTGAATAAAGCTGTTCGCATTCATAATATACTATCTGTCATAAAGTCATAAAGTTCATAGCTTTCTTCCACCTGCTCAAGTGCAATTATCCTGATTTTGTAGTGATTTAAGATGTAGCCTCTGGCCTTCAGTATGTTGACAAGTCTGTCGCATACTGTCCTGTCAGGAACGCCGAAAAAGAAGATATCGTATTCATCCTTGAACTGCTCAAAGTTCCTAACGACCTGAGCCGGATGACTTGCATCTCGTTCAAGCTGCATTACCACTTTGAACCCGTTGTAATCCGCTTCTAAGTCTGGCTGGCGCTGATAGAGTTAAACTGTTGGGCGTTCGATCTCCTCTAACGGCAGCTTACAAACCTCTCTCAGAACCATCCGTATCTCGCTTGGTTTGATAACGGCGTTCAATTGAAGCTCTACAAGGTACGGCAGAATCGCCGCGAGCTTCTCATAATCTAATGCCTCGGGCATGCCCCACTCTAATCGGCAATCCGCCTGCTTCGGATCAAAACCCCCTTGCTCTAAAACAGGTGTGAAGACTTCGCGCTCAACAATTCTTTTAATAAACCTCTGTAAAGCCATAACCTTGCGTTCCGCAATTTCAATCGCCGCCTTTGCACTCGCCTCGGTAAATCCTGGTGTCGTGAACAGTTTTGGGAGGGGTGTTTGTCCTCCGAGGTAGACCTGGTTTAGAATGTGCTCGATGTAGGCTTCGTATCGGGCGCGTGGATCCACCTGAACCGTCTTGATGTCCGCGTCCGCCTTATCATACACAAAACGGGCTCCAGCCTTAGGCTTGCTTTTGATCAGCGCCTGATACTTGGAGAGCTGGTCCGGAGAGACCCCGGGGAAGAGCCAGAGCTCGTCAGGCCCCGCATACTTCTCAAACACATCTATCATGCGGGTTTCGATGCGGGCTTTCATCTCCAGGATGCTCATGCGCTTTTCGCCGTTGAAGCTTAGCTCCTGTAACAAGACCTGCAAGACGCCGGTTCCGAAGGCGCTGAAGTTGACGGCTCCCCACTTCCAGTGAATGATTTGTTCGGGTTTGAACTCTTTCTGGACGCCGTTGAACTTGTATTTGTATCCTTGTACGTCGCCTGCAGAGTCTCGCATAACAGCCTTGGGGTCGTCAAAACCGGTAAGCGGTAGAATCTTGAGGCCGAAAGGCTTCGTATCGTTTGTTTTCAGCCAGAAGCTGTTTCCGGAAGTCACGATCTCTCGAGCACCGATTTGCAGCAACCCGTCGAGATTCACGGATTCGTTGAACCCGTCAACCACAGCCTTGGCCTCCTCAGCCTCCTCGTAGTCTTTGTTTACCGTGGTGTAGAATCCCATGCCCACCGTCTGATCCGCTAGGAAGTCAACGAAGGCCTTGCAGCTGGGGTCCCGCAGATAGGCGGTCATCACGTCGCTGAAGCTGACAGGTTTCAGTTCGCCGTAGGCGGTCCGATGAGCGGACAGCAAGGTGCCTGTTCCATCTCGACGCAAGGCCTCACGCAGTCGCTTCCAGCCGTGTCTGAAAAGGCTCATGTGTTATGGGCCGACCTGAGGCTGCCCACGCCGCGTTTGGCCACGACCTCTTCAAGATGGCCGTCTTCCACAAGGATATTTATCAGGCGAGGCAAAGACTCGCCTGTCTTCTCCGCCGCCTTCCTCAATCTCAGCCAGTTCTCCTTGCGGATGTAAACGCTCTCGGTGGGCATCCTCAAACAACCAAAATATAAATTGAAAACATAAGCTAATAAGTAAGTACCTAAGTAAGCACCTACTTTCTTACCCCTTTTTCTTTTTCAAGTCCAAAATTCGCTTAGAAACACCCTCGGAGCCAAAGACTTGCCCATAGGACCCTTCCCAGACTTCGATGTTTGCGTCGCTCACATGATGAAGCCAAAAGAGGAAGGAGGCGGAGGCTACGATCTTGAGACTGCCCAAAAGGTTTGCGGTCGAATGAAGGCTGAGCTGGAGGAAAGCTTCAGCTGGGCCAGCGACATAAAGCCTTATCTAGGCGCTGGGCTCATCCGAGGAGAAGCCATTCACCCTGTCAAGATCTTTCACCCTCTTGAGTGGCCTCAGTTTCGGGTTTACCTTGAAGAGGAGTTGGAAAAGTCTGCGGAGACCCTCCGCGACAAGCCTCTCTATTTAGATCATTGGAAGCCCTTAAACGGCAAGGTTTTGGCTGCACGCTACGAGGACGGAGCCCTCGAGTACATCGCCGAACTAAAGGATGAAGATGTATTGCGGATGATTCGCGACGGCCAAATCAAGCATGCCAGCGTACAATTCGAGTGGAAGATTTTGGAGCAAGTGGACGGAGTTGCGCCACGAGGTCTAAACTTCCAACACTTGAGCCTCCTCAAAGACATGGAGCCCGGGGACCCTAGTAGCAGTGTGTCAATCTGGGAGAGTATCGCTCGGCAGCTGAAAGAGGCGAAGGGCCTCGCTCCGCCGAATCCCCAAACGGGGTCGGAAACGGAGGATAAAAGGAAAATGGAACCTTTAAAAGAACGCGTTTGGGATCGAGCTTATATCAATGATCTTCCCGATGCCGCTTTTGCTTTGATTCAAAGCGGTGGAGAGAAGGATGAGACTGGACGCACGAAACCGCGCTCGTTGAGGCGACTGCCTCATCATCGTGCTGACGGTTCATTGGACCTTCCCCATCTTAGAAATGCTAGTAGTCGAGCACCACAGATGAAGGATGTCAGCGAAGAGGAAAGAAAGGCGGCGAAGGCGCATCTTGACCGTCATAAGAAGGCTGCTGGAATCGGCGAGTTTGCGGAGGCTCAACGAGAACCCTATAAGCACGCTTGGAAGGAACAGAACGAAGTGGAGTTTCAAACAGCCCCTGAGCCCACCATGGACGAGTTGATTGAAAGCATCGAAGACATTGTGGAGCAGATAAACATGAGGCTTGACGCTGTAGAGGAACGCCTCCCTAAAGAACAGGCGCCTTCCGAGCTTGAAGAGGCAGAAAAAACTATTGATGCTCTCAAAGCTCAAATCGAGGTTTTAACTCAGCAGAAAGCGACATTACAAGAGGAACTGGAGAAAGCGAAGAAACTCGGCGAAGCCATTATACTCAGCGCGGTTACGCCGCCCAGCGACATCCTGAAGGAGATTAGGCGTTTGCTTCCTGAACGGCCGCCAATGGCTTGGGGCCACCACTATCATGAATTGTGGCGTAACCTGCGGAACGTCATCAAAAAACATGAATCGCAGTCATAGCCGTGACCGGGTGGGCGCGATGGAACGCTAACCCGAATAAGATATGGGAGTGATGGAAAATGGCTACTGATTGGTTGCCGGAAGTGGAGCTTGGCCAGTGTTTAAACGAGGAAGATGCAGTGATTAAATCTTTCGTGCCAGGCGGAGCCATAACTAAAGGTGCACCAGTGAAATTCTCTGATAAAAGCGTCTGGCCTCCAGAAGTGGTAGCCGCGGGCAATGGGGAGCGTTGCATTGGCGTCGCGTTGAAGGCAGCCGCGGGCGCTGGTGTGCCTGAGGCAATACCTGTCCTCTTGGATGGCTTCGTTAAACAGACCATTGGAGCGGCTTTGGCTGCTGGTGTCGCGCTGAAGATTGGAACTGCACCTAAACTCGTTGCGGCTTTAGCAGCCGACCATAACGTTGCTTGTGCTATTCTGATGCAGAAGACTACAGCGGACGGCGATTACGCGGCAGTGTATTTCAAGGCTAACTTCCTCGGGGTAGGAACGTGATAACTATGGATACAAACATTAACATTCTAAAGGAAGCGGTTGAGAGAGATGACAATCGATTCCCTGAAGGCTGGGGAGGATACCTAGAGAAGGCTAAAGAATCAACGTTTGTTCAGCGCTATATGAAAGAGGGGCTCTTTAGCGACATGGCTGGAGCCCTCGGAGCAATACACAAAAAGGTTGTTGAGGCGGCAAAACCCGCCTTAATAGGACGAGAAATAATCTGGGTCGTTAACACAACCGATCCTCTGGTGCGCTTCTTCAAACAAAAGCTTGCCACAGCCTACGTCGTGGGCGAGACAGAGCCGGCGGAGGCTCCAGAGCGCATGGAGACCCAAGACATCTCATGCACAACAGAAATCGCCTGCAAAATGGAGTTCAGCAAAAGCTACATTGAAGACGCACCCTTCGATGCTTTAGCGCGAGCCGCTGAGGAAGCCGCCAGAGCGGTAGCGAAGCTGGAGACCGACAAGATTCTTGCCTTATACAAAGGCATCGCCGCTGCAAATCTTGCAACCGGAGCGGAGATAGCCACAAACGAGGGCACAAGCTTTGCGTGGTCTGATGTCGTTAGCCTTTGGAACGCTGTGGAGCGCGAAGACTTTGACCCTAAGGTGCTGGTTGTGAACACCAGGGAGATGGGGGGCATTTTGAGCGCGAATCAGTTTATCCAAAGCCTGTTCTATGCGCCGGAGTCAGCGATTAGGCAAGGCGTCTTTGAGCTGCCAGCCTTGGGAATGAAAATCGTGCACAGCAGCCTCGTTCCAGCCGTGGACGCGACGCACAACTATAAATTTGCCATCGACCCCGATTTCGCCGCTGTCCTCCTTGTTCGTCGAGACATCACAACCGAGCCCTTTGAGAACCCTGGAAAACTGCGCAGCGGACTCATCGTGAGCGAGCGTATTGGTATGGGGGTTCTTCGATCGAAGGCTGTGGCGAGAGGCGTGTGATCCTAAATGAGCAAAGGCCTCAAGGAGAAGATCCTTAAACCCGTGAAATGTCCTCACTGCGGATCGGAAGACACCGTTTATTCTTCGCCGAAAATCGATGGAAAAAAGAAGTATCACTGCAATGGTTGTGGTCGAGCCTTCTGGTGTTAACACCCCTGAAGAGAGCCCGTGAAAGTCGAGCCGAAACCACTCTCCTCTTTTTGTGGTTGGGTGATTTAGAAAATGCCAAAAATATTTGATAGTGGCGCAGACGGATTAAAAAACGCCTATGCCGACAACGTGGTTCCACTGATTCCCGTGGGAGGAAAAATAACGTTGATTTTGATAAAAAACTACGATGCCGCACATGCTTTGCACTATAAAGTCACGGGCTACGTTGACGGAGGAGACGCCGATTCCGCGGAAGAGCTCAAAGCAGAGACATCTCTCGCCGCCGGAACAGTCTATTCCTGCGCGGTTCAGCTTCCCTACGAGATTGTTAAGGTGGAGCTCAAAAACGCCACTGCCGGTCAGCTCAGCTCCGCAAAGGTGTTTACCAGGAATAGGTGACGAGGGATGGCTGAAATCTTAGGACCGGGATTCATAGACACCATCTTCAAAGAACTCGTAACAAAGAAGTTGACGATGCAGGGAGACATCATAATGAATGGCAATGCCTTGCACATGGACGCCGGAACCGTGCAATGGGGCTATTTGAAGATCATAGGAACCGACATCAAAATCGTTCAGGGAGCCGGTTACAGCCTCAGGCTCACAAAGCCCGTGAACGACCTCGTCTTAGGAAACGCAATGAGCCTGAACAGTCAAAAATTGAAGGCGATGAAAAAGTTTACAACCGCTCCTGCTCTGGCTGACATGGACTTAAACGAGATAGCGCAAGGCGATGGAACAGGTCCCACGGCACAAGACGAACTATTCTTTAAGCCTGACGCGGACAAAATTGTGGCTTTAGCCTCGGATGGAACCGCAAGAACCATCACAACTTAAGGTAATGAAAATGGATCTGCCGCGAGCAGCCAAAACAATTTTCTGTCTTTTCTTATTTTTAATGGCGTTCTCAGGAACCTTTTCTCGATTTGGTTTTGAAGTTAAAACCGTCAAGGCTACAATTACCGGCGTTCAGCCTCCCGCTTCTGGGACATGGATAATAAATCAAGATACCACCGTAGAAAATGAGAATTTAACCTTAAACGGCAACGTCGGAATCCGAGTTGATTCTCCGTACACTTTAACGATAACTAATAGCACAATTTGGATGAATTTGATATCTGAATACGGTGCAAAAATCGAGATTAAGAGTGGCGCAACTATAAAAGTTCTAAGTAGCAAAATCTCGAACATCACTCAATACAGCTACAATTTTGAAGTCTACAGTAAAATAATAACGGACAACGCTGAAATCTATGGTGCAGGCTCACTGGATTTTACTCAGTGGGATCTCTATCATAAAGGGCACGGATTGTTCATAAACTCTGATGGAAGCATCCTTAACAACACCTATGTGTATTATGGTAAAGGAACCTCAATCGTCCTTTATAACTCCAAGGATCTGTGGTTTGAGAATGTCACCTGCGAAAAAAGTCTCTATGTAACAAATCAGGAACCTGTCCAGTCCGAGCCTCAGAACATAACCATTACCGACTTCAAATGCACAGGAATTACTCTTGACCCAGAGAGTTATGGCTATCACCTAAAGAAAATTCGTGGAAAGGGCGGGAGTTATCTTTTTTATGGCCATGACCATGTAATTGAGGATGCACGCCCATTTTCTGATGAATATGGCTTTTCGCCAACTTTCAGAGGTAACTCTTACAACATCATTTTTAAGAATTTCAACACAACTTCTTGGGGCATAGGATACGGGGAAACAGATTATGTTCACAACATCACGATACAAGACGGGTTAGTCCACAAAGGAATGTGCGTTATACAAGGTAACGCTCATGATAATATTGTGAGAAACGTTACTTTCCATAAACCTGATGGAGACGCTTTCAGAACAGATCAGTGGGCGCATAACAATCTGATAGAAAACTGCACCGTTTACGGCGGGTTATACGGATTCTACGATGAAGATAGAGCTTATAACAATACTTATCGAAACCTACGCGCTTACGACATGACCTCTGGAGCAATGGGTTGCCAAAACCTCGTGAGTGGCTGGATTTTTGAAAACAATCTCATCGAAAACGTTGGGCTCGGCATTGACATCAGCGTCAACGACCCGGGAACCATATGCTCTGGACCACACGATGGAATAATCCGAAACAACACGTTGATAGGAGAGAGCATTATTCTACACAAGAACCCTTACAACATCACGATTTATTGGAACAACGTTACCAACGCGGTTCCCATATCCCTTGACGACAATGCAACGCTCATAACCGTTATCAATTGGTTGGGTGTTTCCTTCTCTAAAACAGCCGATTGGGCTGGCAATGCAACTTTAAAATATTTTGATAAAAGCAAGTGGAGCGGAGAAATTTCAATTTTTATGGACGCGGATACAAACTTTAACGTTGTTGTAACTTCTTGGGACTTTAAATCGGGGGAGTTGACAGCAACCTTATCAACACCTGCCGAGGTAACGGGCACGATACAAATTCATATTCCAAGTGATATACCGTTTTCAATTGACACCTGGGAAGTAAGCTGTACAGAACCAAGCTGGGGCAAGACTTGGGATGAAGCTTCACGGACATTAACGGTTTGGGTTGTCAGTGACGGAGAGCTTACAGTAACCATTTCCGGGAAAGGCCCTCCAGGAGTTTTTGGCACCGAGGTATATTACGGTGCCACTATTGCCGTCGGCTCCGGGGTTGCTGTTGCTTGGTGGTACCAACGCAAAAAGAAAACGGGAGCAATAAAGGTGTGACCTATGGTTAGATACAAAACTCTGACTGGTGAATGGACAAAAATCGATGATAAATTTAAGGGGTTGATAGACGCCACTTTAACGGCGCGCTACATTGGAGGCTCAGAAGAAGACACAAATTACGAAGTCTATGCAATAGTTAAGATTATTGATGCGACAAAAGCAAGCATTATCGTCGCTTTCACATATTCAGAGGATTGGGATGAACGGTATATCGAGATGGTCCTTAAACCGGCAGAAAACAAAGTAACCCTTGAAGCAGTAAATGGAGCATCAAGAAATATTATAGCAAGCAGAAACTTCACATTGGATCTTAATACGGAGTACAAATGCAGGGTTAGACTAAAGGGTGACACGATTACTGGATACATAGACGTTTTTGAGTTAGTGCGTGCAGATGATTTGGCTACGCTATATCAAGCGGGCATGCATGGCCTCCAAACGGAAGGTTCTGAAGGGAAATGCAGCGAGTTTTCAAATGTGCAAAAGGTTGTTGCGGATTGACCGTTAAGATCGGCTACGCTGAGGGAACCTGTTCACGCTGCGGCAAAACTCTGCGAAGGCGAAGGCCTGCTGATTACGCGGTTTGCGGTTGCTATCAGTATTGTCCACTCTGCGGAAAGAAGATGACGCCCTACACGCCGGATCTAACTCCTTCAACCTACGGGCCAATTGAAAGCGAAGAGGCGACCGGCGACACGGAATCGCCCGTGAACATTCTCTATTACTGCCCAGACTGCGGGTACTACAGCGCCTTGCGACCAGTGGAGGTAATTCTCAGATGAAGGATTATGAGCGTGACACGATGCGCAAAATCATTCTTGGCATGATAAATAGGGGTCCCATCCACTGGACCGACCTAAAGAAGACGATCTTGGGTTCGTGTCACCCCTTCGCGACAGACAGCACCTTCGCAGCTCAGATGCGTTACCTACTGCGGAAGGGTCACATCGAAAGAGTTGAGCGAGGAACCTACAGCATAACAGATAAAGGCAAGAAATATCTCGAGATCCTTTAGTTCTCAAGATTTCTTCAAAAACCTTTCAATAGGTGTCAAAATTTAAGACTTAAAATTTGAGACGTATTTTCTAACACGCAATTTTTGAGACATTCTTTTTTCGTCCTTCTTTTTGACAAAATAGCTTAAATTGAGCTTATTTTCTATTTTCTTGCGAGCGTGGATGAAACGGCTTACTCCACTAAATCTGAAGTAAAGCCCATCTTAGACATCCGGATCACGGAGACCACGTATGATGCTGAGTTGGACGATTGCTTAAAGGCCGCTTACGCTTGGGTTAACAAGATTTTGAAGAAACACGGCTTTTCAGTTCCGCTTTCCTCACCCCTTGACCAAACCATAGTCTACGCAGAAGCTTACAAAGCCGCGTCCATCTTCAGGAGACGGCGAGGTCCAGCGGCACAGATAGACGCGCTCGTTGAACAGGCAAAGGATTTTCTCATGATCTACATCGAAGCCGAGAAACAGGGGACGCTGAAAAGAATATGAACTCCAGTGTTGAGATAGAACCTTTAAGAAATTTCGGTCGTGCAGCGCAGTTAAAGAGGAAATGGAATCGACTCTGGGCTGAGATAGGCGATAGACTTCTGAAGCTACCAGAGAAACAACAGGAGATCCTGCTTGAAGACTTCCTCACCGCGATTCAAAGCCGAATCCTCGTTATGGAGAGGATCAACGAGCACGCAAAGGAGGGAAAAATATGAAACTGGCAAGAGGAACCATTCTGCCCATTCTCGCTTTAACATTTATTGGCGTGGCGGTTTCTGCATCTCTTTACTACTCTTGGCGAATCACCAGCAGAATCCGCGTTGAGTATCCTGAGCCGCCCCCACCGCCGCCGCCTCCACCACCAACCGTCAAGATAGGAGTCTACACAGGCTCGGATTGTGCCGTGTCGGTGACGGAGATCGACTGGGGAACTCTAATGCCAAGCGACACCGTGCAACGACTTGTTCATATTCGCAACGAAGGCGACGTACCTGTGCTATTGACTCTCTCCACTGAAGCTTGGAATCCACCTGAAGCCGAGCGATACATGGCGGTAAGCTGGAACTACACCGGCGAAAAAATCGCTGTCGGCAACGGAATCGATGTGCAGCTTCAGTTAACAATATTCTCCAACTGCACCGGGATCACCAGCTTCAGTTTTGACATCGTGATCACCGCGGAGGGATAAACATGAGCCTTGGAGTAACCGTTGACATCAGCGGATTCTTGAGATGGTCAGAGCAGGAGCCGAATAGAGCAGAGGAAATGAGGCGGCTCTTCCAGTATCGCGGAAGCCAAATGGTTATGGAAGAGATGAAGAGACAGGCACCGGAAAGAACTGGCTTCCTTAAAACAACGATCGGTGCCGAATTTACGCCGGAAGGGTTCGCAGTCTATCCTGGGGCCTCTTATGCAGGGATTGTGGAGCATGGTTCAAAACCGCATGAGATTGTTGCTCGTTATGCGAGGGCCTTAGCATTTGAATGGAAAGGAGCCATGAGATTCTTTAAAAAAGTGCAGCATCCGGGTTTTCCAGGCAGAGGATTTGTACAAAGGACTCGTGACTTGGTGAAACCCAAGCTTTTTGATTTAATGCAACGAATCTGGCGAGAACTCCATGAGAGGTGACTGCGACGTATAAGGAAATTGTACAAAAGGTTCTGGATCTGCTTGAGGCTGACACCGATTTTAAGGCTGCCGTAAAAGAGTATTATTTCGGTCAACGGGCTATTGACGATCCTCGTGTGAGGTATCCTCATGCTTTTGCCGACATGGATCGAGACGACGTTAAGCCTTTTGTGGGCAAGGAAAAGCACGAGATGTACTATTTTGTAGGGGTCACTCACAGACATCCGGACAAGGATGTAGCCCTAAAGTTTGTCCAAGATAAGGCCGAGAAGATACAGAACATTTTGAATGCTAACCCGACGCTCGGAGGCTTAGTTGAGGAGTCATACTTTGTTCCCTCTGTAATGATTGACTGGGTGCCCACGCGAGACTACACGCTTGTGGGTGCGCGCTTGACTCTTTATGCACGCAAGGTTGTGAGGCTATGATCGCGGGTATGAATTTACCAAAAACAGGATGGAGGAATTGAGTTGGCGAGATATTTCGGGATAGCCCAAGAATACACTTTCAAGACAGAGAAGGCAGCCAGCGTCTACACAAACATTATCAGAGAGAGCATTGTGCCCGATCAAGGCTGGATCATTCCAGAAACCGTTGCACGCAGAGCCTTCGAAAAGAAGGTTTTAGGAGCCTTCAGAGCACGTGGAAACATTGAGTTTCCCGTTGAGCCTGAAAACGGTATTGGATGGTATCTTAAATGGGCTCTCGGAAGCGTTTCTTCAGCACAGCAGGGAGGAACATCAGCCTACAAACACACCTTCAAAAGCGCAGATGACATCAAGAGCTTCACTGGACGCATAGGAGCGGATACGGATGAACGTGTCTTAGGAGGTTGCCTACTTAATTCATTGGCTCTACGGTTTGGTCATGGGGAGGAAATACGAGGAGTTGCCGATATCTTTGCAGCTGAAGAAGCGAAAGTAACGATTGGCTCACCAACATTCTCGAATCTGGACCCCTTTGTTTTCAGTCAAGCAACCGTGAAGTTCGCAGACACGGCGAAGGCTATCGTGGCAGAGGGAGAAGTGAGAATCAACAATAGGATTCCGTTTGATCGTGGAGTACTTGGAAGCAGGTATTTCCCAAAGATTATGGTGGGTAAGCGTCTCGTTGATGGACGCCTAAGCCTATTCTTTGACGACGCAACTGAATACGACCGATTCTTGGCTGGAACCGAGTTTAAACTGGAGCTGCTAACGACCGGGCCAGCTATTGGCGCGACAGGCTACAACTACACGCTCAACCTTATTATGACAAAATGCGTTTACCTGCGAGATACGGCGCCGCATATTGACCGGCGAGAACTTATCGTGTTAGATGCACCGTTTCAAGCATTCTATGACAGTGGAACTCCGTTGACCGAAATCACGGTTGAGCTGATAAACGAGCATACAAGCTATCCAGATCCATCCTCGTAGCAGGTTATCACAATGAAAACAGTGACCATCGAGGGCAAGGAATACAAGATACGAACTTTGCCATTGGAGTATGCGCCAGAGGTTTTTGAGGTTATTCGGAAGATGTTTGCCGTTGCTGATCAAGTGGTGAGGGAAAGCTCGGAGCCTGTACCGAAGGACAGGGATGAAACGCTGAAGGTTTTCATGGCCATCGTGGACTACACTCAGGAAAAGCTGAGGGAAGCAGAGTTTTTTCGTGAATATTCAGAACCCCTGGATATTTCAAGCGGCAGAGTTGGGGCTGATACTTCACGAGAGGCCGTCAAAGCTTCTGAAACTAAGGAAAAGCGAGGTTGAGCTGCTGAACATTGACTACGAAATCATGAGTCAATATTTCTCGCTTTTGCAGGAAGAGAAAACCTCTGAAGAGAAAACTGCTCTTATCCAGAAAATGAGGGAGGAAATGAAGCTTGGCACTTCCACCCGTAGCGGTTGAGTTCACGGTTGAGGGATTAGATCAGGTTAAAGCAGCCTTCGGAGAGGTTGCTGGAGCCTCAAGAGAGACCAAACAGTCCGTTGAGCAGGATTCTAAGGTTATGGCTGCTGGACTACGAGTTCTTGGAAGGGAAATCTTTATCGTCGCACAAACCGGTCGCCTTGTATCCGAGTTTGCCGAACAATTCGGGTTTTTAGATAAGAAGATGGCTGACGCGTTGGGACGCGGATTCAACCTAATTTCTATGATGGGCGGTCTCGCCTCCTCCTTATCCATGCTTGCGAGGATCACACAAACCGCCGCAGCCGCTGAATGGATGCATGTAGTGGCTTTGAAAGCAAAAGCTGTAGCAGCGGCCATCGCCCACGGAATCGCCAGCTTAGGTGTGGCCCTCCCTATTATTGCGGCTGCGGCAGTTGCGGCAACCGCCATCGCTTTAACGGCTACGGCACAAGTTCCCTCAAGAGAGGTCGGAGGTCCGATTTATGAAACTGGATTGTACAAGCTTCATGCAGGAGAATATGTTGTTCCCAAACCAATTTATCAAGCCCTTGCGGGTGAAACGAAAGTAACTAATGTTAACATTGAAATTCACGGCATGAGTCCTCGAGAAGCTGAATCAACGTCAGAGGTTATCGTTGATCGCTTAAGGAGGGCTGGAGTGATTTGAGCCTGGCAATTCCTCAGGTTCGAATGGAGATTTTCCGTGGGCCACCTAAACTTATGGACGATAATTTTGTGAAAGACTGGGAAGGTCAGCCTTGGACCACATGCCACCTTTGCATTAAAGCCAGACTGTTCGGCGGAAGCTTCGGCGACCTCTATTACGATTTGTGGGATGGAACATCTTGGCAGGGAGCCACATTCTTTGCCTCATACAATTCTACGAACTATGAAACAAAGAGTAAAGATGTCACAAATAAATTGAATACTACCGCAAAAGTGAATGCCGCCAGACTGGCTCTGAGAGTCACTCACGCCATACAAGTGACGTATGCGTATCTTGTGTTGAAAAAGGCTGATGGCGAAACCTATGCTACCCTCCAAATTACTGTGTTTACACCCTCCATCCGCGGTTGGGTGGAAATCGGTACAGAACCTTGGCTTGATACGGATGATGGCGACACAAACAGCATTAGATCACCTGATGACGGAAGCCCTCATATTCATTCTTACTGGGATTTTCAAGATGTAAGCGAGGAAGAGGGTCCTAATCTTATTACGGACGGCGAGATCGCCACTCTTAGCGCGTCAGGACCTCCAGAGTCATGGGTTTCCAGCAAGAAAGAAATTTCTGGTTCCCCCAGCACCAACGTTTACACGAAGGCGATAGTGAGGGCGAGAAGGAAAACAGCGAACGCAAAATGGTCAATAGCTGTCCAGTACTCTGATGCGTCGTCTGATTCACTGCCTTGGCAGGATAATGCTGAATTTGCGACCGTGACTCTCGCCTTAACCACAAACAAAACAATTTCCAGAATTTTCATATACTGTCAAACAACAAACGGGAATCCGGCAGAAGCAGAATTTGATTACGTCGCCATTTGCAAGGACACCCTGCTGGTTCCAGTTGACGAGACTAAAAGCGACATCGTTGAAAGCCTGACTATCACTCTTCCGCTTTTATCCAGGGGAGTGGGAGGCTTCAGCTGCAAGCTGCCAAACGTGAATGGAGAGTACACGGGTAAAATCACGGATTTCGACCACATCCTCATCTATCTCTGGCGTAAAGGCGCGTCTATGAAGAAGGTTTTCGGAGGCAAAATTCTTCTCCCTGGAACCGAAGGCTATGGTTCCTCTCAAGAATATTATCTTTTGCTTAGCGGAATGGACATCGGGCAAGAGCTGCTTGTCCCACCAAACCTTATGAAAAAAGTGTATGAGGCTGTTAACGGAAAAACGATTATTGAAGAGGCCATCGACCTATCCGATGAAGTCACAAAGAAGTTTGTGGACGTAGATAATGAAATCGCTTCCACTCACGACTTTGAGTTTCAAGAGGTAATACCTCATTCGGTTATTGAAGAGGTTTGCAAGGTTGCTAAGACATTGGCTGGAGCTGTTGGATTCGATGGCTACGTTGACCCAGCCGGCAACATGCACGTCTTTAAGCGAGGAAAATACACGAGCGGTGTCTCTCTGGCTGAAAGGATCGAGCACTACAAAAAAGAGGATGACGTCCATCGGATCCGAAACAAGATCAAGGTCTACGGTGCAGCTGAGAGAGCGTATCCCCTCGATAAGGATGCCTGGACCGAAACTTTAACGCCGGCGGATGGCTCGTGGGCCAGCGGAACTGGAACAGGCTCCGTCTCTTTCGATACAGCTGAGAAGATTTTGGGAACCGGGAGTATAAAGCTCACTGTTGGAGGCTCAGACTATTATGGTCGTCTCATCTTCACCTTAAACGACGAAAAAGAAGCCAACTGTTACGATGTGCCGGACGGCTACGCAGACATCACCTTTCAAATCAAGCTGCAGGAAGCCTACAGCGGTGACATAACACTTCTCCTATTTGACGACGCTGGAATGGAGTGCAGCAAAGAGCTCAACGCCAAGAAAAAGGAGTGGGTCCTCATTAACATACCCTGTGGACGAGCTGCTAAGGATCAATGGACCTACAGCGTATTTAATTCTCAACCCTTCAACTGGAAGAAGGTCAAAAAGGTTGACATAACGTGCCATTTCCCCGCTACAGGAACCGGAGCCTTCTGGATAGACAACCTCTTCTTCAACAAGCGCAGGTTTGAGGGCTTTGCCGAGGACGCAACAAGCCAGGAAAAATATGGGGTTCGATGGAAAGAACCCATAATCGACGACGGCCTCAAATCAGACGCAGAATGCCTCAAAAAGGCGGAGAGCTACAGAGATTTCCTAAAAGAAAAAGTCATCACCCTAACAGATTTCGAGGTGGAGGGCGATAACGAGTTTAAGCCAGGCGACAAACAGCAGGTAGTCATATCCAATGACAATATCGATGAATATTTCAGGATCTTAGAGGTTCGCCACGTCGTGAAAGGCGTAAACTGGTCCACCTTCCTCACCCTCACCAATGAACCACAATTCATCGACTACGTCTTCATGAGCATCGATGAACGATTAAAACGCTTAGAAAAAAGAGCCGGAATCTCTATAGGAGCCGGCGGAGGAGGAGGCGGAGGAGCAGGCCCACTATACCTGGAGGAAAAATCTCTCGCCTTCAACACCAAAACGGGCGTTGCCCCAGGAACCGAAACAACCATCGTGTCTTATGATGTAGGAAACGGAGAGACGGTTACCCTTAAAGGATTCATAGGGTGGGGAACCTGCCCGGCGATTTACACGCTTTACTCAGGAGAAGCGAAGAAGGCAAGCTTCATGACGAGTGAGGCCTACCGAACTGCAAATGTGAAAATGGAGGAAAAAATCACAGGCCCCAAAACCATCGCCTTAAAGGCTCTGCATTACACACCCGCAGCGGGTCCAGACGATTACCACAACTTTGAAGGAACACTATTAGGAAGTTAAAACAATGTCCACGAGATTCAGAGAAAAGCTTCCTGTTCAGGAGCCGGGAGCCATCTATCTGGCGAGGCAAACCTCCGAAAAATCGGGAGTGGCATCCATATCAACAGATTATCTGAAGCGGCAGATAATCGCCACAAACCACATCGTTGCTAATCCAGGAGGGATGATCGTTCCTTATGAAGGCGGATATGGGCTTTTAGCCTTAATGGAAAAGGATTGGACAGGGAACAGAACATTAGTTGCTTCGGTTCTCGATGCGATGGCTGCCCTACAAAATACGTCTGGTGAGGTTGGCTCATGGGATCAGCAATATTACCCACAGAAGGATCAACCGCCTTACATTGATGGACAGGGGAGAAGGCGTCAAGTGGACAGCGGCGCAGCTATGATGGCTTGGGCAATGGCTGACTACGACGCACGGAATTCAAGTGAAACCTACAAGTCTTATTGGCGAAAGGCTTTGAATTGGTTGTATAGCTTACGTTGGGAATTAACTGCTGATGCTCATTTAGTTAAGAATCAAGTTATTGGCGGCGAAAAAGAGGATGTTTCCTTCACGGCGGATATGGCTGAAATAATTTTAGCTGCATGCAGAGGCTTCGACGCTTATGGAAATACGGTCACCACTGATCCCGACGGAATCGTTGTTAGAGACTGGATCGTGAAGGTTGTGTTTGGAATCGACTCATACATGTGGGAACCCGCCAACTACTATTATCGAACAGAATATCCTGCAGGAGCCCAAAGCGAATCGAAAGAAGGAGTTATTATCACTTTCAAGCAATGCGTCAGTTTCGTTCAAGCCTTAATCGCGTGGGCATACAAAAAGTGGGACGCAAACTATGGTTCTAATCACACAGATCAGATCAAGAAGGGCCTTGATCAAATAATCGCCTTGAATCAGGGTCGTTGGGGAGGATTCATCGAGCACATGGAATACACAGCCTACGACTACCCCGCCGAATACACGCATTACGCGGCCCTAATGAGGATCGCCATGAATCAAGTTGATTCCACTCGCTACGCCCGCTGGATCAGCAAAACCCAGTCCTTTCTACGTCAATGCGCCTTAGCCGACGGACAAGTGATGGATCAGGTTTTTCCAGACGGACGAGCAGTTCCAAGTCCTTGGGCTCGTGGTCCATTATTGGTCACTGCTGCGACTGCAATACTTGCGGGAGCATAACAAAATGGTGGAGCTCATCAACGTGATCGCTGCGGCGATTTGCGGCTTCGTCTTGGGGATGATCGTGCACAGCGCTTGGCTGCACACGAAAGGGAAGAAGAGGAAGTGGGGAATAAACCATGATTAAAAATGGAGAAGGGTGCGAGCGTGGCTTGAACGGCTTCGTCACCCTGATCCAGAGCACCACACCGGAGGAGTGATGCCCAACGAAAAGTAGCGATGAAGTTCTTAAAACGGTTTCGCACCTCCAGTTCGGAGATCTCATCGAGGTGGAGTGGTGGGACCATTCTAAGCGGGAGATCCGTCTGAAGCCTAAGGGAAGAAAGCGATACCTTATCTTTGATGTGCCCGTCAAATCCGTGGGCATATTTTTCGGCGTAGCTGGCGAGGAAGCCAAGCACATCGTCTTGGCAAGAGACGTCTTCATGTGGCCGAGCATGGGTGACTTCGACGTTGACGCGACAGCCATCCTCCTTGGGGTTACAAAGAGCATCAGGGTGATAGCTCATGGGTTGCTGGATCCCAAGCTTGCCACCCTGCTGAAGGGTGCTTGGGAGAGGGGTCAGGTCCGCATTGTTAAGCGTGGAAAACAGATGCGGCTGAAAGTGGAGGAAGACGAATATGAGGAACGCGATTCGTAGAGCCTTAACAAAAACCGTGCGGATAAAAAAGCGACAAGCTGAGGTGCCGCCCAATGAAAAGCTTGTCTACGGCATGTACTTTACCATAGCAGCCCTCATCGGCTTGATAATCCTCGAAGTGGCACACATGGCTTTTTTGGGATCATGGAACAGCGAGATCTTCGCGGCCATCACCGCTCTGATCGGCACCATAACAGGCATATTCATCTCGCAGAGGACGTGAAAACCTCAATGAACCTGAATGATGAAAAAAAATATTTTTTTAATACATACAGGGCCTTCCGCAGGATCGCTAAGGAACTTGAAAAGTTAGAGGGAAAAGACTTCGTTAAGGCTGAGTCCTTTTCTGAACGTGACAGAATATCCCGCATTTTCGCTGCTGAGTGCTATGAGTTAGCGAAGAAGTTTGCGAAGGAACAGAAACATAGACTCAGTCTGCAGTACATGAAGCTTGCCTGTAAACTTCTGAACATGTCTCTTAGACCAAAGAAACTGTCTGATTTAGAGGAGATCAGGAAGGTTTTGGCGCAGGTCAAAAAGGGGCAAGCGGTTAAATGAGTATCGATTGGAGAAGCCAACCGACCAGTATTCCGGCTCTGTGGCGTGAAATTGAAAAGCTGCGGACTGTTCAGCTGCGGGATTCGGAGCGTCGAGACGTATGGTTTGTGGCGAAGGCTTTAGCTGAGGTAAGCGGTCAACAACCAAATGAGGTGTTCAAGCGTATTCTGCCAAGAGACGAAGAGCAGCTCGAGAACATTTTGAAGCTTTATGAAAAGATTAAGGGTCATGCTGTAGCTGAGATGCTAAAGGAACCATTCTTTTCAGAAGTCTTCCTCAATTTCCACCCAACACCTTACCAGCTAAAATTTCTGGCAGACACAAGCAGGCAAATAGCAACCCGTTGGTCGAGGCAGAGCGGCAAAACCAAAAGCTTCGGCATCAAAGGCTTAAAATTCTGCGTATTGCATCCTATGAGCCAAGCCATCATCGTGGCTCCTGGGCTTAGACAGAGCATGCTTGTCTGCGACCGCTTCGAGGAAACCTACTATCAGATGGCTGAGCCTGCCCGAAGGGCTTGGATATCCAAGCTGCAGAGAACAAAGGTAACCTTCCACAACCGTTCCAGAATGAAGTTTCTGCCCTACAGCCTCCACAGGCTTAGAGGTGAAACCAGCGATCTAATTTTTGTGGATGAAGCAGCGTTCATTCGCGATGATGAGGTGCTCTTCGATAATGTTCTCAAGCCGATGATGGCTACTCGATGGGAGAAAGGCGCCCAAATAATCGCGAGTTCGACTCCTTGGGGTCGAAACAACATGTTCTACCGGTTCTGCAAGGACCCAAAAATAGCGCCAGAGTGGAGTCAACACCACGTAACGTGGAAAGAAGCGGTGCAAGCTGGCTTGATCCCGCTGGAGTTTATTGAGAAACAGAAACGTGAAATCCTGTTGGATAGGTTCCTCCGCGAGTATGAGGCAGAGTTCACGGAAGATATTGACCGCTGGCTACCCCAGGATTTAATCTCAAGGTGTGTGAGTAGCGACATAGAACCGTGGGAGTTTGAGGATTTCTTTACGGGCAAAGAAGTTTTTCTGGGCGTGGATTTGGGCAAAAAAGTAGACTACTGCGTGGTTGCAGCAGTCGAGAAAATTGGCGACAACATCTTGCTTAGACACGTCAAGGTTTTCGATTTAGAAACTCCCTACGCATCCGTCATAGGCTACGTTAAGGTTTTGTGTGAAAGGTGGCGCTCCACCATCAGAGTGCTGGTTGATCAAACTGGTGTGGGCGAGTACATTGTTGAGGACATGAAGCGAGCTCTCATAAACGCTCAAATCGAAGGCGTATTATTGTCATTGCCGACTAAAGAAGAGATCTGCAGCTACTTGAAACAGAAGATGCAAAACAAGCAGTTCAGCCTCTATTACGACAACGACATAATCAGCAACCTCAACCTGGAAACCTTCGAGTTAACCAAGGACGGACGCATCCACTTTGCACACTCGGAAGGCACACATGACGACATCTACTGGGCTATCGCCTTAGCATGCGCAGCCAGTCGATCTGAACCTTCAGGACGCTTAGTGAGGGCTTATTGAATGAGGCACAGAGAGTATTTTGAGATTCAGAGGTACGCTCGGGTCTACGATAGAAGGGAAGGCAAGTTCATCATTAGCCTATCCTATAAGACCGCGACGGACATAACTCCTCGCACGATTCAGGTGGCTGAGGCCTTTGGGCTTGGCGTGGACCAGTATCAAAAGCACGTGATTTACGATAACGTGGAGTTGAAAATCGGGTCCACGGATATCGTGCTTATCACCGGAGACAGCGGCTCCGGCAAATCCGTGCTGTTAAAAGCCTTCAAGAAGGATCTGGGAGGAGAAGCTGTGGACATGGCGGATATCCAGCTCGACCCAGATAAGCCGTTAATCGACACGGTGGGCAAAACCCTTGAAGAGGGCCTTGAGCTCCTCTCTCGAGTAGGCCTCAACGACGCCTTCCTGTTTGTACGCCGCTATGATCAGCTCAGCGACGGCCAGAAGTATCGTTATCGGGTTGCGAAGCTGATTGAGAGCGGCGCTCAATGGTGGGTTATGGATGAGTTCTGCAGCACCCTGGACCGGGACACAGCCAAGATCGTTGCGTTTAACGTTCAGAAGCTTGCCAGGAAAACGGGGAGGGCTGTTATAGCAGCCACAACTCACATGGACCTTTTTGAGGACTTAAAACCCTCCGTTCATATTCATAAGAGGTTCGGAAAGGAGATCCAGGTTAAATATCACTCGGGTGATAGTTTTGATCAATGGCGAAAATTTGGATGCAGTTTATTAAAGGAGATGCGTGTTGAAGAGGGGTCCATCCAGGATTATCATAAACTCTCGGGCTTTCATTATCGTGACAGCAGACGGGTAGCCGCAGTGTACAGGGTTTTCGTTTTAAAGCGTGGAGACGAGGTTTGCGGTGTCATTCTGTACAAGTACCCGGGCTTAGCGTGTCAGGGGAGAAAGGAAGCCTTCGGCAGGGTGTTAACCATCCAAGAACTGAATCGAGACCTAACCACCATCGCCCGTGTCGTGGTTCACCCGAAATATCGCACCATAGGCCTCGGCACCAAGCTGGTGAAGGAGACCCTGCCCTTGGTTGGCAAGCCCTATGTGGAAATGATCGCTGTCATGGCCAAGTACAACCCCTTCGCAGAGAAAGCGGGAATGCGAAAGATTCTGGAAAGCAAGCCCAACCCAGCAGTACTTGACGCCGTAGAAAAGCTGAGAAGGTTAGGCTTTAACCCTGTTTTCCTTTCCTCGGAAAAATACAACATGCGTCAGTTGCGGGCTCTTCGAGCGGTTAGTCAAGTCAAAGCCGTCCTTGAGGAGCTTTCAAAATCTGTGGGAATCTACCGCAAGCGCTTATTATCGGGCCACAAAGCCTACTACACCCACAAAGAGTTTTGCAAACACGTGGAGGAAGCTGACGTTAAGAAATTGGGGAAAATGCTTCGCATACCCGGCTTCCTAACACAAACAAAAGTTTACCTATTTTGGAAAAATCGTGCGCGAGCCGACAAGGGCATCCTGGAGCCCGTTCAATCCGGATTCTCCATGATCACGGAGGTTAAACGAGATGAGCGATCTCGATGAGGATGCCAAGGAGTTTCTTGAGGCCTTAGATCCGTCGACCATGAGGGTTTATAGGGTGGGCCTAGGGTCCTTCCAGTCCTTCTACGGGTCCTTAAAGGATTTTCTGGACGCTGTGGAGGAGGACCTGCGCAAGCCCAGGCGCCAGAGTGCGAGGGTGGCTAGGAACGCCCTCAAGGGATTCGTGGAGTGGCTCCAGGAGAGGGACTACGCACCCAAGACCGTAAGGACCTATGTTGCCGCCGTCCAATCTTATGGCAAATACTACGAGATCCCCATCTCCACCAGATACGTGAACCTGCCCGCCAGCCACCCGGTCAGCCAGAAGTTCCCCTGGACCCTCGAGAAGGTGGCGGAGTTCATCAGCCTGATCAGGAAGCCAGAGGTGCGATCCGTGGCCGTGACCATGTTTCAATCCGGACTCTCCGTCTCAGACGCCCTAGCCCTCACCTATGGAGACATCAAATACGAGTATGAACGTGGGGTCGTTCCCTTATGCTTTGACCTCGCCAGAATAAAAACCGACGTGCCGTTCATGACCTTCATAGGGGACTGGGGCGTGTCGCTGCTCAGGCAACACCTGAGAGGGAGAAGGCTGAGGCTTGAGAGCCGCCTGTACACCATATCCCACAGGGCGGTCGACCATTACTTTGAGAGGCTTGGCAAACGCTGGATGGGAACCCATAAGGGTCAAAACCCGTGCAGGCCCCACAGCCTGCGAGCAGCCTTCCGCACCCTGCTAGGCGACGCCAAAATGGACCGAGATGTCGTCAAGTTCTTCATGGGCCAGAGACTTCCGGAGCAGGACAGGGTGTACCACAGCAGGAGCCGAGACGGTTGGAGAAAGATCTACGCTGAATACGAGTGGGCACTGACGCCGAAGAACTGGAGGAGATCCGATGAAGGCCCTCCTCATGAAGGCCAGCGCTTGGCATGCATACAATCCCCCTTTTTGGAGGAGATAATGAAGCGTACGAAATGATGGTGCGTCCCGAGTATAACTCTTGCCATTAACTTCGCTTAACGGAAAGTTCTAATCTCAGCAAACCTAATTTGAAAGGACGAAGGTTAGGAGAGTTATGGATCGTTTTCGCTCCTCCTCGTCGAGTTTAGTCATAAAAGACTTGCATGCATGCTTACGGAGTACATTACCATTAAACGAGGTTAATGGAAACATTCTAATCCGAGCTCACGCTAAAGCAAGTTTGAGAGGAGGTTAGAGTGAAGAGATCTCTCCTAGTAGCCTTAGTAATAGCTGGAATCATTGTTGGTTGCATAGGCTACAGACTATATGCTCCCTCTGAAACTGCTCCCACGCCAACACCTACCCCAACATCCACGCCCGCTCTAACTCCTACGCCCCCTGTTTGGCATTTAATGTTAAGAAGGGTTTTCCTTTGGGAAAATGGTAAAGAGCAGTTTGTGGCTGGACCAAACTCAGATTTATGCAACTATTTACTCCAGACTCTTCTAAGATAAATCTTCAAGTAAACTGCACTTTAAGTGAAGAAAAGGTTCAAGAGATAAAGGAAAATAATAAAGTAATAGTATTGAGCTTTAGATTCACGGAAGATGTTACAATTAGTCAACGGGTTGAGCCACAAAATAGAGACCATATTAAAACCGGTGAGGAAGGTTATAGAATTTTGAAAAAATTTCACAAAGCTCTGTTTATTTTAGAAGATGATTTGGATGAGGGTTTGCAAGGACACATTTTAGTTTACTCACAAACTGAAGGATGGAGCTGCTGGGCAATCCGGCTAGAAAGTGGTGAATTATACAAAACTTGGATTGACGAAATAAATCAACTTCTCAGCGAGGCTCTAACATAGATTTTGCAAAAACTCTAGGACACATACACAGACACCGTGCTCCAACCCTTTGTAAAATGTAAATAATGTGCAGTAGAGGATAATTCTAGCTTCTTTTTGTTACGATTTTAATTTTGCAAAAACCGTTGCGCGCGCGGGCTACAAAATAAGCCTTAACTTTACAGAGCCTCGCATATCGACTAAAAACTTATATAATAGATTGAAAATACGAATACTAAAAAATTAATGGAGGTTTAAAATTTTGGCAGGATTTAAACCACCTATGAAAAAACATTTCTGGCATTATAAGGAGATTCCAAAAGATCCCAAAGTAGCAGAATTAATGCCTGAACTTGATCTACAATACATGCTCACCGAAGACACGGTTCCAGACAATAATACGCTAGTATGGAACCACAGTATTTTCCCACCAGGAGCGCAACATCATAAACACAAACACATGAATGCGGATGAGGTGGCTTATGTGGTGAAGGGCCGCTGTATAGCCGGTGTAACTATAGATGGGAAAGATTACGAACAGGTTTGTTGCGAAGGAACGGCAATTTGGGCGAAAAGGGGGCAACCTCATTGGCATAGAAATCCTTTTGATGAGCCTTGTGAATTCGTCGGTGTTTATTGTGGGTGTTCAAGTTTAGAAAAAAGCGGTTATGTCGACTTAAGAACTGAGGAAGAAAAAAGAAAGGGAAAAAAATAAAATAATAATTACTTAAAATATTTCATATTTATTTAAATTTTTTAGGCTATTCGTAGGAGATCTACTCTGTAATTTGTTTTTCTGTGAACCCTAAATTATTGAGTAATGTTAACGTTTTAATATTGTATCGTTACTCGTTTACCCTTTTCAGTCGATTCCATTATGGCGTCCATTATAACGTTGCACTTATATCCGTCTTCAAAGGTTGCTGCGTAAGGTCCGACCTTTTTATCGTTAACTATAGCATCCATTATGTGAAACACTTCATTAATGAAGGTATGTTCCCAGCCTATGATGTGTCCATGTGGCCAATAGTACTCGATGAAGGGGTGGTAGCTTTCCGTGACGAGTATGTCATGCCACCCCATGATGTCTTTGTTGGGTTCGTCTAGGTTGTATACTTTAAGTTCATTCAGCCTCTCTAGGTTAAATTCGATGGAGCCCTTCTCACCGTTTATCTCAAAATTATTAAAGTTCTTTCTTCCTGCGGCAAATCTAGTAGCTTCAAGAGTGCCTACAGCCCGGTTCTCGAATTCCACCACGGCTTCAAAAGCATCCTCGACGGTGACCTTACCTTTCTTTTCAAGTTCATCGGGCATCGGCCTTTCTTCTATAAAGGTTGTCATTATGCTCGATACCGATTTCACCTCACCTATTAGAAATCTTCCTAAATCGATGATGTGCGATCCCAAGTCTCCGAGTGGACCTGAGCCAGCTACCTCTTTCCGAAGCTTCCATATTAAAGGGAAATTAGGATCCATTATCCATTCTTGAAGATACCGCGCCCGGTAATGATAGATTCTCCCCAACCTCCCTTCTTCTATGAGCTTCTTAGCAAGCCTCACAGCTGGCACAAACCTATAGTTGAAGCCAACCATATGCTTTACTTTCGCTTTTTCAACAGCACCCAACATTCTTCTAGCTTCTTTCGCGTTGATAGCTAGAGGTTTTTCGCAGAGAATATGTTTACCGGATTCCGCGGCGGCTATACAAGGTTCAGCATGCATGTAGTTTGATGCACAATTGTCAAATAATTCTACTTTATCATCTTCAATTAGATGCTTCCAGTCAGTATAGTATCTTTTGAACCCATATCTCTTAGCGGCTTCGCTTACAAAGGTTTCATTCCGACCACAAATAGCTATGAGGTTAGGTTTTGCTGGTGGGGGATAGAAGAATATCGGTAAATCTATGTACGCTTGACTGTGAGCTTTGCCCATGAAAGCGTAACCGAGCATCCCAACACCTATCTCTGGAATTCTCTCAACTTGCTTCTTCACCTCAGCCATTCGCACGAAACCAACTTTCTCGCCCATGGCTTAAAATACTCCCTTGAATTAATTCTGGAACCTACCAAAGATTCACAGTTGTTATGGAATATAAAATTTTCACATACTAGGGCTTGTACAAACTTTAAGCCCCAGAAGTGGCCGCCAACCATACGCCATTGAAGACTCTGTTGGAGTCCATGGAATGGACGAAAATGCATGGCTTAAATCGAAGAGGAAGGCTCTGCATCCTCGAAGAAAATCGACCGTAAATTAAATATACAGCAAAACGATTCATAGAAAGGAGGTTTTGAGTATGTTAAAAAATGTGAAATTCTCAGGAGGCATCTGGGCTTTCACGCCTTGCGCCGATAGATTCGAACCAAAGGGGTATAAGGATTTAGACACAGTTCCTGATCAAATTAGAAGAGCTAAAAACGTCGAAGATCTAGATGGGATCATTCTACAGTATCCCACCGGATTAAATGAGAATAATATAGATGAGATAAGAAGCGCTTTAAAGGAAAGTAAACTGGTGACGGCTCAAGTTGACGCAAACCTTTTTTCTAGAAGATTCGCCAAGGGATCCTTCACGTCACCGGACGAAAAAATCAGGAAGGAGGCTATTGAGATCGCGAAATCTACGATTAAGATGGCAAAGGAGTTGGGCAGCAATTACGCTGGTCTATGGTTAGGGCAAGATGGTTATGATTACCCTTTCCAAGTAAATTATAAGGACATATGGGAGAAGGAAGTGAATGGCCTTAGGGAAGTAGCCATGTATGCTCAAGAACACGCCCCCGATGTGAAGATTTGCATCGAGTATAAACTTAAAGAGCCTAGATGTTATATGACGATGGCGGACGCTGGAAAGACCGTTGCTGCGTGCCAAGAGATAGGGTTACCCAACATAGGTGCTACGCTTGACTTTGGCCATTGCCTGTTCGGTCAGGAAAATCCAGCAGAATCAGTGATGTTTCTAGATAGGTATAAGAGGTTGTTCGCCGTCCATATTAATGATAACTATGCCTACTGGGATGACGACCTCTTCTTCGGCTCATTACATACGGTACAAGCCCTAGAGTTCATCTACAGCTTAGCAAAAGTGAACTACGAAGATTGGATCGGACTTGATATATTCCCGTATAGAGAAGATGTGGTGCAAGCTTGCAACATAAGCATCAGAAATTTCAAGAAAATGGCTAAACTACTTGATGAATTGTCAGAAGAAGATTTAATGAAGGCTCAGACCAAACACGACGCCATAGAAGCTTTCAGATGCGTACACAAAATAATCCTTAAATAAGCTTAATTCTTGTCCAAAGCCTCTGTTAGAGTTGGGTAACAGGGTATGGCGCGGCTAACCATAAAAAACCTTGGTAAAAAATTTGACTCCAAAGAGATTCTGAAAAACATAGATTTAGTAATAGATGAGGGCGAATTAGTCGTTTTGCTAGGTCCATCTGGTTGTGGTAAAAGCACTCTACTGAGATGCATAGCCGGATTGGAAAAACCTGACGAAGGTTCAATCTTTATAGATGATGAATTAATTAATGATAAAGAGCCAAGACACAGAAATGTAGCAATGGTTTTTCAATATTACGCGCTATACCCCCACATGACTGTACGTCAAAACATGTCGCTGGGGTTAGAACATACAACCGAGCTCAGTAAGACAGATATCAAAAAAAGGGTTGAAGAAATGGCGAATCTATTAAAAATCTCAAAATTCCTAGATAGGAAGCCAGCTCAACTATCTGGCGGCGAGGCGCAACGAGTTGCAATCGGCAGAGCATTGGTCAGAAAACCTAGAATATTCTTGTTAGATGAACCCCTAAGCGCCGTTGACGCAAAACTCAGAAGAGAATTAAGGATAGAAGTCAAGAGACTTCAGAGGAAAATTGGAGTAACCACTATTTTCGTAACCCATGACCAAGAGGAAGCGATGGCGATTGGTGACAAACTAATTATTATGTACGAAGGATGGATCCATCAAGTAGGAAAGCCAGAGGAAATATACAATAATCCAAGAAATAAATTTGTTGCAGGTTTTGTTGGAAAGCCTCCAATGAACTTCCTAGATTTAGAGATAAAAAACAAGGATCAGAAATATTATCTGGAAAGCGAAACATTTTCATACGAGATATCGAAGAGATTTTACGATTCATATTTATCTAAATACAAGAAAAAGAGGTTAACTATAGGCGTAAGACCTTCAGACATCAAAATAATTCCTAAACCACGGAAAAACTCCGTTTCAGCAACCGTTACTCTAGTCGAAAATATGGGTAATGAAAATCATATTTACTTATTAGTGGGTTCAATTAGGATAATAGTAAAAGCAAGCGCCGAGGTTAGGCCTAGTATCTACGATAAAGTTAATATATTCTTCGATGAAGGAAACCTATGCTTATTCGACTTTGAAAGTGGAGAATCTCTCGCGTGGGCGGATTAAATAATTGGTTAAAAATGGTCCAAATCCCCCTTTTTTGGATCTGGGGCGGTTTTAAGGCTTACACCTCTTCTTACAGCGCGCACGAATGAATAAATAATTCTTCAAGGCTTATTTCGGGAGCCAGCCTCTGGTTCCAGTTCTTATCTTTTCATAACGCTATCGTGTCGTACGCGTAGAGCAACAAACAGGTATGTTTTTGATCCGAAATTTGATTAGTACTTTCCACTTAATTTAATTATTTAAACACGTAGTTGTAACCGGAAAGTCGATAAAATCGAGCGAATACTAAAGGAAGGAAGATCTCAACGCCAACGAGACGTGGACCAGCCAATATTAAACCTTGTTATAGAAACCTAAGTTTTAAGGGTTGACGCAAGCCTTCAAGCCGACTCTGGAAGAAGCTGTTTCAAAGGCCTTCAGTACTTCGTCTAACGGAAAGCGGTGGGTTATGAAACGTTTTACATCCAGCACACCAGCGCTAACAAGCTCTAGCGTTTTCCGAAAATCATAAATTGACTGGGAGATCTTCGAGCCGGAGGTCTTTGGCACCATGAAGCCTAACAGCTTTCATAAAAGCCACCTCATTATATACTTTGTTTGAGAAAAGAGAATAAACTTTTCCGGCTTAGCCAGTCATCAAGTCAAGGTATATCCAATCTCTTTAGCGTTCCCTTAGTTACGAAGCCGTTTAAATCCCAGCATCTGGCAGCATAATACTCATCCAGCATCAGTTTCGTATGATCACGTGTTGTTTGTCGGAGTGCCTTGATTTCTTCACGTAAAAGCTCCCTAAGCTCATGCGGCTTAGCCACTTCAACCTTGCTGGACCCTAAAATCGTGATAGCCTTCAGGTTTTTTGACCCCATAACAGCGCCAATGCCTCCTCGCCCATAACTTCTAGCGTCAGCTTGGACGCAAGCGATGTAGGCAAGCTTCTCACCTGAAGGGCCTATACACGCTACAGATGCCCTTCGCTCCCCAATTTCCTCACATTTCGTGCATGCATACCCCTCAGTTTAAGTTTTTCCCAAGAATTCTCCGAACCGCGCCAAAACCTGAGGAAATCGCCTCGAAACCTAGAGATGCGAAAGGCTTAATAAACAAAATCATGAGAGATTAAAGTGCGTGTGCACGCACGAGGTTGAAATTATGAAAAAAAAATCCGAACAGAGTAATGTCAAGGACTTAGATCCACCGGAGGAGGAGAGGAGGAAGTACCTGAAGACCGTGGGCGCCCTTGTGGCTGGTCTAGCCATTGGTGGAGCCGCTGGTTGGCTTAGCAAACCAGCAGAAAGGATAACAGAAACCATAACGGAGACGGTGACGAAAACGGTTACGGTGCCAATTACGCCGACCCCAACACCGACCCCAACGCCAACGCCAACGCCAACTCCGACACCAACACCAGTGTTACCATATTACATCCCTCAATATCCAACAAAGCAAGAGAGAGAGGCAATATTAGCTGCGGGGGAAATAGCGAAATCATTACCAGAGAAAGTAACTCTTAGGGTGTTAATGTCTCCAGACAACATACCAGATTTTGAGCCATTTTATCCTGAATGGGAAAGAGAAACCGGAATAAAAATGGAAACCGTCGGCGTCCCATGGCCTGACTGGTTTAAGGAGCTCATGGATGTCTCCATAACGAGAACAGATAAATACGACGTCTTTATGATATGCCCGCAATGGGTCCCCGACTTGGCCGAGGCTAAAGTACTTGAGCCGCTAACAAAATACGTCAATAAGTATAAACCTGAAATTGTGGACCCAAAATCGCCCAATCGAGTACTGGACGGTCTCCAAGCGTACATGAAGTATAGGGATGAATACTATCATTTTTTCTCCGACACAGATGTCGCAACACTATACCTGAGAAAGGATTGGCTAACGGATCCTAATAATCGAAAAGAATTTGAAGATAAATATGGTTATCCGCTAGACAAGCCTAAGACCGTCGAGGAGTGGCGTGACCAACTTGAATTTTTCCATAAACCGGATGAAGAACAATACGGAATGACTATGAGTTGGAAAGACGAGACACCATTCGATTTCTTCGCGAGATTATTGTCCCAAAAAGTATTATTCTTCGACGAAGATATGCATCCAAATATCAATAGACCTGAGGCGGTCAGAGCCCTAGAAGAAATGAAAGAAAACTTGAAATACGCTATGCCAGGGATACTTGAGTTCGACTTCGCCAGAGCATTGGAGACCTTTGCCGGAGGAAAGGCCTATTGCACATTAATTATGACTTGGGCCCAAGCAGCATTCGAGGACCCTGAATTCTCTAAAGTAGTCGGCAAGGTTACCTATGCGCCCCATCCAGGGAGATTAATCGATGGTGAATTAATAAGTCCTCAATCGCAATACTGGGGATGGGGATACGCCGTATCAGCGTACTCAAAGAACAAGGAGTTAGCTTACTTATACTGTCAGTGGATGAGCGGCGCGGCAATGAATGCAAGGGTTGCACTTACGCCAGGTGGCTGGTACGATGTATGCAAAGTTAGTAACTATGATGAAACGCTATTCCCAGAAATTAGAAGAAAGAATGGCGGCATATATATGGATGAATGGATGGAGAATCAAATGTGGCAGGTAGAACATTGCTTCCCACCGATAGCGATGAGAGGTGGCGCGGAGTATACTGGGGTGCTTCTGGAAGCTATTTCAGCTGTTCTTAAAGGCGCCGCTGAAGCAAAACCAGCGTTGGATGAAGTGGCAGAAAAATGGGAGGACACAACTGAAAGATACGGCAGAGAAGGACAGATAGAGTCTTGGAAAAGCTTAAAGGCCATGTATTCGCCAGCCGTTAAAGCTTGGCTTGGAATCAAAGAATAGCCAATAAAACCCAAGCAATAGTTCCCCTACCCTTTTTTAGGTCTTTGTCGGAAAATGTCAAGGATAGTATTGAAAGAAATTTCGAAAAGATATGGAGAAGTGAATGTACTAGATAATATCAATCTTGAAATCGAAGACGGGGAATTTTGCGTAATCGTTGGGCCCTCTGGAAGTGGGAAGACAACTCTCCTCAACATAATATCGGGTTTCGTTAAGTGTGATAAAGGAGAAGTAATAGTTGACGGGGAATCTATGAACCATCTGAATCCAAGAGAAAGAAACATTGGAATGGTATTTCAAGAAATAGGCTTATTTTCACACATGTCCGCAAGAGAAAACATCGCATTTGGTTTAGAAGTAAAAAAGATGCAGAAAGAGCAAATTAGGAGAAAGGTTGAGGAAATAGCTGAAAAATTAAGGATCGCGCATCTCCTAGATAGAAAACCCGCTACGCTAAGCGGAGGAGAAGCTCAGAGAGTGGCGATCGCAAGGGCTCTTATAACGGAACCCTCATTCTTCCTGTTAGATGAACCTCTGGGTGATCTCGACGCTCATCTTAGGAGTGAAATGATAGCGGAAATTAAGAGACTGCATCTAAGCCTGAAAAAAACTTTCATTTATGTAACGCATGACCAAGAGCAGGCTTTAGCCGCTGCGGACAGCGTGGTTATCATGAATTACGGTAAAGTATTGCAGAAGGGGCCGCCAGAAATGGTCTATGAGCATCCAGCGAACAAATTTGTTGCGGAATTTTTTGGAATTATGCCTATGAATCTAATCGATGGTGAAATCGTTACCACAAGAGATAATAATATTATTTTTAAGCGTGGAACTCTATTAGCTCATTTAAAGAACATTGGGAAACAACCATCAAAAACGAGTGTCACCTTGGGTGTGAGACCAGAAAACGTAACCATAGTTGATACAGGTTCAGGAGATGGATCTGGGAAAGTCATGTCAGTCGAAGTTCTTGGCGATAAAAACCTGATATATCTTGACATCGACTATGCTCATCCCCTTATTGTCCTAGTTGACTCAAAAATAAGACCTAATCTTGGGGAAAGATTGAACGTGAAGCTTAAAGAAGGCAAGGCTTTTTTGTTTGATCAAGAGAGCGGTGAGAGGATATACCCATGAATGAATCCATGAAGAAAAAGCTTTTACCTCCAAATATTATAATGATACTGCCAGTTCAATTCATAATGTTGTTTTTAATAATTATTCCAACGATACTTGTTATTTGGTTCAGCGTCATAAATTTTCAACCTACTTTCGGAGTGAGTTTTTGGGAGGCGGAGTTTGTAGGCCTTTACAATTATTCTAAAATTCTTGCTGATAAAGACTTCGCAAATGCAGTGGCCAGAACCATATACGTATCTTTAATTTGCTTAGTGGTTGAGTTTTTTGTCGGCTTAATCCTTGCCTCAACCCTAATTAAAGAGATTCACGGTAAGAAAATCTTATTCCCCATATTGATAATTCCTCTCATGATAGCGCCGATAGTTGTTGGAAACAACTTTTGGTTGCTTTTCAGTGCCAACGGTCCTATAAATCAAATGATAAGTTTAATATTGAATACTGATTTTAGAGTTTCTTGGTTCTCCCATCCTAAGTATGCGTTAATATCAATTATATTTACAGAGATTTGGCATTGGTATCCTTTAACATTCTTGGTTCTATTTTCAGGTTTTGCGAGTCTGCCCATATCTGAGATAAGGGCTGCCGAGATATTAGGTGCATCGGAATGGCAGATTTTTTGGCGAATAAAATTTCCAAAATTGAAGGGCGTCATTGCGATATCCCTTGTGATTAGAACTATGGAGGCCTTGAAAGTATTCGATACAATTTACTTATTAACCCAAGGAGGGCCAGGGACCCTCACTGAAAGTTTATCTTACTATCTCTTTAAGCATGGATTTACATACAGTAGAATTTCACATATCTCAGCTGGAGCGTGGATAGTACTTTTTGTATGTATAATAAGTTTCAGCCTAGCTCTGAGATCAGTTTTAATTAAGAAGGAATAAGAAAAGGTGAAAATTAATATGGTTAATGGGAATATTTCAAAGAAAAATATTAAGAAGACATTAACTCATGCTTTCATCTACGCATTAACCGCCTTGCTTATGTTTCCCCTGTTTTGGATGATTATGACTTCCTTCAAACCAGCACAGGAATGGGTAACTTACCCCCCTACATGGATACCTAAAGAACCAACCATTTTAAATTACCAGTTAATAATGTACGGAATTGTGGGGTACCGTGCTAGGCCGTTTCCAAGCGCGGTTGTACCTTATCTAAACAGCGTCATAGTTGCTGGAACAAGCACATTAATAGGCATTATCATAGGCATATTAGCTTCGTATAGCGTATCAAGGTTTAAGACCGGGGGCCCATCTTTTCTACTATCAGTAATAATGCCGCGTATGTTCCCTCCAATGGCTATGATTATTCCAATGATGGTGTTTTTCCGGCTTATTGGAGCGATTGATACCCATTGGGGACTGATTATTCTTTATACTGGATTCACACTTCCATACTCAGCATTAATGTTAAAGGGTTTCATGGACAGCGTTCCAAAGGAATTCATAGAGGCAGGGATGTTAGATGGACTTTCAGAATGGCAGATCCTCTACAAAATATATGTACCAATCATAAAAAATGGCTTGATGACCACAGCGTTATTCCTATTCATACTTAACTGGACGGAATACACTTTTGTGATGACTTTAGCCTCAAGAGGCGTGGAAACAACAACGGTAACTTTAGCCAAATTATTCTCTAATGAAGCGGGTACGTATTATGGTCCGCAATCAGCTCTCGGGATTCTAGCGGCGATACCAACAATTATATTTGGAATAATTATACATAAATATCTGGCGTATGGCTTCACTTTTGGCGCTATTAAAAGGTAATAGATGCTAATAACTTCCAATTTTATGGAAATGATGGTCGTTCCGCATTGCTCAACATTGAAACCTATAAAATCCACATATTTTTATTAATCTGAAATTTTTAATCTGAAAACTACGCCTAACTCTAACCCCCTTAAATTTAACTTCCGGAAGTAGTTTTACAAAACAGCCTTATAATAGCTATATTCGTAAGCTATGGATTCTAAAATGGATCCTGTTCAACCCATTCTGGCTTTGGAATCAATCGCGTCTCCTCATAAGCGTCTGCAATTAACCTCCCCTCTAAATCGAAAGCTGCCGCCTTAATGTCTGTTGTGTCTGGATCTACCGTAATGAGACATGACTTTTCCACCTATATCACCTTTAAAGAAACAAATTTCAATTTCACCGCACCCTAAATTATTAACGTTCAAAACTTAAATTTTCCTCGTAAGTTTCAGGTTATTAATGATTCTAGGTTTTCCATCTTCTTCACAACTATTTTTGAAAAGCCTTGTTTTTCTATGATTTTGTAGGCATGTCCGGCACTGGCTGGATAAGCAAAGAAAAATATCAATTTTTCATTCCCTACTTTTATTGTTCTATAGCCCATCCTGCTGTACATAAACCGCTTCCCCATGTTTAAGTGATTTTACCCTTACATCTTCGGCTCTCGATCGAAGCAAAATTATCCCATTTCCTTTAAATCCAAGGTAGATCTCTGAAGCTTCATCTTTAAGATGATAATGGCCTTTGGTTAAGTAATATTCACTTTCAATCTTGCCTGGATAAAGGATTGTTATTCCGAAGTTAGTTGCCCATTTTCTTGAGGCTGTAGACACTCGTACACTTCATAAATTATAGAGTTTGAGCCTGATGCCATTATTTTTTGGCTACTTTACTGTCAACAAAGAAATTTTTTAAATCGCTGAGCCTCCTTATTACATGTGTAAGATTTTGACGATCCCTTGTTCTAAATTCAAGAAAACATTGTTATGTTTCAATGAATTGTTCAGCTCAAATTACTTTCTAATTTTGACCCTTTACTGATAGGTATTAAATAGCTTTAAAAGATACATCTAATTAAAAGCTTTGCGAATCGTAAAATCTTAAATAAACATCGCAAGGACTTCAGGCTCTTAAGTTAAGGGCACCTCCCGCATCGAGGCTATGAACCTAAATGCTTCTGGGCTTGGGGCCTCCGAACAACTATGCTTGAAAAAATTGTTGCAAAAATTCGGGAAACGAAACCAATATGTATCTTCCGAAAACATTATATCTTCAGAAACGACTCTACATCTCTCTTAGTGAAACTTTTGAATGTGGTGCATGACATGAAAATAGGTTTATTTACATGGGTCTTTAATGATAGGCCCTTGGAAGATGTACTTAAATTCGCGTCTAGTTTAGGATATGAAGCTGTAGAAATAGCGGTGGATAAGGGAAGAGATAATCATCTAAATATCGACAAGATTTTAAGCGGCGGCGCCACAGAGTTCAAGAATAAGGTTGAGAAGTACGGTCTGGAAATATCTGCTCTAAGTAGTCATATAGATAGCCAGCTGGTTGGCGGACCCCATGGAATGGATACCGATACCATAATTAAGGGTACTCCAGAGGAGAAAATGAAGTATGGCGCTGAGCGCATGAAAAAGACAGCCGAAGCGGCCGCGGCTTTAGATGTAGACGTGGTTAATGGTTTTGTTGGTTGCGAGAACTTCTCCAGATGGTTCGTTTGGCCTGGTGGCGTAAAGCTGTGGGAAGAGGGATACAAGACGATTGTAGAGAGATGGAACCCGATCATGGATATATTTGAAGATCACGGTATTAGGTTCGCACATGAGCCTTTTCCGCAACAGCAAGCATTCAATATAGAGACCGCTGAAGCAATGCTCAAAGCCTTCAATTTAAGGAAAGAGTTTGGGTTCAATCTGGATCCCGCCAATCTGTTGTGGTGTTTAGTGGATCCAGTGATTTTTGTGAAAAGGCTTGGAGATCGCATATACTCTGTGCATGCCAAAGATGGAGAACTCGTGAAAGAAAATTTAGACTATTCAGGTTCAGCTGCAACCGGAGACTGGAGACGATTGGACAGAGGATTTAGGTTTAGAGTGGTAGGATGGGGGCAAATAGATTGGAGAAGACTTCTGACAGCATTGGTGATGGTAAAATACGACCATGTCTTAAGCGTGGAGCATGAAGATCCATGGTTGAATAGGACCGACGGATGTAGGAAAGCAATAAATTTCCTAAAGCCATTGATCCCTGAATCAGAGGAAGAATGGGCGAGACCAGCTTGATAGACGATCAATGCGATATACGGTTAAGGACTTAACACATTTGCACACGCTTATTACCGTTCCTAACAAGTTACTTGACCTACATTAAGCGACCTCGGGTGAGGCCTCACTTTTAGTAGATAGGGCAGAGAGGAGACAGAAACACAAATTTCTTAATTTTTTATGAAAATTTTTTCAATTTTTGAAGAAGAACAAATGTATACATTTGTTCATGCCATTAATAGTTATTAATGGAAAAATATGATTAAAACATATTTTGTTTTTAATATTCCACGTTTTATGTTAGTCGTTTTTATTGTTATGCTGAAGCATAAGTAAAACTTAAAGCGTTAAAACGTAAGGCGGTTCTGCATATGCCAATGAACCGCACCGTAGGGCGTGGTTAAGGTTTCTTACGGTGCGTAGTGAACCGAAAACCACGAAAAACGTAGGTTCGTGCATAGTTCAGATGTTAATTTGAGGTTTCTAAAGACCCACCAAAAGGTAGATATTCGATGAGATCTTTGAAGGATGGTTTGGTTAGAGGATAGATGAGGAAAGAAATTAAGGGTGGGTGCGGTCTGTTCAATAGATTTTATGTGTGCCCACTGCCAAAAACTCTATTTCCTTCTTTTCGAGCTCTACCCTGTATATTAAACGGCGCTTTAACCCTATTTCATAGGAGTAGCATCCTTTCCATGGACCGTGAAGCGTATGGCCCTCCTTCCTTGGATCTTCGCTGGTTAGCAACCTTTCTATGGCGATCTCAACTCTTCGCCGTGCCTCTCCACTCAGCCTTTTATAGCCTCTCTTGAAGGTCCCCGTAAACTTAGCGGTCCAAAAAGACCTCACTTTAAATCCCAAAGCCTACAAGCAGGGCTTATTGTGTAAAACATCTTAGGACCTGAGCCACTCTAGCGCCTCTTTGGCGGTTCGGAACCTCATCACCTTTCCTTCGCTGATCTCCCTCAAACCCTCGGCAACGTCAGCTTGCAGCTCCCTGCTGGACATCACCTCAAGGGTTGCCCAGATCTCCTCCTCGGGGATGCCCTCCCTCATAGCCTTCATCACGAATCTAACCATCTCCTCAAACGTCTTCCTTTCAATAAGCAGCGCCGCCTCAACCATACAGCCTACCCCAGCCCCGTTAA